>ERZ773217.42-NODE-42-length-105523-cov-7.409764_pt1 | contig 105523 bp, 98 predicted proteins | sample MGYA00580995_ERZ773217 | MGnify/ENA primary metagenome ERZ773217 (study PRJEB29015, sample SAMEA2737772) | human gut metagenome | biome: human gut; feature: human-associated habitat; material: faeces | place: China | collected 2012 ...
AAAAAGAATAAGTCTGTAAGCCCTTTTCTTGCTTACAAACTTATTATACGAGGAGACTGGTTTATGACATTAAAAGAAATCGCCAAGGAAGCCGGCGTATCCATCTCCACCGTTTCCAGGGTCATTAATAAAAGCAGCACAAACGCTGCCAGCAAGGAGGTTCAGGACCGAATCTGGGAAATTGTACGGCGCACAGGGTATACTCCCAACCGTATGGCCCGCGATTTAAAGCTGAAAAGCGCAGGGGCTTTAGAACCCCTCTCCCGCTCCATCGCCTGTCTATTTGCCAGAACAGAAGCTTCAAAGTCAGACCTTTTCTTTTCCAGACTGGCCCGCAGCATTGAACAGGAGGCGTTCCGGCACAATTACATACTCAAATACTCCTTCACTGCCATTGACATCCATCATCCCAGCACCTTCCGCTTTATCACAGACAACCACGTAGACGGTGTTGTGGTACTGGGACGCTGCCACAAGCAGACACTCAGCTTTCTGAAAAAACATTTCAACTGTGTCGCCTATACAGGGCTTAACAGCCTGGATGCCAGATATGACCAGGTCATCAGCGACGGCTATCAGGCCTCCCTTACGGCTATAACCCATCTTGTAGGACTGGGGCATACCAGAATCGGATATATCGGAGAAACCCAGGAGGAGGAGCGCTATACCGGCTACCGCACCGCCTTAAGCTCCCACGGCCTTCCGTTTAAAAAAGCATATGTGGCTGATGTCCCCCTTTCCCCTGAGGGAGGATACCTCGGAGTCAGGCAGCTAATTGAGCAGGGCGCGGACGTATCCGCTCTGTTTTGCAGCAATGATGTGACAGCCATCGGAGCCATGAGGGCCATTCAGGAAATCGGCTGCCGGATTCCTGAGGATATATCTATCATCAGCATTGATGACATTGACACAGCCCAGTATCTCTCACCCATGCTTACCACGATCCACATGCCGGTGGAGGAAATGGGACAAATGACAGCCAAAATCCTAATCGACCGCATCGAAGGAGGTCACCGCCTTCCTGTTAAAATGAATCTTCCCTTTTACCTTGCCAACCGGGAAAGCTGCGGCCAATTCCATGCCTCCCGCAATCTGTCAGCCCTCTTTAAGGAAAATACGGCTACAAAGAAATAGCCAATAGCGCAGAATCTATGTTCAGCTCTATTGGCTAATTTCCTCATGATCCATTAGCCCTTGCTATCCCTTCCATCTTCGCTGTTTCAGCTACAGCCTTGGCAACCACATCTGCTACTTGCCGGTTAAGAGGTAATTCCCTTATTCATGACACCTGCCATTTCCTTTGTTACCAGACCGGGACAAGAAACGCCTACAAATGCATCCGCCCCTTTCATTGCCTCTGTCAGGCTTCCATGCTCCTTGTTTCCTGTACATTATGGAAGCCTTTTTAAACTATGATTCATAGTAAAATAAAACATACAACGTATAGAAGGAAAATTTTGAATTAGGGGCTAGGAGCAAACATCTCCCATTCATTTATGGGCAGTTTTAGATTTCTGCAACGCTATGCAAGTAGGAAAAGATACGGTAGTATGCACAGCAAGTGAGTACCTACTTGCGATTTTTCTATTTTCAGATCCCTTGCCTGAAAATGAAAAATGCTTTCTGGGATAGTTCCAGACCCTTATTGAAAACGGAGGCAGTACATGGCAAACAGTCTTTTCGATACGGAAAACTTCCATGCCTATTTCAGTTCGTGGCACAGGACGGAAGGAACAGCGAATTTTCCACCCTTTTGATACAGTTTTTAAAAGTCAACAGAAAAAAGAATTTGTAAAGTTTTATATAAACTCTATTTCAATAAACTGGCACATTCTTGTCTTGTCCACGATTCGTATCATTAAATGAGCGGGGAAGCGGTCATTTTTTTTATTTCTCCTGCCCTTTGACAGTCATTCCTTTCTCATTTTCTTCGATTCTCCATAGATAAAAACCATCCTACAGCATACACTCTGACACATGTTTTTTAAATGAGCATAGGATACAAGTTTTTCAGCTGCTAGATATAGTATCTGATCCGAGATCTGATAATAAAAAAATTGCCAGAACGATTGAATACATTTTTTATTGATAAACAGGGGATTTTTATAGATAATCAGATAAAGGAGAAGCGCTATGATTACTGTTTCAAAAAGACAAAAAGAGATCCTGGAATACCTGATAAAACAGACCGATTATGTGACGATCCTCAATATTGCCATGAAATTTTCTATCAGTGACCGCACATGCAGAAATGATCTGTCATCCATCGGAGCATTTTTAAAAGAATCAGGACTTTCTCTCTCAAGAAAGACTGGGAAAGGCGTTTTTCTCAACTGTACACCCGAAGAAAAGCGAAAACTGTCTAAGCTTTTAAAAACAGCTAACACCAGGTTCTACAACAAAAAAGAACGAGAAAATCTGGTCATTGCCCTGCTGCTCATCCGTGAGACCACGACCTTCCAGGAATTGGCAAAAGTATGCCTTGTGAGCAGGCAGACTGTAATCAATCAATTTGATTCCCTGGAACAGCGGCTTCGCAGGAACACGCTGACGATCGAGAAGATACCCGGCAGAGGACTTCATTTAAAAGGTGAGGAAAAAAGTATCCGATTTCAATTTTTAGAGCTTCTTGGAATGGAGCTTTGCAAAGAAGAGATATACAATCTTTTCTCAGAGGACAAATCCATCCAGACAAATTTCCCAATTGCTGCTGCAATTGTCAATGACATCCAGGAGCTAAAAAAGATACAGTTCGTGGACTTTAAAAGAATACAGCTTATACTCTCATACACTTTAAGCCGTATTGAAAACGGTCACTCCTTGAGAAAAAATTGGGTATACAAAGATGATTCCGATCTCAAAAAAGTCATTGAACAATATTTTTCCACTGACTCTGAGCAGTACTTTATATGCTCTCTTATTCAGGCTGAGAGAACAAATCAGCCTATATTAAATACGAGCATGCAGGATGAAGCACAAATGATATCCCAGGAGCTGATCTCCTCACTGGCTCAGGTACACCCTATTGAGCGCGATTCTCTCCGTGAGATCATAGACGGATTGACCGTCCACCTAAGAGCTGCCATTTACCGCAGCCGCAGTCACATCCATATCCGCAATGAACTACTAAATGAGGTCAAAATGTCTGTCTCTTTAATGTTTGAATTTACTTTGCATGAAATGTGTAAAGTAGAAGAAAAATACGGCATTGTTTTTGATGAAAACGAAATCGCATACATTGCCATGTATCTGACTTCCATCTACGAGACAAGCATTAAGGAAGCTGTATCTCTTGATATCCTCATTATCTGCTCCTATGGAGTCGCCACAAGCGCAATGCTAAAGCTGCGTCTTGAACGTGCTCTCCCTGACTGCAATATATGGGGTCCCTGCTCACTGAGTGATGTGGATGAGTATTTGCAGGCAAACAAAATCGATCTGATTGTATCAGCCAACGATTACTCTCACGACCACATCCCAGTAATCGTTGTGGAGCCTTTATTGACTCAAAAGGATTTGGAGCAAATACGTCAAAAATTATATCACGATTCTTACTCTTTGATGTGCTCCACCTTTTTGAACTCCTACTCACTCCAAGTAGACAGACATTGCATCGGAAACTACATCTCACCTCAGGATATACAGATTCTTGATGCGTGTGATTCTTGGAACGAAGCCATACAGATCGCCTCGTCTCCTCTGCTAAAAAAGGGAGATATTGAGCAGAGGTATGTGGACGAAATGATAAATGCAGTAAACAATTACGGTACTTACATGGTACTCACCCCGGAAATTGCCTATGTGCACGCCGGAGTGAACGATGGTATCCACAGAAACTGCTCTGCGCTGCTTCTCTTAAAAAAGCCAGTGATCTTCGGCAACTTTAATAAAAAGAAGATCTATGCAGTAGTCGTCCTTGGAATAAACAATCGCAAAGAGGACAGCGATCTGATCAATCTTGCCTACATCCTTGGGAAAGAGGAAAACCTAAAACGCCTAAAAGAAAAGGATCTCACAATCAAAGACATTTTAGAACTACACGATTAACATCCATTTGAAAGGAGAAACTTATGTCAGCCAATATATCTTTAAACAATATCCTAATCGGGCAGACAGCCGCCACCTGGCAGGAAGCCATCCAGACAGCGGCAGCTCCGCTTGTCACGAACAAGTCAATCACAGAAGAGTACATTCATCAGATGATCGAGAGCGTTGATAAGCTCGGTCCATACATTGTATTAATGCCTGGCTTTGCATTGGCTCACGCTTCACCCGGAAGCTCTGTTCTCCACACAGACATATCAATTGCAACCTTCAAAGAACCGATTGATTTTCACAGTGAAAACGGACCTGTCTCCGTCGTGATGTGCCTGGCCTGCACTGACCGCACATCCCACATCAAACAGCTTCAGGGAATTGCTGAAAAGCTGATGGAGAGCAACAGTATTGATAAAATAGAAGCCTGCAAAAATAAAGAAGAATTATATTCTTTATTTCAGGAATAGAAAAATAATGAAACAAAATGGAGGTGACACATTATGAAAAAGCCAAAGATTCAGACAGTATGCGGCTACGGCTGCGGTTCTTCCCTCATGCTGCGCATGAACGTTGAGGCCATTGCAAAACAGCACAACGTAGAGATTGAAGCCTTCTGCGGAGACGTGGCAACCTGCTGCGCAAATGACTGCGATGTTATCTTTATCTCAAAAGAGCTCGCACAGCGCATTGAAGAGCGCGCAAAAGTTCCTATCGTCGTTTTCAACAACTTCATGAACAAACAAGAAGTGGAAGAGAAAACACTCGCTTATTTCGAGACATTAAAATAGTTAAGCAAAGGAGGATGTTATGGGAGTCTTCAATTTTATCATCAATGAGATTTTTGGTCAGGGGGCAATCTTTATCGCATTGATTGCATGTATCGGACTGATCCTTCAGAAAAAATCCTTTTCTGAGATTGTCCGCGGAACCGTCATGACAGCAGTTGGCTTCTTTATCCTGTCCACTGGTACAGGCCTTATCACTGGAAGTTCCATTGACGGCATATCCACCGCTTTTAACACGATTGTGCCGCAGGCAGTAGAATCAAAAACCGTTGACATCGGCACAATGTACGGCACTGAGATCGGGATCGTTATGATCGCAGCCTTTGCCATCAACCTGCTCATCGCGCGCTTCACACGCTGGAAATCCGTTTTCCTGACAGGGCATATGTTATACTGGTTCCCATACGTTTTTATCGCAGCTGGTGTTGACGCAGGCCTCACAGGCGGAAAACTGATCATTCTTGCCGCTGCTTTCACAGCACTTTATATGGTCGTTTCACCAAACCTTATGAAACCATTTGTAAAGAACGTAACAGGGGATGATTCCTTCACAATCGGACACCCCACAACCTGTCTGTCCGTAATTTCCGGTCTTCTCGGAAAAGCTGTGGGCAACAAGGAAAAATCTACCGAGGACCTTAAGATACCCTCCTCACTTGGATTTTTGCGGGAAATTGCTATCACCGGTTCCTTCGCGATCGCGGTTACATATATTGTCATGTACTGCATCCTGGTTGCCAATGGCTACAATCCAGCACAGGTATGGGAATATGCCGATGGGAAAACCGGCATCTTTACATACATTTTTACCCATGCTATCTACTTTGGAGTTGGTATCACGATCATGCTCCAGGGCGTGCGTATGTTGATAGCAGAGATTGTTCCTGCCTTCAAAGGAATTGCAGATAAATTCGTTCCAAATGCAATCCCTGCACTCGACGTACCTGTTATTTTCCCGTACGCGCCAAATGCCCTTGTAATCGGCTTCTTAGTGGCAATGGTGACTTCCATAATCACAATCCTGCTCACTGCTGGCATGTTCCCCACCGTTGTTATTCCACTTGTCTCCACATGCTTCTTTGAGATTGGATGCGCCGCTATCATTGGAAATGCCACCGGAGGAGTGCGAGGCTGCGTGATAGGCGCAGCAGTTTCCGGTATTATCATGGTGTTCCTCGTGGGCTTTGGTTCTTATTTCTTCAACAACACGATCCAACAGTGGATGCTGGTTTATGGAGGCCAGGATTTCTCCTTGTGGGGAATGATTGAAGGACTGATTGCCCGTTTAATCGGATAAGCCATATCTTATCGCGCAGAGTGCGCCCACGGGGAACATCTGAGTTACGGGATGCCCGGATGGGTATAACATAAATTACAGCTGACAATAAAAAGGTGAATATTTTATGAGTTTCAAATATATAGATCGTATTTACGAGCTTCTCAAGACGGTCGAGACCGAGGAATGTGAACATATTAAAAAGGCAGTCGATATGCTCTATGAATGTGTGAAAAACAAATCTACCATTTACACTTTTGGGGCAAGTCATGCAGGTATCTTAAGTGAAGAACTGTATTACCGCGCTGGCGGACTTATGCTGTTTAATCCCATATTCGGAAGAGAGCTTATGCTCGATTCAAGCCCCATCACCCTGACGAGTAAAATGGAGCGCTGTACTGGCTATGGAAAAATGCTGGCAGAGAGCAAGGCAGATTTTCAATCCGGCGACGTACTGATCGTACACTCCGTGTCCGGAAGAAATCCCGTAGCAATAGAAATTGCGGCCGAGGCCAAAGAAAAGAACGCCCATGTGATCGCTGTCACCAACCTTTCCTATTCAAAATCAGTTACCTCCAGGCACCCTTCCGGGAAACGGGTATTTGAGCTTGCAGATATCATACTGGACAACCACGGTGATATCGGCGATGCCTGTGTTAAAATTAACGGATTGGAACAGAAAGTATCGCCTACATCCACCGTGATCGGGGCAGCTATGCTCAATACTATTGTAGCAGAACTTGCCCAGAAAATGGTAGATTCAGGGATCGAAAAGCCCCCAATTTTTTACAGTGCCAATCTGGACGGGGGAGATGAGAGAAATCAGAGCATGTACCAAGAGTATAGAGAAGTAATACGGTATAATTTTTAATAGAAACAGACTGCCACATTCAAGATCAGTACAGCATAAGAGAGGTGCCTTCTCTATATGGTGCGCCTCTCTTATGCCTGCTAAGTCAACTGCTGAGTAAACCAACCTCAGATTGCAGAGGAAAAAGGAGAGGGGGGGTATTATGTCAGGACTGCTTGAAAAGAATCTGGCACCGGATAAGGAAACGAACGCTATGGCTTAGGTGAAGCTTATGAATATGCTGAAGATGCAGGCGGAGGAAGTAGTTTTAGGGGAAGTAATTTATAATACATAAAATGAATTGGAACCAGCTCGGAAATGGGCTGGTTTCTTTATGCAGAAATTTGCTGATAAACCTCAAAAATAGAGTTTGCTATAAAAATGTGATTTTCATCACACTTTTATTTCATTCTAATCATTTTTGACACTTTTTATTCAGATTATAAGGAGAATGGCAAGAAAGTGAATAGAACATAATTACCGGAAACGGCAAAAATTCAATTTATTATGCAAAGATAATTGAATTTATTGCCGATGATATGATATACTATACAGTAGATTGGTGTAATTATTGATTCGATTTATAGCAAATGAGAGCAGATGCGATACCTTTCAGTTACTGAAACAGCGAATCACTTTCGTTGCATTGATATGATGATTGACAATGCAAAAGCAACACTGACAGAGAAATTCATTAAAGAACTTCATCTGCTCCTGAAGAACGGCACCAGCGCTTCCAGAAACAATTGGTTCGCTGTGGGCGATTATAAAAAGATGCCGAATGAAGTTGGCGGCATGGATACTGCACTTCCGGAAGAAGTTGCCAGTAAAATGAAAGCTTTGCTTACAGAGTACAATACACAAAAAGAAAAATCTTTTGAGGATATTCTGGACTTCCATGTGAGATTTGAACGCATTCATCCATTCCAGGACGGCAATACCAGAGCCACAGCCGTTTTTATGATTAAATACATGAAAACATTTGGGTTCAAGGTGAATAACGATGCTTTTGAGAAAAATTCCCGGTACTTCCGTAATGCACTGGTAAGAGCAAACTACAATGACCTTCAAAATAGCATTCACGCTACAACAAAGTTTTTGGAAATGCTTTTCGGCAATTTGATTTTAGGTACTGATTATGAACTTAAGAACCGATATCTGCATGTGGATTATGTTCCGAAGCAGAACGATAGTGCCATACAAAGTGCAATGGATAACATTCTAAAGGGCAAAATTTGCACTTTGAATTGCCCTTTGGATGAGTTGGTAGTTTGGATAAAGAAATAGCAGATTTAGAGAAGAAAAAGGCTACCGCATGTATTTCGACACACGTTTTAAACGAACATGGCAAGTGCAGGTATGGATTTAGAGAACCTGCAGTATTGAATGGGGCATTCTGATGAAAGCGTCACCTTAAATGTGTATACCCACAACAGTTACAAGAAAGCCGAAGAATCCATGGCGCAGATTGTATCTTTCAGTGGGAAACAGACAGAAGAAAACCAAGGTATGACGCTTCGGATAAGTGTTTTGAGTGAATAAAAAGTGGTCTGGACAGGGCGAAAAGCCTTATCCAAGTACTCCATTTAGTAAGCCACTTGCTCGAAAACCTATGTAGAAAGGCGTAGATTTATGAATCAAAATCCTTTAAATTTATTGATAACAAACAAAAATTAGAGATGAAACGACTTATAAAGAGGTAAAATGCATGATAAAAATACTTTTTGTGTGCCACGGCAATATCTGTCGAAGCCCCATGGCATACTACTATTTCAAATCGTTAGTTGAAAAGCGGAGTTTAACCTCCATGTTCTATTTGGATTCTGCTGGAACCTCCTCTGAGGAGCTGGGAAATCCGGTCCACCGGGGAACCAGGGAAAAGCTGAGACAAGCGGGGATAGCCTGTGACGGACATCATGCGAAGCAGATGCAAATGTCCGATTATTCTTCCTTTGATTACCTGATCGGTATGGACAGCTGGAATATACAGAATATGGAACGGATTGCAGGCGGAGACCCTGACAAAAAGATTTATAAGCTGCTGGAATTTATCCAGTCTGACCGTGATGTGTCCGACCCTTGGTACACAGGAAATTTTGACGTCACCTGGGAAGACATCACAAAGGGATGTGATGCCCTGTTGGAGTATGTGCTAGAGCGTGCCCGGTAGCAATCGCCCTAGCTGCGAGACTGGCCACCCAGACCGTTTATATTGGCAGGGGGGTGATTCCTTAATCAGGAACGCCCCTTCTTTTCCGAAACTTTGTCATTGAATATTCATGCGACTCCTGCATAAGAGGCTTAATTTGCTCAAAGCTCTGTTCAGATTGGAGTCTGTATCATGCTCTGCGTCCTTTTCTTTGACTGTCAGCACATATACCTCACGTTTTAATCTATAACCAGGATTATAGAACACTCCCTTCTCGCCCCCAACTTTCTGCCATAACAGTTCCCTCAAAATGTTCAAAACAGTACTCCAATATCTGCTCCAGACTCATATAATACACCTCACTATATTCTTTACGTTTGACGTATCCTACATATTTTACCACAGGTAATATAACAGCTGTCTGTACCGTTAATCATCAAAAAAATATTTCTGTCTAAGCCTGCTTCCATCCGTTTTAAGGATTACTGCCCCTCCGATGCCTGTCTCCAGCACCGGTATCTCCAAAGCCTCAAACCGATCCAGCACCTGGGGGGAGGGATGACCGTAAGAATTGCCTCTGCCGTAGGATATAACAGCAAGCTTTGGTGAAAGGCGCTCTAAAAACTCCTGTGAGCTGGAATTCGCGGAACCATGATGAGCCGTCTTTAAGACAGTTATATGCCCCAGATGTTCCCTCTGAAGCAGCCGAAGGGATGGAGCCGTCATTTTATCCCTGCCATTACCTGAAAGCTGTATCAATAGCTCCTGCTCCTGCTCCATTCCCATATCTCCGGTAAAAAGCATGTGAAACGCTTTGTAATCTGCACAGAATACCAGGGAATGGGCATTGCGATCCTCTTTGGAAGCAGCAAAAGCGCCTCCGGCATACAGACAGGAAAGCCTTAATTGCCCCAGCTCTATTTTATCCCCCGGCTTCATATACCTGACACCGATTCCCTTTTCGGCTGCTGCCTGCTCCAGTCTCTGGTATACAGCCTGGCCCCGCCCTGGTGCCGGCAGGATAAGATGTTTTATTTTCACATCCTTCGATTCTTCTATCAGATATAAGAGCCCGCTTATATGATCGATGTCTCCATGGCTGACAATACTGTAATCAATCACGTCGATTCCCCTGCTTTTTAAAAAGGGCTCCAATGTCTTATCTCCCAGACTTTTCTCACTGCTGCTCCCTCCGTCCACAAGAATTACCCCATCCTTTGTTTCCATCACAATCCCATCTCCTTGCCCTACATCCAGGCAAACCACCTCCAGTCCCTTCACCGGTACAGGAAGCAGCGCCAGAAAGCACAGGCTGTAGGTACAAGCGCCAAACACCAGACCCTTTATGGGGACTGGCCAGCTTATCCTATGAGACACTTTCACTGTTTTCTCATCTCCTGCCTTTTTACTGCCGCTGTCCATGATCCTGTCTGCTCCTCTGCCCATCCAGACCATACCCCCATACAGCATCCCGGCTACCCCAGCCGCATAAAGCGCTATCTGCCACCACTGGGGCCTTCCAATCACAAGGCTGTATCCCGGCAGCCTCTCTGCCATCCTGCATAGCCATTCATACACCCTTAAAATATAATGCCCGGCTCCAGCAGCAGCTGCTCCTCCCTGAATCCAAACGCTTCCTAATATAATCCCCAGTATCCCCGAATACATCAAAATCGATATGAGGGGGATTACCAGAAGATTCATCAGAATCCCATACAGAGGATACAAATAAAAATGATACAGCGCCACAGGCGTAATTACCATCTGCACACAAAGGCTGACAGCCAGAGTTTTCTGCCATCCCTTTTCAATATCCCAAGTCTTAATCATCCAGCCTCCCATCCCTCCGATGGCCAGTACCGCTCCAAAGGAAAGCTGAAATCCACTTTGAAACAGCAGATAGGGCTGTCTGAAAAGCAGTGCCAAAGCAGCCAGTCCTAAAGCCGAAAGGGTATCATAGCTTCTTCCTGCTGCCGCAGCCAGCCACAGGCACAGTATCATAATAACTGCTCTCATGGCAGAACCGGACGATCCTGTCATAATCCCAAAGCTGACAACCATTATCCCGGCAACAGCCCCTGCTGTCTTAAATGTAAGGCCGCATTTTCTTAATATCACATAGAGCCCTCCCCCGATAATTGCCAGATGCTGTCCGCTGACAGCCAGAAGATGGGAAATGCCGTTTCTCTGATACATAGACCTCACCTGGGGCTCCATCCATGCAGTATCCCCCAGAAGAACCGCTTTAAACATAGGGCTATCCTCCGGCAGACAAATTCGATCCAAAATACAGGAGCACAACAGCCGGAGCCGGGCTAAGCTGTTATAATAGGGTATGGCTTCGCCTCCCACTGTCTCAATCTCCTCCCCCAGCATCCTGCATACAATTCCTTTTGATCGGTAATATCTATTAAAATCAAATTCTCCTGGATTTCTGGACCCTTCCACAATATCCAACCTTCCTCTCACCTCTGCCTCCATCCCTACCGCCAGCTCATAGTCCCGATCTGGCCTATACTCCAGATTTTCACTGTTGTACAGACCGTCTCCCCATTCCTTATTCAAATATACCATCACCCGCTTTAACCGTCCCTCCTTTCTGCCAGCTTTCACACGCACTCCCTCCAATACCACTGTCATGCGATCCGGCATATGTTCTGCCTTATGTATCCTTCCGGTTACTGTTACCTTAGCTCCTTGAAAGGCTCCTGCAATCTCCTCCTCTCTATCCAGTTCCGTCTTAACCTGCAGGCTCCTTTCATATCCACAGAAGCCCCCGGATAAGAGGAGCGCAAAAAAGAGCAGAAGCGCTCTCTTACCAGCGCCTCCGCCCTGCATCGTTGTTTTCCGGTTCCAGGCCATACGCCTAAACAGTCTTACCTTCCGAAAACCGAACAGCCCCAGCCTCTCTGTTTTGACCAGTCCTGCTCCAAAAGCCAACACCATTGCCGGCACAAGAGTCCAAACCAACCGCTCCAGAGGGTATGAAGCCGCCGCCTGTTTATATTGCAGGGCAAGCACCTCTCCAAGTACAAATCCTGCTGCTGCCGTCACAAGCGGTCTTTTCATATTTAATTTATTTTCCCTTCAACTGCTATGTTCCTATGAGTATCCTCAGGCCCTGCACCATCTTTCAGGATTCCTTTCCTATCGGGCCCCTTCAATATAATCCTGGCTCCGCTCAAAGGTGGTATTCAGGGACACTACATCCCTGAACATCACATTCTGAGATCCATTGACCATAATCTGCACTCTTGTAATGGCAGTCCGCTCCGACAGAGAATCCACTATGGAATATATCGGAATATACTCATTCACAGCCAGAGCTGTCCCCAAAAATGCCGAGTCAAAGTTAATATAGCACACATTATCCGTCACGGAAATGCTGAGTATCTTGCAATTCGGCGGCAGGGTTGGGGAATGTCCCTCCTCTCCCGGACCAGCGATCAGCTGCTCTACAATCAGCTGTTCCATAGAGGTATTGATATTATGCATTACCTCTCTCTTTTCAGCCACCAGCTTATCTCCTGCCTCATTTGCAAAATACAGGGTCAGCTCCGTTTTTTCATAAGCATTTACATTGCTGGTATCCATAATAAAATCACTGCCGGACAATATCCCTACCAGATTACCCTGGCGATCCATTAGAGGCTGGTCACCGCAGTAAATATTGATATAATCAATTCCCTCTACCTGAGTCAGCATTCTTGTAAGGGCTGCTCTGCACAGAATTTCCCGCTCCGGCTTCATGGTTGTATAATTCACATCAAAGTAGAGATACAGCACCTGATCCTTTAGATGGCTGTACTGGTAAGTCACCTTGTCTGTAAGGGCCGGCTGAGCGTCCAAATCCTTGGGAACCTTTAAAAACTGCTCCATCAGTTCCTCTATCAGTCCCTCGTGGCTCTCCGAGGACGCCTCATATGCTCTGGGTACCAGCTTAGTCCCAGCTGCATTCATATAGTAAATGACGTATTTTCCCTCTTTCGGATCTGGCGTTGGCTGCTCCCTGGTCTCACAGCCGGTCAGCAGCAAAGCCAATACCCAAAACAGCAGCAAAAGCCGAAGTCCTCTGAAATTACTCATGATTTCGCCTCCTGTCTGGGCACATAATTCAAGGGAATCCTTACGTTAAAGGTAGTCCCCTCTCCTGGCATGCTTTCTACCTCCACCACGCCATGGTGCATCTGAATTACGTTTTTCGTGATAGACAGGCCTAAACCAGTTCCCCCCACCTCCCTGGATCGCGCCTTGTCCACACGAAAGAAACGCTCAAATATACGATCCACACAGTCCTCAGGTATACCGATTCCTGTATCTGCCACCTTGATGTAGAAATACTTGTGATCCGCGTCCAGGGTTACCCGTACCGTACCGCCGTCCACATTATACTTAATCGCATTTTCTACCAAATTGGTGATCGCCAGTGAAATCTTTACCTTATCCACATCTGCCGTTACATCTCGGATGCTCTCCAGGATTAATTCTACATTACCCCGCTTTGCAATGGGGCGCAGCCGTTTTAAAATAAGCTCCATCTCCCCGTTAATATTCACCTGCTCCATATTCATTTGGCTATCAGCAGACTTATCCATCTTTACCAAGGTCAAAAGATCGTCTATAATTTGATTCTCCCTGTCAATTTCATCGGAAATATCTGTCATAAACTCTCGATACAACTCCACAGGTACGTCCTCCATGCCCATCAGGGAATCTGCCAGCACCCGGATCGAAGTAATAGGCGTCTTAAGCTCATGAGACACATTGGACACAAACTCCTGGCGGGACTGATCCACAGCCTTCAGCTTGCTCAAGGATTTCTGAACCGACAAGGAAAGCTGTCTTGTTTCACTGTAAGCATCCTCTGTAATATCCGCGTCCAAATCCCCGTGAGCCACACGGTCAAAGGTCCGCTGCAGCCGCTTAAAAGGCCCCATGAGTATCTGAGCGGCCAGAAAAGCCAGAATTGCCAGCACCAGAGTAATACACACAATAAAGAACTGAGATTTCCCCATGACCTTATCCGTAAGGGACAATAGGTTCTCTGTGGAGGCGGTAATAACAATTACGCCATTTACACGCTTTTCATTTGCCGGGTCATAAACAGGAATTGTCTGGGCCAGATACTCCATATCCTTGTTATAATGACTGCTGTTCTCTCCTCCGAAGCATTTGATCACCTCCTCGGATATATAAAACTTTCCGGTTGCCAGATTAAAGGTGTCTGTTATCACCTTAAAATTGCTGTTGACAATTACGATTCTTCCGTTGTACACCTCGGAAATCGTCTGCATCTGGTTGTCCAAAATTACGTTGTTCTTCTTCTCCGCTGTCATATAACCGGATCGTGTCATCTTATTGCTAAGAACCACGCACTGATTCTGTATCTCAATGCTTCTGGCATCCAGCTGCCCCTGATTAAAAGAGCCAAGCATAATTCCTGACTGAGTCACTAAGGGAATCACAGCCAAGGCTATCATAATTAGAGCCATTGGCACCTTCATGCTTATGCCGCGGGCCTGAAGCCAAAGCAGCCATTTCTTATCTGTCACCTACTCCAGCTCCTTTAATTTCCTGGTACAGGCTACCGCCAGGGCTCCTGGTCCAATATGGCATCCAATGCTCAGGGACAAGGAAGCTCCATAAACAGATGCACCAGGATACAGCTCCCTTACCGTTTCCTCCAACTCCTTTGCCGCCTCCTGGCTGCATGTGTGTGCAATCTGAAGATAGGTGTGCTCAGCGCTTTTATCACCCAGACGCTCCTCCAAATCATGGGCCAGAGCAGACAGCATGGTAGTTTTTGCCTGCTTCATGGTTCTTGCCTTAGAAAACGCGTCCAGCTTCTCTCCCTGAATGGTCAGCACCGGCTTAATCTTCAGAAGGGTTCCCAGGGCTGCGGCGGCAGGAGTAATCCTGCCTCCCTTTTTTAAATATTTTAATGTATCTACTGTAATATAAATAGTGCTCTCAAATTTTACCCGTTCCAAAATCTCCCGAATACCGGCTCCTGCGTATCCCTTTGCGGCCAAATCCCTGGCGTCTATAGCCGACTGCCTTTGGGTTACGGAAATTCTCTGATTGTTCACCACATGGACTCTGCCGTCATAATCCTCCGCCAGCATCAAGGCCGTCTGGCAGGAGCCACTTAAGCCGCTGGACATCGGAATATACACTACCTCGTCATGTTCCTCAAGCAGACGATCCCATACCTCCGTCACATCCTTAGGAGAGGGCTGGGAGGTAGTAATATCTGCGCCCTCTTCCATTTTCCTGTAAAACTCCTCAGATGTTAAATCTATTCCCTCATAATACACCGTTCCGTCAATCATAAAAGGCATGGGCAACACATGGAGCCCCAGCTCCTCAGCCTCCCTCTGCGTTATTCCGCTGTTGCTGTCAACAGCAATCGCTATCTTCATACTATAAATTCTCCTTTATACAATTCCCTGATCTGAAATATCTGCCGTGGTATACAGCTGATAATATAAGCCCTTTTTCTGCATCAATTCCTCATGATTTCCTTCTTCCGCAATCTGGCTTCCTGAAAGCACCAGAATCCGATCAGCCCCTCGAATGGTCGTCAGCCTGTGAGCGATTGTAAGAGTTGTTCTGCCTGCCGCCAGCTTATCCAGAGACTCAGCCACCAAATGCTCGCTTTCATTGTCAAGGGCAGCAGTGGCCTCGTCCAGCAACAGCACCCTTGGTTCCTTTAAGAATACACGCGCTATACTGATCCTCTGCTTCTGCCCGCCGGAAAGCTTTACACCGCGCTCTCCTACATAGGTATCATAGCCGTCCTTTAAATTTTCAATAAATTCATGGGCTCCGGCCAGCTTTGCCGCCTGAATAACCTCCTGCCGCGTGGCTCCCGGCTTGCCGTAGGCGATATTTTCATAGATGCTTCCGGAAAAGAGATACACCTCTTGCTGAACCACACCTATACTACTTCTCAGGCTTTGAAGAGTTATCCTCCTGAGATTCTTTCCATCCAGAAGGATGTCTCCCTCGGTCGGATCATAAAAGCGTGGAATAAGATTGCACAGAGTTGTTTTTCCGCTTCCCGACGGTCCCACCAGAGCCACCTTTTCTCCCGGCTCTATGGTCAAATTAATATCGGAAAGCACTGGGGTATGGTCATCTGGATATTCAAAGGATACGTGTTTCAATGTAATCTGTCCCTTCACGTCGCAAAGCGGAGCTGCCCCCTCCTCATCAAAAATATCGATTCCTGCGTCCATCAGCTCCGTAAACCGCTCTATACCTGTCATCCCTCTCTGAAACTGCTCTGCAAACTCAATGATCCGGCGGATGGTGGCAAGAAGCGTTGTCACATACAGGGTATAGGCTACCAAATCCGCCGGTACAATCAGCCTGTTTATCATAAAAAGTCCGCCGGCTATGATCACCACCACATACATTAGCCCGTCAAACATACGGATGGTGTTTTGAAAAGCCGCCATATATTTGTAGGTGTGGCGCTTAATATTTAAAAATTCCTTGTTGTCACGGCTGAATTTTTCAATTTCCACCGCCTCATTGGCAAAGGCCCGAACCACCTTATTACCCAAAAGACTATCCTCAATTCTGGCATTCAGCTCTCCAATATGATTTCTCTGACGCTTAAAGGCATGCTTTACCTGCATATTGAAATAAGAGCAGGACAAAATCATAATCGGGATCATTCCAAATATAATGATTGTCAGCAGAAGATTGATACGTGACAGAATTAAAAAGGAGATAACGATTTTTAAAAAGGCAATGAAAAATTCCTCTGGACAGTGATGGGCAAATTCTGTCACATCAAATAAATCACTGGTAATCCGGGACATGATCTGTCCTACCTTGGTGTTATTAAAATAATTGTCCGACAGCTTTTGGAGATGCTGAAATGCGTCATTACGCATATCCGTTTCGATAGCCGCTCCCATCACGTGGCCCGTATAGGCCATATAAAAGCTGGCCGCGCCGTCAATCATACGCAGCACAAAGTAGAAGCCTCCGATCATCAGAATGGAACGAAGGGTAAGGGCGGATAAATCATTCATGCCAAGGTTGGTAATATACCGCAAAATCAAAGGAAGCGTCAGCTCACAAACAGTTGTGAGGGAGGCGCAGAATAAATCCATTGTCATAACTCCCAGATACCTGCGGTAATATGGGGCAAATCTTTTTATCAGCGTGCTTGTTTTCATATCTCTCTTACTTCCATCATTTATTTATACGCCAGTTACTCGGTTCAGGTTATCTTTCCAGAGCAACAGGTGTTTATTAGTGTATCATAAAACCTGTTTTTTTTCCACAAGAAATACATCCTCTTTTACTCTGGCTCTTTCACTTTCTCACAGAGCACTCCTTTTTTCATGGGCATAAACAGCGGCAGCCCGAAACCTGGAGCTGCCGCCGTAACATTTATATGATTTTTTAATTCTTCTAAAGCCTGCTCTCTGTGAGGCCTCACTTAAGAGCTTCCTTTCATTTGTACCTTTATGCTTCAAACAAGGGTGTGGATAGATATCTTTCTCCCGTGTCAGGCAGCAGCGCAACAATCGTTTTCCCCTTATTTTCCGGACGTTTTGCTAACTGAATCGCAGCCCATACCGCTGCTCCTGAGGAAATCCCCACCAATATACCCTCCGCCTTTCCAATCTGTCTTCCAGTAGCAAATGCCGCTTCATTTTCTACAGGAATAATTTCGTCATAAATGCCAGTATCCAAAACAGAAGGAACAAAGCCTGCCCCGATTCCCTGAATTTTGTGGGAACCTGGAGTACCCTTACTTAAAACCGGAGAACCGGCCGGCTCTACCGCAACAATTTTCACATCCGGCTTCCGGCTTTTTAAATATGTTCCCACACCTGTCACAGTACCCCCAGTACCTACCCCTGCAACGAAAATGTCAACCTTCCCGTCTAAAGCCTCCCAGATTTCAGGCCCGGTGGTCGTTCTGTGTATCTCTGGATTTGCCGGATTGTCAAACTGGCCTGGAATAAAGCTGTCAGGAAGCTCTTTTGAGAGCTCCTCTGCTTTTGCGATGGCTCCCTTCATTCCCTTTGAGCCTTCTGTCAATACCAGCTCCGCTCCGTAGGCCTTCATCAGCTGGCGGCGTTCTATGCTCATCGTATCCGGCATAACAATAATCAGCCGGTAGCCTCTGGCCGCCGCAACGGAAGCCAGCCCAATGCCTGTATTCCCGGACGTAGGCTCAATAATAACAGAGCCCGGCTTCAGCCTTCCCTTTGCCTCAGCATCCTCGATCATGGCCTTTGCAATCCGATCCTTTACAGAGCCAGCCGGATTAAAATATTCCAGCTTTCCCAGAATACGTGCTTCCAGTCCCTCAGCCTGCTCAATGTGAACCAGCTCTAAAAGAGGGGTCTTGCCAATCAGCTGATCTGCAGAAGTGAAAAATTTACTCATAGCCTTTTCCTCCCTGTTTAAAATATTTTTTCATTTCCTTCACAAGCTTACGATAAGAACCGTATTAAAATGCCTGCTTAATATTACCTATATTCTAAGTATGTTTATAGGAATTATATACCCGGAACATTCCTTTGTCAATACTCTTTTATCGTTATTTATGACTTAAGGCTTGATTTTCCTATTTCCCCTATTGTATAATAGGTTTAAAAATAACCGGAGGAACTTTATATGCTGGTTTCAACAAAAGGACGTTATGCCCTTCGTATCATGATCGATTTGGCTGAGCACCAGTCAGACCGCTATATTCCCTTGAAGGAAACAGCGGAACGGCAGGAAATATCCGAAAAATATCTGGAGGGAATTTTAAAAATCCTCGTAAAACATAAATTCTTGAAAGGCCTTCGCGGAAAGGGCGGCGGCTACCGGCTGACAAAATCGCCAGAGCAGTATACGGTAGGCAGCATTCTGCGTATTACCGAGCCTTCCCTCTCTCCTGTCGCTTGCCTTGATTCTGATCAGGACTCCTGCCCAAGAAAATCGTCCTGCCGGACATTGCCTATGTGGCAAGGACTGGATAAGGTAATTAACGAATATCTGGACAGTATTACCATTGCGGATTTAATGCGCCCGGATCAGCCAGGCGATGACTATGTTATTTAAAGCCTTTCCCCGCCAGAAACGTAGTCTTCCAGAAAATGATGCCGTTTTCCATGCTCCTTGTAGGCAATGACTGTATCTAAATTTACATTTTCCACACTTCTAAAAATATTATTCTCTACAAACGGATTATGTTCTTTCATCCTGGCAATCAGCTTCTTTACCTCGATCCGCTTAGAGCCTCCCTGCCCGTCTGGATGGCAGGTAGAGCAGGTGTCTGTAAACCGGCAGGCGCATTGAATAAAATACAAGTCATTATAATCACGCCAGCGCTTAATATCATCCTCCCTTATTAGATACAAGGGACGAATCAACTCCATTCCTTCAAAATTAGAGCTGTGGAGCTTCGGCATCATCGTTTGCACCTGGCCGGAGTACAGCATCCCCATAAGGATTGTTTCTATTACATCATCATAATGATGCCCCAGCGCAATTTTATTACAGCCCAATTCCTTGGCCTTATTGTACAAATGCCCTCTGCGCATCCGTGCGCATAGATAGCAGGGAGACTTTTCCACATTATATACTGCTCCGAATATATCCGATTCAAACACGGTAATGGGAATGTCCAGCAGCCTGGCGTTATTTTCGATAATCTGACGGTTTTCCACACTGTATCCGGGGTCCATCACCATAAATACCAATTCAAACGGACATTCATTATGACGCTTCAGCTCCTGGAACAGCTTCGCCATCAGCATAGAATCCTTCCCGCCGGAGATACAGACTGCAATTCTGTCATTCTCCTGCACAAGACTGTACTCTTTAATAGCACGAGCAAATTTAGAGAATAATTCCTTATGGAAGCGCTTCTGTATGCTTTTCTCGATCTTTTCTGACCTTGCAGGCTCTCTATTCCCTTGCTCCGACCGTTCTTTCTCCCGTTGCTGCTCCCTTCTCATATCAGACAGAAGCCAGCCGGTATATCCTCCAGCCAGGCTGTAAGCATCCCATCCTCCTTCCCTCAGACTCTCAGCCATATCCTGGCTAAAAATTCCTTTTGCACAATACAAAACTATTTTTTTATCTGGAGAAAGCTCGTTCAGGCGGTTCTCCAGCTCCCTTTCTGGAATATGCACCGAGCCAGGAATCATCCCATATGCCACTGCCATCTCATTGCGGATATCCACTAACAGAACATCCTGTCTTTTCAATGCTGTCAATTCCTCCCAGGTGATCTCCAAACTTCTTTCATCCATTCACTTCATTCCTTCCTGTTATAGTTTCAGGTATTAGTTATACGCCGGCTACTATGCCAATGCCTGCTCCAAGTCCGCAATCAGATCTTCCACATGCTCAATTCCCACAGACATTCGGAGAAACCGTTCTGTAATTCCAAGCTTTTCCCTCACCTTAGCCGGTAGGTCGCCATGGGTCTGCAGCATAGGGTAGGTAATCAGGGACTCCACTCCTCCAAGGCTCTCTGCGTAGGCAATCAGCCTGACCCTTTCAAGGATTCTCCTGGCAGTCTCCTGCGTATCTGTCTGAAAGGAGATCATGCTTCCAAATCCCCTTGCCTGCTTTTGGTTCACCTCATAGCCGGGGTGCTCCGGCAGGCCTGCATAATAGACCTTGCGTACCTTCTCATGCCGTTGCAGCCAATGGGCCAGCTTCATGGCATTGCTCTGCTGGCGTTCCATCCGCACAGCCAGGGTTTTGATTCCCCGAAGCATCAAAAAGCTGTCAAAGGGAGCCAGTCCGGCTCCTGTGGTTTTGTAAAGATAGCGGATTCGTTCCGCCAGCTCCTTCCGAGAGGTACATAGAAAGCCAGCCAGCGTATCATTGTGTCCGCCTAAAAATTTGGTTCCACTATGTATAACCAAATCCGCTCCAAAAGCAATGGGATTCTGAAAATACGGGGACAGAAAGGTATTGTCCACAATTAGAAGCAGATGGTATTTGTCTGCAAGCCTGCGCATTCTTTTTAAATCCGTAATCTGCATCGTAGGATTGCTGGGCGTTTCAATGTAGAGCGCCTTTGTTTGCTCTGTAACAGCCTTCTCTACCAGCTCTGCGTCTGAGGTATCCACATAGGAAAAGGTCTGCCCCCTCTCTCTCCCTGTGGTCTGGAACATTCTCACAGAGCCCCCATATAAATCCTCAGAGCAGATAATATGGTCTCCTGACCCCAATAGCTCCATACACAAGCTAATTGCAGCCATGCCAGAGGAGCAGGCCACCGTGTCCAGGGCTCCCTCCATAGAAGAAACAATATGCTCCAGCTCCGCCCGGGTAGGGTTGCTCTCTCTTGTATAATTATAGCCTGTGGATTCTCCAATTCCTGGATGAGAGAAGGTTGCCGTCTGGTAAATCGGAACCGCAACCGCGCCAAAGGGATGCCTGCCTTCTCTGTGCTCATCCCCGCGAATACATCGTGTTTCAATCTGGTATGCCATTACTATGTCCTCCTGGTAAGATGTAGTGATAGACGTCATGCAAGTGGATAGCCCCAAAATACTTTTTGTCCTGGATGGCATTCGGCCGGTTGCGGTTCTTTACAAGCACCGAAGCCGGCCGGCTATTCTTTCAGCCCCATTGTACTCTTTCACTGTCCCCTTTATGGAACATAAAAAAAGAGGGCTTGAGCGCCCTGCTCCATACCCTTCTATCGCATAACTGCTGACATGTATTTTCCCCAGAAAGCCCTTGAAGCAGGAGGCTCTAATGATATCCTGGCAACACATAGGCATTTCCATGGGAATGCACACATCCCCATAGCCTTGATATTTAAAAAGCCTTCTGCCTCTGCCTGCGTTTTCAGTGCTTATCCTCCGCAATTATACTAACCCACTTAGTTTATATGAATATTAGCATCTCAGCTGGTATTTGTCAATCAAAAACGCCTTTAAAGGCTTATTAGTGAAAGGCTGTGAGACCCCTCCGTAAGAGATGCTCCCGCAGCCTTTTATTTTCTGCTCTCTTATACCGTTTATTTTATCAGCAAGGATTTACCAGTCATTTCCCTCGGCTGCTCCATTCCCATTAAATCAATCAGAGTAGGAGCAATATCACAGAGTGCGCCTCCCTCCCGAAGCCTTATGCCTGGTTCAGCATTTACCAGAATAAAAGGAACAGGATTGGTGGTATGGGCGGTAAACGGCTCTCCGGTCTTATAATCCACCAGCTGCTCTGCATTTCCATGATCTGCGCAGATAAACATTACACCGTCTGCTTCCTTGATGGCCTCCACAGCCCGGCCTACGCACACGTCCACTGCCTCCACAGCCTTAATAGCCGCTTCCTCAACTCCCGTATGGCCTACCATGTCGGGGTTGGCAAAGTTTATAATGATAACATCATACCTTCCCGATTGGATCGCTTCCACCAGCTTATCGCATACTCCATAAGCGCTCATCTCTGGTTTTAAGTCGTAGGTAGCCACTTCCTTTGGTGATGGTACGAGGATTCTGTCCTCACCCTGGTTGGGCTCCTCCACACCTCCGTTAAAGAAAAAAGTCACGTGAGCGTATTTCTCTGTTTCCGCAATTCTCACCTGAGTTTTACCATGGGCCGCCAAAAATTCTCCAAAGGTATTGGTAATGCTCTCCTTCTTAAATGCTACCAGCTTGTCTGTTATGGTTTCATCATAGTCAGTAAAGCACACAAATACCAAATCGAGCTTTTTAGCCCTTTCAAAGCCATCAAAATCTCCGTCACAGAAGGCATGGGTAAGCTCTCTTGCACGGTCAGGACGGAAGTTAAAGAAAATGACGGAATCCTTGTCCTGTATGGCCGCAACCGGCTTACCTGCCTTTTCAACTACAAAGGGCAGCACAAATTCATCTGGCTTCCCAGCTTCATAGGACGCCTGTATTCCTTCTGCCGCGCTGGCCGCTGTATTGCCCTGGCCTTTGGTAAGCGCATTGTAGGCCAGCTCCACACGATCCCATCTCTTATCACGATCCATGGCATAGTAGCGTCCCATTACAGAGGCTACCTCGCCCACGCCTATCTCCTTCATCTTCGTTTCTAGCTCTTCCACATAGCCCTTGCCCGATTCCGGCGGCGTATCACGGCCATCCAGAAAACAGTGCACATATACCTTTTTTAAGCCGCTTCTTTTAGCCAGCTCTAAAAGTCCATAGATGTGTGTGTTATGGCTGTGAACGCCGCCGTCGGATACCAGGCCAAACAGATGCAGGGCAGAGTCATGTACCCTGCAGTTCTCAACTGCTTTCAGGAACTCCGGCACCTGGAAGAAATCTCCGTCCTGAATGGATTTGGTAATTCTTGTAAGCTCCTGATACACAATACGGCCTGCCCCCATATTCAGGTGTCCTACCTCAGAGTTGCCCATCTGGCCCTCCGGAAGGCCTACTGCCATACCGCTGGCCTCTCCTTTTACAAAGGGATACTGGCTCATAAGCTGATCCATTACAGGTGTTTTGCCCTCGCACACAGCATTATGATCACAGTTGTCATTGAGGCCATAGCCATCAAGTATCATCAATACGGTTGGTTTCTTGCTCATCATAGAATATCTCCTTTAAATCGGGATGCCCTGAAGCCAAAAATCCCGGCTCCAGGGCATTCTCCTCCACTTATAACTTATAGTTTACAATGCTTCCAAAATCCGGCTTAAGGGAAGCGCCTCCTACCAAGCCGCCGTCAATATCAGCCTGGGCAAAAAGCTCCGGAGCGGAGGAAGCGGATACAGAGCCGCCGTACTGGATACGGATAGCCTCTGCCGTCTCCTTGTCATAGATTTCTCCAATACAAGCGCGGATGGCTGCGCAAACCTCCTGAGCCTGCTCTGTGGTTGCAACCTTTCCGGTTCCAATCGCCCAGATTGGCTCGTAGGCGATAACAGCTTTCTTAGCCTGGTCTGCGGTCACATTTAAAAATGCAATTTTAATCTGCTGGCGTATCCAGTCAATGGTGATTCCCTGCTCTCTCTGTGTCAGAGTTTCGCCGCAGCAAATAATAGGGGTAAGATTGTGCTCAAAAGCCTTTAGCACCTTCTTATTCACAGTCTCGTCTGTCTCCGCAAAATACTCACGTCTCTCGGAATGCCCGATGATAACGTACTGAACGCCTGCGTCAACCAGCATAGCCGGAGAAATCTCGCCTGTATAAGCTCCCTTCTCCTCATAGTACATATTCTCAGCTCCGATAGAGATATTGCTGCCCTTCGCCGCCTCCATAGCTGGTATGATGTCAATCGCAGGTACACAAAATACTACATCCGCCTCGTCATTGGCTACCAAAGGCTTCAGCTGATTTACCAAAGCGACTGCTTCCGTTGGAGTCATGTTCATCTTCCAATTTCCTGCAATAATTTTCTTTCTTGCCATAATAGTTCCCTCTCCTTTTATATCTAGATATCCGGGAAGCCCGAACTTAACGAATCTTATCTGTTATCAGCCGCAGCCACGCCTGGCAGCTCCTTGCCCTCTAAAAATTCCAGGGAAGCGCCGCCGCCTGTGGAGATGTGCGTCATCTTATCGGCAAAGCCCAATCTCTTTACAGCATTGACAGAATCTCCGCCGCCGATCACAGTGGTAGCGTCAGACAGCTCAGCAACCGCACGGCATACCTCCAGTGTTCCCTCCGCAAAGTTGGAAAATTCAAACACGCCCATAGGCCCATTCCATACAACGGTCTTAGCACCCTTTAAGGCATCCTTATAACGTTCAATGGTCTTAGGTCCGATATCAAATCCTGACCAGCCTGCCTCAAGCACATCCACTACCTTGCGCTCTGTCTCATTGGAGAACTCCCTGCCCTCTACATGGTCAACAGGAAGGAGCAGCTTAACCCCTTTCTCCTCAGCCTTCTTAATCATCTCCAAAGCGTAATCCAGCTTATCAGACTCACACAGGGAATTGCCGATCTCCTGGCCCTGTGCCTTGGCAAAGGTATAGGCCATGCCGCCGCCGATAATCAGCGTATCAACCTTATCCAGCAGATTGTTGATCACATTGATCTTGTCAGACACCTTAGCTCCTCCCAGAATAGCAACAAAAGGACGAACCGGATTCTCAACTGCCTGTCCCAGGAACTTAATCTCCTTCTCCATCAGGTAGCCTACTACGTTCTCCTTGGTGTATCTGGTTACTCCTACGTTGGAGCAGTGGGCCCTGTGGGCTGTACCGAATGCGTCATTTACGAAAATACCGTCGCTTAAATCAGCCAGCTCCTTGGCATAGCCCTCTGAAGCTGCGTCACCGTCTTTAAACTTTGTCTCTTCGATTCTATAACGGGTATTCTGCAGAAGCAGCACCTCCCCGTCCTTTAACTCAGAGGCAGCCTTCTGTGTCTCAGGCCCTGTAACCCTGGCATCATCCGCGAATTTAACCTCTACACCCAATCTCTCGCTGAGTGCGGGAGCAACAGGAGCAAGGCTCATCTCAGGCACAGGCTCACCCTTTGGCTTACCCAGATGAGAGCAAAGGATCACCTTAGCTCCCTGATCCAGCAGCTTTTTAATTGTCGGGATAGCGCCGTCGATACGATTATAATTCTGAATCACACCCTCCTTTAAGGGTACGTTGAAATCGCAGCGTACCAGAACCTTTTTACCCTTTAAATCTTTTAAATCGTCTACTGTCTTTTTATTTAACATGGTTTATATCTCCTTTCAGTATGAGAGAAAAACATAGGGCCCGGTCCAAACGACCGGACCCTTCATGAGTCTACTTACTTCTTATTTGCAGGCTGCTTTAGAGGTTCCGTTTATGGAGATTGGGTACTTATCCTTTGGACATCCAATTAGAAAAGTCCGGTCGAATATCCAATCCATTACTAAATCCCTGCAGCAGCGGCGCCAGGTTTAGGAAAGCCTCACCCCATTCGCATGCTTATCCTAACTCAGCAAAGTACTTAATGGTTCTAACCATCTGGCTGGTATAGGAGTTCTCATTATCATACCATGAAACAACCTGTACCTCATACAGATCATCGGAAATCTGAGCTACCATGGTCTGAGTTGCATCAAAGAGAGAGCCATACTTCATGCCAATAACGTCGGAGGAAACAATTTGATCCTCGTTATATCCAAAGGACTCGGAAGCAGCAGCCTTCATAGCAGCATTGATGCCCTCCTTGGTAACGCCTGCCTTCTTAACAACAGCTGTTAAGATAGTAGTGGAACCGGTTGGTACAGGCACACGCTGAGCAGATCCGATCAGCTTGCCGTTCAGTTCTGGAATTACCAGGCCAATCGCCTTAGCCGCGCCGGTAGAATTAGGAACAATGTTAGCTGCGCCCGCTCTTGCTCTTCTTAAGTCGCCCTTTCTGTGAGGTCCGTCCAGAATCATCTGATCGCCTGTATATGCGTGAATGGTGGACATGATACCGCTCTGAACGGGAGCATAGTCATTCAGAGCCTTAGCCATAGGAGCCAGGCAGTTGGTGGTACAGGAAGCAGCAGAGATGATCTTGTCATCCGCTGTAAGAGTTTTCTCGTTTACACTATATACAATCGTAGGAAGGTCATTGCCGGCCGGCGCGGAGATAACTACCTTCTTAGCGCCTGCGTCAAGGTGAGCCTGTGCTTTGTCCTTAGAGCAATAGAAACCGGTACACTCCAGAACTACGTCCACACCGATTTCGCCCCATGGAAGCTCAGCAGCCTTGGCTTCCTTATAGATGGTAATCTTCTTGCCGTCTACTGTAATGAAATCTTCGCCAGCTTCAACTGTATGGAGGCCCTCGCCGATATGCCCTGCGTATCCGCCCTGTGCTGTATCATACTTTAACAGATGGGCTAACATCTTAGGATCTGTTAAATCGTTAATCGCTACTACATCATAGCCTTCTGCTCCGAACATCTGACGGAATGCCAGACGTCCAATACGTCCAAAACCATTAATCGCTACTTTTACTGCCATGATTCAATTCCTCCTAGTTTGTTAAAAATTATATTATTGTTAAATAATAATCAACCTTAATACATTGTAATCTTTTTCTTATAAAATGGCAAGTCCTTTTTTATTTTTTTCCATAGCCTCCTATAGTTAATAAATCAATATCAAATGCCTTTGTGTTGTCTTTCCTCCAGATTCTGATATAATGGCATAGAAAGCAGAAACTGCTTCAATACCATTAAAAAGGAGTATTTCCCATGATTTGCGACTGCCATCTGCACACTGAATTTTCCGGTGACTCCAACACACCGGTGCGGCTTCAGATTGAGAAAGCCATAGGGCTTGGCATGAAGGAATTATGCATCACGGATCATCACGACTATGACAGCGGGTTCTGTGACGACAACTTTATCCTGGATGTACCTGCCTATCTGGAAGCTCTAAGAAAGCTTAAGGAAGAATATAAAAACCGGATACGGCTCAATATCGGAATTGAGCTGGGTCTTCAGGCCCACCTGCACGCTTATCTCCATCAGTTTATAGCCAGGTATGGCTCCTCCTTTGATTTTATCATTGGCTCCAGCCACTTTGTAAAGAGAATGGATCCATATGATTCAGAGTTCTGGGATACCTATGGGGAAGTGCCGGGATTAGAAGCCTTTTTCAAAGCCTCCCTGACACGGGCGCAGCATTTGTACGACTGCTTTGACTCCTTCGGACATCTGGACTATGCGGTGCGCTACGCTCCCCACCAGAATGGTTTCTTCTCCTACCAGCAGTTTGGCCAATGGATCGATCCTCTTTTAAAAACGCTTATAGACCACGGTAAAGCTCTGGAGTGCAACACAGGAGGCTTTAAATATGGCCTGAACCAGCCCAACCCCGGAAAGGACATTCTGCTTCGCTACCGGGAAATGGGCGGCGAGCTGATAACCATTGGCTCTGACGCTCATACTCCCGAATATCTTGGCTTTTCCTTCCAGCGCTGCAGGGATCTGCTTACAGAGTGCGGGTTTAAATATTATGCGGTTTTCCACCAAAGGATTCCGAAAATGGAAGCCTTATAGAAATAATTCTCCAGATCTCTAAGGCATTGCATCCTTCACATCTTTTAAGAACTGCTTCCAGGCATCCTGGTTTTTTACAAAATACCTGGGGCATTCTTTTCCATTCACATCATAATGCCGGATAACATCCTTGGGTGCCAGCTTCAGCTCTCTGCACAGCCAGGCAGTTAAGTTTACCAGGGACTTATAGGTTGCGTCATTGAATTTGCCTGTATCATCGGGATGGCAGACCTCAATGGAAACGGTATCCTCATTTCTGGGAGCGTTGGCGTAGGCAATTTCCGTAATTGGGACGCACTGGATAACCTCTCCCTCCAGTCCCACTATGAAATGGCTGCTGGCCGAGGCTTTGCCGGACTGGGGATCCTGATCTGCCAGACTGTCAAAATAATCCCTGTTCTTGCGGGCCGTGGAGCCTGGGTTTGCCACATAATGAATCACAATATTGTTCACCCGCTTCCGGCTTACATCTGGCCGGGAAAAAATATTTTTTCTGATAAAATCCTGAGTTACCCAGCCAGGAACCTCCACAGCCTTTAAATCCACCATATATGGGCGTTCCCAGCCCCAGAGATAATATCCGCCTCCAAGGCCAGCTCCTGCCCCCAATACAAATGCCAAAAGCAATGCAAAAACCAATCCCCCTCTGCTTTTGCAGCAGCCGGTGGCTTTACTTATCAAAAGAACGTCCTCCTCTGACTGCCGGTACACCGCCTCCTTCATTTTGGCCCTCCGGCCTCTGCTGCGCCTCTTAGCTCCTTTGTCCCTATAAGACGCTTCCCCTTTGCCCCGCCTGTTGGCTCCCGCGCCTTCCCCTCTATTTCCTCTGGCTCCTCCCACCATTATGCTCCCGGTGCGTCCTCTGGCAAAGGAGCTGGAGGCGGATGGGCTTTTCTTTCTTTCAGAGCCCTCGTCCAAAGCCGGAGGGATCTGCCTGATGGCTTCATAATCTCTGTCCAGCTCTATATCTGCCTTCTCATCTTTTCTCATCTTATGTATACCTCACATATGCTCTTTGTCTCTGCTTCAGTTACATAAGTAATATACCATTATTTGTGAAAAAAGACAACGAAAGCAGCCTGCGCTTCTCTTTCCCGGCCAGTTTATGTTTCATACTGTGAATCACAAGTCTTTCAAAGGAACTATTTCTTGTATTTTTAAAAAACATTACATAAAATATAAAAATAAAAAATACATGTAACTTTATCCGCCTCTCTTACGTCTAACAGACAGAGAGGACGGAAAGGAGGCCACTCAATGGGGTTAAGAAATCTTACATCTGAGACAGAACAGATGCTTACTGAGTCTTATGAAAAGTATTACCGGCTGGCATACAGCTATCTTCACAACAAGGAGGATGCTCTGGACGCAGTTCAGGAAAGCGCCTACCGGGCCATCAGAGACTGCGGCAAAGTTAAGGAGAGGGAGTATCTGGCTACCTGGATATACCGGATTGTCATCAATGTCAGTCTGGATATGCTGCGCAGGCAGAGAAAAGAAACTCCGGTGGAGGAACTGCCGGAGGTTCCTGTAGAGGACAGCTACAGCGAGAGCAATCTTACAGAGCTCCTAAAACAGCTGGATGACAAAAGCAGAACCGTAATACTTCTGCGGTATTTTGAAGATTTAAAGCTGGAGGACATTGCGGACATTGTAGGAGAAAATCTAAATACAGTAAAGGCCAGGCTATACCGGGCCTTAAAGAAGCTCCGGCTGAATCTGGAGGCAGAGCAGTACAGTCAGGCTCTGGAATATTTTTAGTCTGAACACAAAAAGCCAACAGAAAATGGACACTTTCAGGAAAGGAGTTACAAATATGAGTCAAAAAGACGAAAGGCAGTTAGAAATGCTGAAGCAAGAATATAAAAAGATCCTCGTACCGCCACAGGCAAAAACACGGATTCAGAAAGGGATTGACCAGGCAAAAAAAGAAACGAAAGGTGTAATTATTATGAAATTATTTAAAAATACTGGAGCTACGGCTGCGGCTGCCGTGCTGGCTATTACAGCGCTTACCAATCTCAATCCTTCCATTGCCAGCGCAATGGAGAAACTACCCGTTATCGGCTCCATCGCCAGGGTAGTGACGTTCAGAACCTATGAAGATAAAAAAGAAAATTTTGAAGCTGATATACAAATCCCCCAGGTTACACAGGAAAATCAATCAGGCTCTGAGATACCTGCCAATCAGTCCATTGAGGAATATGCCAACCAGCTTATCGCCTCCTATGAGCAGGAAGTCTCCCAGCTTAACGGAGAGGGCCACTATGCCATGGATTCCTCCTACGAGGTGGTAACTGATAATGACAAATATCTTTCCATAAGAATTAATACCACTGTCACTATGGCCAGCGGAAGCCAGTATGTAAAGATCTTTACCATTGATAAAGCCACCGGAAATGTGGTGACGCTTAAAGAGCTCCTTCAAAATAATCAGGATACCTTAACCGCCATCAGCGACAACATTAAAGAACAGATGGCTCAGCAAATGGCATCTGATGAGAATATTGTGTATTTCTACAACTCTGATATGCCAGAGGATGATTTTAAGGAGCTGACCGGTGAGGAAAGCTACTATTTCAACGATAAGGGCGAGCTGGTTATTGCCTTTAACGAGTACGATGTGGCTCCTGGTTATATGGGTGCTGTAGACTTTACCATTCCGGCTGCCGTTTCCGGAATACCGGCTCAATAATTAAATTTAAAAATTTTCCTTCATATTAAGCCCTCCCCTTTACTTATGCGCAGAGAGCCAAGCTAAGCCTTATACAAGGCAGTCCCTATGCGGAGCCAAAGACTGCTATGGTCAAATCCAGCACGCTGCTGGTAAATGGGAAGCAAAACGCAGAACACTGCCCACACGAAAAGTCAAGCAGTGTTCTTTCAGCCTTTATCATGTCCTATTTCCCAAAATATGACGCTGTAATGGTATCTTCCGCTGCAAAGTCCATTTGATATTCTGCACAGGCTATGCATAAATAGGAAAAAAAGGGAAGCAGGACTCCGAAGAACCCTGTCCCTATGCTGCTGGCACCTTTCATAACGGAGGAGGAGGGATTTGAACCCTCGCGCCGGTGCTACCGGCCTACTGGTGTTCGAAGCCAGACCCTTCAGCCACTTGGGTACTCCTCCTTTGCTTCTCTTTCTAGAACTTAAAAATGCCAACTACTGCATTATACACTAAAAAAAGTGTTTTGTGTAGTAGTTGGCATGAATTTTTTATATTTATGCCGCAGGAGTGGAAATTTCTGTATATTCCGCTGGATTTGGAAGGGGAACATCTACCGGCTGACCGGGATCTGCAATTCCTATATCTCCATCCATGGTGATGGTATAGGTCTGACCATCCATGGTCATATCCATGGCCAGCTTCAGCCGCATCTTAAGGATGTCGTTATTGGCATTTACTACATACTCGCCGCTGGTATTGCGAAGCTTTAAGTCCATCCCGTCCAGCATCTCGTTCAGACCGGAAGCCCCCAGTACGGTCTTAAGATATTCGTTCATCTTGGAATCATCGATGGTATAGCCAAGAACCGTATTCTCGCCCTCACTCCACATATTTATATCCTTCATCAGCCCTTCGCTTACCTCAATGGTCCCGGAAGTTGCTAAAGCCTGCTCCATTATCTGACTCAGATCCATAGGATATTTCACCTTCTGCCCCAGCATATCCATATAGCAATAGTTGTTTAAATAGTACATGGAACTGGTTACCTCTCCAAGCTCCGGCACGGTCATCCTGGTATAGGTCATATAACGCATATTGGCCGGATCTTTCATATTGCTAAGCTTTGCATTCATCTCAAGGCGCATCTCGATGCTCTCTGTCTCCTGCCCGCTGGCAGAGGGGCCGGTCATCTTTAAATTGAAATCATAGAAAGCATTCATATCGGTTATCGTCTGGCTTTTTTCATAAACCTTCCTGTAAAGCTCCATGGCTTCAGACGACTGGGCCGCATATGCAGTCATAGGACACAGCAGGGCTGCCGTCAATGCCACTGCCATCATGCGTTTCATTAATTTCATAAATAAACCTCCTCCTTAATAAATAGAAACAAATAGTAAGTTATTATTTATATTTTAGAGCACATCCAGCTATTTGTCTATATAAAAAAAGAGACTGTAAGAAAATGTTAATCATTTCCGCCTTATCTTCCAAAATATTGATTGACCCCTGCTACCAGACCGTCCCCAAGCTTGTCCAGCGTGGCCTGTGAGTAATCAGAGGCCCTGTCTCCCAGTTCAATATCAATGGAGGGTACTGTTGAATAGGAGGTCTGGGTCAGATCCATCGCCATGGAGCCGCCGGAAAATATCTTAACTCCCTTTCCCTTAAGACCTGCCACCAGGCTTTCACCTAATGCGTTATGCTTCTGCCAGTTGGATTTTACAGGCTCCATGTTCCGATAGGACTCCACATTCGGCACACTCATATAAAATGCTCCCTTGTCAGACTCTGTGGAATCCCAGTGGAGAGCAATGTGACAGTCACTGGCATTGTTGGCAATCACAGTTCTTGCCACATTATCGAGCTGTACGTCGTCGCTCTCCCGTATCATCAGCACATCATATCCTGCCGCCAGCAGCTTATCCTTGAAAACGTTTGCCATTGCAAGAGTTACTCTGCTCTCAGGAGTGCCATCCAGAAATGTCATCCCACTAGATACTGCTACTGCCGTGACTGCTCCCGCTCCGGTCGTCCCCCCAGTCACCTTGGGTGTGCCGTCTGGATGGCAAAGTGTCTTTACCGAGGAGCCTCCTAAGGTGCCATGACCTGCATTGACACAGATTGTTATATCCTTTCTTTCCGCAGCATGAGAGCGATACATAGTGGCTGAACCGGAATTGATCTTAGAGAACTTTGCGTATTTCCAAGAACCGTCCAGAGAAACCGGACTGCCTGACAACACCTTATCAAAGGCCTCTTTCTGCTCCGGCGCCTCAGTGGATATGTAAGCTGTGGCAATGTAGCCAGAAAAGCCCTTATAGTTTACTCTGGTCCACTGATCGTTTTTGCCGGTACGAAGAAGCTTAGTACCTGGGACTACATAAGTCAGGATATTGGAGCCGTCTGAGGTATCGCAGGCAGAGCGTATCCGGACGCTTCCGCCCCCAGGGGTTTTTACATAAACCATATCCTCCTCCGCCTCAAATTCCGGTACGGAAGCTGTGGTACGCTCTGTCTCCAGCCTGCTGGTCTCAGCCGCAGCCAAGGACTCCCTCTCCTCCTGTCCAAAGCCGGCTATGCTCTGATCCGGGCCTGTCTCCCGGCTCTCAGGCCGGAGAGCTTCCGCCTGGGCTCTCATACCTTCTCCGGCTGTATATTGGCTGCACCCCGCAGCTGCCAGAGCGTAGCCTAAAACAGCCCCAGTCATCACACTGCGACGTATGGTTCTTCTAAGGTTTAGTTTCTTTCTCATATAATTGTTCCTCCGCCAACTACATAGGGTCCGTCATAAAATACCACGGCCTGTCCCGGCGTAGCTGCACGAACCGGCTCATGGAAGGTACACTCTACCAGATCTTCTCCTACCTGGCGAATGGTACAAGGTGCGCCCCGGTGGCTGTACCGTATTTTTGCCATTACCTCCACAGACTTTCCCTCAAGGCCCTCAATCGCTATCCAATTCAGCTTACTGCAGCACAAAACATTGGTAAATACGTCCTCGGACTCTCCTATAACGACCTCATTCGTTTCCGGGCGGATTTCCACCACAAATACCGGGCGTCCCATGGAAAGGTTCAGCCCTTTGCGCTGACCAATGGTATAGTGGGAAATACCCTTGTGACGTCCTAAAATATTTCCCTGCAAATCCACAAAATTCCCCTGTGGGAGCCGCTCTCCTGTATATTCCTCGATAAAGCCGGCATAATCATGATCAGGGATAAAGCAGATCTCCTGACTGTCAGGCTTTCCTGCCACCTGAAGACCGATCCTGTCAGCTATCGATCGGATCTCTTCCTTATGGTAGCCTCCTACAGGCATCAGGGTATGGGAAAGCTGTTCCTGGGTCAGATTATAGAGGGCATAGGTCTGATCCTTGGCAGCTGTCACCGAGGTTTTCAGCCCATAGCGTCCTCCCGGCAGCTTCTCTATCTGGGCGTAATGACCGGTGGCAATATAGTCCGCGCCCAGCCCTAAGCTTCTCTGCAGAAGGGATTCCCATTTCACGAAGCGGTTGCATGCGATGCAGGGATTGGGCGTGCGGCCATGAGTATACTCCTCTGCAAAATAATCCATCACATGCTCTCTGAATTCCTCTTTAAAATTCATGACATAATAAGGAATCCCCAGATCCATAGCAACACGGCGGGCATCATCCACAGCACTTAAGCCGCAGCATCCTCCCTCTGCCTCCTGAACCTCAGATTCCTTATCCTGCCATATCTGCATGGTTACGCCAATTACATCGTAGCCCTGCTCCTTTAACAGCCAGGCAGCCACGGAGGAGTCCACTCCTCCTGACATGCCCACTACTACTCTCTTTCTCAATAGTCTTCCCCGTCTTCCTCTTCCTCAATATTATCCTTCGGCGGCTCCAAACCTTCTATGGTAATTCCGTTCTTCTGCGCATAATCCCAAAGCGCGGCATGGATCGCCTCCTCCGCCAGCAAAGAGCAGTGTACCTTTACGGGAGGTAAGCCATCAAGGGCTTCCATCACAGCCTTGTTGGTCACTGTCATGGCTTCTTGAATTGTCTTACCCTTTACCAGCTCTGTAGCCATGCTGCTGGTTGCGACGGCAGCGCCGCAGCCAAAGGTTTTGAACTTTACGTCCCGTATCACCTGGTTTTCATCAATATCCAGATAAATTCGCATAATATCGCCGCATTTGGGATTGCCTACGGTTCCCATGCCGCTTGGGTTTTCTAATTCACCCACATTTCTTGGGTGTTCAAAGTGATCCATTACTTTTTCTGTGTACATCTATATTCCTCCTGTAGCATTCCATTATTGTTATTTCTGTCCGACGCTTATCAGATATCCGCATAACCGGTTCTCTGCATCTCTCCTTATCCAACTCTCTTTTTCGAATTTTTTCTCATATAGTCCTCATACAGAGGGGACATTCCCCGCAGATAGGCTACAACTTCCTTAATCTGCTCTGCCACATAGTCAATCTCTTCTCTGGTATTCTCCTCGCTGAGGGTCAGGCGGAGAGAGCCGTGGGCAATCTCATGAGGCAGGCCGATAGCCAGCAGCACATGGGACGGATCCAGAGAGCCCGAAGTACATGCAGAGCCGCTGGAACCGCAGATTCCCGCCATATCCAGCTTAATCAGAAGGGATTCTCCCTCAATAAACTGGAAAGCGAAATTCACGTTGTTAGGAAGGCGGCTGGTACGGGAACCATTAATTCTGGCAAAGGGCACCTCGTCCATCACCCGCTTCATCAGATAATCCCGGAGCTCCGTCTCCTTTTTCGTCCTTTCTTCCATATTGGCCATGGCAATCTCCACTGCCTTTCCGTAGCCTACGATGCCAGGTACATTTTCCGTACCTGCCCGGCGCTTGCGTTCTTGAGCTCCTCCATGGATAAAGGAACGGATCTTCACACCTTTACGTATATAAAGGAAGCCGATTCCCTTAGGCCCGTTCAGCTTGTGTCCGCTGGAACTTAACATATCAATATTGTACTCGTCTACATTAATAGGCACATGGCCGTAGGCCTGTACCGCATCTGTATGAAATAAAATTCCATGCTCTTTCGCAATCGTTCCGATTTCCTTGATCGGTTCAATGGTGCCGATTTCGTTATTTGCAAACATGATAGAGATAAGAATCGTGTCGGGACGGATCGCTTTCTTAAGCTCATCCAGTTTTACTGTGCCATACTCATCTACATCCAGATACGTCACCTCAAAGCCACGCTTCTCCAGATACTGACAGGTATGAAGGACTGCATGATGCTCAATCTTGCTGGTGATGATGTGCTTCCCCTTTCCTTCATATGCCTCAGCAGTAGCAATCAGAGCCCAGTTATCTGCCTCGCTGCCTCCTGCTGTAAAATATATTTCATTGGTTTGCGCCCCAAGGGACTTGGCAATGGTTTCTCTGGCATGGCTCACGGCACGCTTGCTCTCTGTGGAAAAATCATATATGGATGAGGGATTTCCATAGCGCTCCGTAAAATAAGGGAGCATTGCCTTCACCACTTCCGGCCTTGTTTTTGTAGTAGCCGCATTGTCCATATAAATTACCTGCTTCATAATTAAAAAATCCGCCTTTCTGTAGTCCTAAAGTTAAAAGCTTCATCTACATTTCCTACTATATCATAGTATTCCTACAATTTCAATATGAATACCTGTATTTTATTTGATACTGCCAGCATAGGTTAATCATTTCACGCTCCTGAATCGAATAATCCTTTCAGCCCCCACATATACTTTCAATAATTCTCACCCTTTGGAGCTTTCATGAAGAATCCTTTTACTGCGTCCGATCCGGCTGCCAAAAGGCTTTCTCCCCGAAAGATGGCCTTTATAACCGGCACTTTGCTCCTCACCTCCACTGGTTTCATATGCAGGATTCTGGGATTTTTTTACCGAATTTTCATGTCCAGAACCATCGGAGCTGAGGGACTGGGGATTTATAATATGGTGCACCCCATATTTTCCATCTGCTTTGCAGTATGCGCTGGTTCCATCCAGACTGCCCTGTCCCAATATGTGGCTGCCAACCAGACTAAGGGAAAGGCTGTCTTTAAGACAGGCCTTTTGATCGCTATGGCCCTGTCTTTATTCCTGGCCTGGGGCATTTACAGCAACGCCGGCTTTCTGGCACGAAGGCTTCTTCTGGAGCCAAGATGCGCCCCTTATCTCCCTGTAATGGCAGTTTCCGTGCCCTTTGCCGCCCTGCATGCCTGCATCAACGGATACTACTACGGTATGCAAAAAGCCAATGTCCCTGCCTTCTCTCAGGTAGCGGAGCAGATTATCCGCATGGGGGCCGTATTTCTAATTGCCACTGTCTGGCTGGACTCCGGACGGGAGATTACTGTCAGCCTGGCCGTCTATGGACATTTAATCGGAGAAATGGCTTCTGCCCTGTTCACCATGCTGGCCCTGGGCTTCTTTCCGCCAAAGGGCAGCCAGACCCAGTCCTCCCAGTCCAGGCTTTCCTTTCCCTCAGCCGCAGCTCCCTTGATGGCTTTGGCCCTTCCGCTCATGGGTAACCGCCTGATCCTCAATGTTCTTGGAAGTGCAGAAGCAATCTGGATTCCCAATAAGCTGATGCGCTCTGGTCTTTCTAACTCTGAGGCTCTGTCTATTTACGGAGTCCTTACCAGCATGGCTCTTCCCTTTATCCTTTTCCCCTCTGCCATCACCAACTCTATGGCTGTGCTTTTGCTTCCAACAGTAGCTGAAGCCCAGGCAGACGGCAATGAAGGCAGAATTTCCTCCATCATTTCCATGTCTCTGCGCTACAGCTGCTATATGGGAATCCTATGCATCGGTGTCTTTACTCTCTTTGGAAACCAGTTGGGCATCAGCGTATTTCACGACCAGAACGCAGGCCGCTTTATCACTATTCTCTCCTGGCTCTGTCCCTTCATGTATTTGGCTACTACTATGGGGAGCATTTTAAACGGCCTTGGAAAAACCTCCGTCACCTTTTTACAAAATGTGTGCGCTATGGTCATACGGCTGGCCTTTGTCCTCTTTGCGATCCCCAATTTCGGTATACTGGGCTATCTCTACGGCATGCTGGCCAGTGAGCTGGCTCTGGCTCTTATGAGCTTTCTGACCGTTAAACAGCTGGTTCCCTTTCGGTGGGACAGCATCAATATGATTATAAAGCCAGCCCTCCTTCTGCTTGTGTCCATCGGCATCTATCTGGCCTTTTCCCAGGCGTTTTCCTGCTTTTACCAGCTGCCGGTGTTTATAGAAACCTCCATTCATATCGGCCTTATCAGTCTGTGCTATATGGGATTGCTGCTGCTATTTCACAAGAAGCAGCCGCTGCCTTAGCAGCGGCCTTTTAGGAGCTCTTGGCAAAATTCCACCATTGACATTCTCCACTTTTAGAGCTATAGTTAATCATTATTTACTTTTATCTATTGCAGAAGGGGTTGAGTAGTTATGGCAAATAAAAACGAGGCCAAGGAAGTCGATCTTGGGTCAGGAAGCGTCGGAAAGCTTCTTTTTCAACTGGCTGTTCCTGCCATTGCGGCACAGATCATTAACGTTCTATACAACATGGTTGATCGTATGTACATCGGGCATCTTCCCAACGTAGGGGCCAATGCCCTAACCGGAGTAGGCGTAACCTTTCCTGTGATCATGGCAATCTCCGCCTTTGCCGCCCTGGTCAGCATGGGAGGAGCTCCCAGAGCCTCCATCATGCTTGGAAAGGGCAATAAGGAGGAGGCTGAGCATATTCTGGGCAACTGTACCGCTGCGCTGATTGGAATTGCAGTTGTTCTCACCGCCTTTTTTCTTATATTCGGCCGCCGGATTCTTCTTATGTTCGGAGCCAGCGATAATACGATAGAATACGGCTGGTCCTATATGCAGATTTACGCACTGGGCACTATTTTCGTACAGCTGGCGCTGGGGCTGAATGCCTTCATCAACGCCCAGGGATATGCAAAAACCGGTATGCTGACTGTGTTAATCGGCGCAATCTGCAACATTATTTTAGATCCTATCCTCATGTTTGGCTTTCACATGGGAGTGCGGGGCGCCGCTCTTGCTACGATTATATCCCAGGGGATCTCTTCCGCCTGGGTAGTGCTATTTTTAATTTCCAGAAAAAGCTACCTTAACATCCGTCTTCGGTATATGCGTCCTAAGAAGGAGATCCTGTTTCCTGCCATTGCTCTTGGAGCTGCTCCCTTTGTGATGCAGTTTACAGAGAGCATACTGAATATCTGCTTCAATACCTCTCTTTTAAAGTACGGCGGCGACGTAGCTGTAGGAGCTATGACCATTATGGGAAGCGTAATGCAGTTCTCCCTTCTGCCTCTTCAGGGAATGACCCAGGGCGCACAGCCCATAATCAGCTTTAATTATGGAGCAAAAAAGCTGGAGCGTGTCAGCAGGGCCTTTCGGCTTCTTCTGTCAGTCTGTATGGGATATTCTACAGCTATGTGGCTTATCTGCATGTTTGCGCCTATGGTTTTCATCAATATCTTTACAAAGGACGCCGCTTTAATCTCCTTCAGCACCTGGTCCATCCATATTTATATGGCTGCCGTTCTGCTGTTCGGCGCACAGCTGGCCTGCCAGCAGACCTTCATTGCTTTGGGAGACAGTAAAACTTCCCTGTTTCTTGCATTGCTGCGCAAGGTTATCCTGCTGATACCGCTTATTTATATCCTGCCTAACTTCTTTGAAAATAAGGTATTGGCCGTATTCATGGCAGAACCGATTGCAGATACAATCGCTGTGTGTACCACAGTCCTTTTGTTTATTATCTCCTTTGGAAAGCTGAAGCGGAACCTGTCACAGGACGCCCGCTAAGCAGGCGTCAGGCTCCAGTTAAGAAATGCCCAAATCAGTCCTTAGTTTACAGATACTTTGTTTTTCCTAAAAACCCGAAACACGCCTGCCATCTCCAGAAGCTTAGAAACATGAAAGAAAATGAGAGAATCAATGGGCCAGAGAATCAGGTTCTGAAGGATGCGGGGCGGCAGCAGTGTCATAAACGCCTTTCCGTAAAGAACCGAAAGGCAAAGAGTATTCAGTATGACATTGCACACCAGTCCAGAGACAAAGAGGGCCGCCAGCACTCTAAAAAGGCTTAAGGGCCTTTGGTAGAAAAAGCAGCCGTAGATGCACCCTTTTAAAACCATAACAAAGGTTAAAGCGGGAAAAAACGCTCCCACAGGCTTTACCAGATATTTGAGGATATCCAGCGCTCCGGCAAAAACGCTTCCCACAACCGGGCCGAAGAGATATCCGGAAATCATAACAGGAATCCCCGCAAAGCTAATCCGCATATGCTCCATCTGTATGCTCACAGACCCCAGGGCTATTCCTACGGCAGCCAACATGGCACAGATGGTAATCGTCCTTACTTGCTTTAGCTCCTGCCAGGAGCCAGTAAACAAAGTTGCTAATTTCTTCATAAAATTACCTCCTTTGCAGACCTCTCAAACCACAAACGGAGATAATTATAAAAAGCAGCCTGAAGCATGGTAAACACATGCATTATGTGCATAACACGCAGACAGGCCGCTTATTTCTATCTCTGTTGCAGCGGGATGCGGCTTATGTACCGCAGGGGTCCTGATACAATTACGTACCCTTCCCCTTTCGTCCAGCTGACAACTCCCTGTTCAGCCGGCACTTAACGCACATATGCCTACTCTGCTTCTATGTATTTATTTGTAACATCTATATACTATACACATTTTTAATAAATATGCAAGTGTTTTTTTGCTTTCCTCTCGTTTCCTTCCTCTCCCATTTATCCAAACCTTACAGCGCCACCTTGGCGTTAACACATTTATCTTTTATAAACCCCCTGAACTCATCCAGGCTTCCCTTTACAAACCCATCCGGATGAATGATAATGCCATTTTGTCTGCTAATCATTAAAACATACATTTTTTCCCAATCATAAACCTTCATGATTTGGGAATATTCAACCGCCAAAGCAAGGCTTCCTTCCACTACCTGTATCTTATCTCCAAAGGTAATTACGGTTTCAACCTGTTTCCCATTATGTATCCGCCTTTCATGCTCTCTCATCTGTCTCAGCGTATATACAGGGGTAAGCAGCATCACAGCCACAGATACAATCAGTGCCGCCGCGTCAATCCCAATCCAAATATAATTTTGCTCCACCATATAAACCGCAAGCATAACCGTCCCTAAGACCGTACAAGCCAGTCCATACCTTCTGACCCTCCCGCAGAGTATTCTGCGGACATATACCTCCGTCATTTTCTCATCTTCATAATATCTGTTTTCAAATTCTACCATTCCTTCCTCCCCCCTGTCTTTTAGTATATTCGAAAATGAACCTCAATCATAAGACCGTGGGCGCCTGCTTTCTCGTCTATCTCTCAGACCCTGCCCTTTGAACACACAATATGCAATTACAGTCCCCATAGCGGCTCCAGCCAGCACATCCGTAGGAAAATGCACAAAAAGATAAAGCCTTGAAAATGCAATCAGCAGAGCCAGCATACATGCTGGAAGACCCCACTTTTTATTAAATAAATAGATGGAAACCGCACCCTCAAAGCTAACAAGGGTATGTCCTGATGGGAAGGAAAAATCCTTTGGGCTGTGAATCAGAAGCTGCACCGATGGCTCCAGCCAGCAGGGACGCGGGCGAGCTACAATATTTTTCAGCAAGACATTGCCAAGCAGCGCACCGATTCCCATGGATACCAACATGCACCCGCCCAGTCTCCTGGTCTTTGGCACTGCAAACAGCACACTCCCCAAAAGAAGCCACAGCCATCCCTTATCTGCCAGAGAGGTAACAAAAACTAGCAGCCTGTCTGTAACAGGCGTGCGAAGCTTCTGAAGTCCATATAACATCTGCAATTCAATATCGATAACCATTCACCTCGTTGTAAGCGCTTAGAGCCTATCTTTTGGACTCTTTTAGGGGATACATATCACTGCCAATCCCCTGTCTGTATCATTATATCCCAGCCTATATAAAATTTCAATCTGTTATTTTTTTAACGATATAATGGAATTTTCAACAAAATACTTGCATTTTTATAAATTTGTGATAAAATCCCTAACTAAACCCAAGCTTCACTAAAATCTGGGTAAAAGGGAGAATCCGAGTATGAAAGGTACAATCAAAAACTTTTTGAAGCGTAAAAATGTTAACATCACCGTACAGGCCTACCTGATAGACGCTCTTGGCGCTATGGCCTTTGGTCTTTTCTCTTCCCTGCTAATCGGCACTATCTTCGCAACCCTGGGACAGCAAACCGGCGTAGAGCTTTTCAACGTGATTGCAGATTACGCAAAAAGCGCCACAGGGGCAGCTCTGGGTATTGCCATTGCCCACGCTTTAAAAGCTCCTCAGCTGGTATTGTTCTCCGCAGCCACGGTAGGTATTGCCGGCAATGCTCTTGGCGGTCCTGTAGGCGCGCTGGCAGCTACCGTCATTGCCTCTGAGCTGGGAAAAATCGTGTCCAAGGAAACCCGTCTGGATATTATTATAACTCCCGGTGTAACCATTATTTCAGGGGTTCTGGCAGCCCAGCTTGCAGGTCCTGGTATCGGCCGGTTCATGACCTGGTTCGGCAATATAGTAAAAACTGCCACAGACATGCAGCCGTTTCTCATGGGTATTCTGGTATCTGCCCTGATCGGGATCGCTCTGACCCTTCCCATCAGCAGCGCAGCCATCTGTATTGCCCTGACGCTGGATGGCTTGGCCGGAGGCGCTGCCACAGCCGGGTGCTGCGCTCAGATGATTGGTTTTGCAGTTATGAGCTACCGGGAAAATAAAATCGGTGGCCTCTTAGCTCAGGGACTGGGAACCAGTATGCTGCAGATGGGCAACATTGTATTAAACCCGCGAATCTGGATCCCGCCTACGCTGGCCTCTATGATAACGGGCCCTGTCGCCACTGTCATATTCAAAATGGAAAACATACATACTGCCTCCGGTATGGGTACCTGTGGCCTGGTAGGCCCTATCGGCGTATTCACAGCTATGGAAAAAGGCTCCAGGATGTGGTTAGGTATCCTCCTTGTATGCTTTGTCCTTCCGGCTCTTCTGACCTTGCTATTCGGGGAAATATTGAGGAAGCTTGGCTGGATTAAGCCAGGAGATTTAAAGCTGGATTTGTAAAAAGCTGGAGCAGCCCGGTATCTCTACCAACCGGCTGCTCCTGTCTCCGATTCTAAATGATGCAGAATCTCTCTCTTATACTCCAGAAAGTCCTCCGTCAGCTTAAAGTCCTTCCGCCTTGGCTTTGGCTCCTTAATAGCCACCTCTTTGGTAATGCGCCCCGGCCGCCCTGTCAGCAGATAAATACGATCCGACAGCAAAATTGCCTCATCAATATCATGGGTGATAAACAGGGTAGAAAGCTGAATCTGCTCCATTACGTCCAGATACCATTCATGAATTCCCTGCTTAGTCAGCATATCCAAAGCCGAAAAAGGCTCATCCAAAAGAGCTACGCTGTTAGAAAACAGATAGGTACGAAGGAGGGCCGCCCGCTGGCGCATGCCTCCGGAAAGCTGGGCCGGATAACGCTTCTGGGTTCCCTCCAGGCCAAACTGTTTAAAATAGCTGCCTGCCTTCTCCCTGGCCTCCTTTTTTTTCATTCCCTTGACCAGCAACGGAAGAGCCACATTATCCTCAACGGTCCGGTAGGGGAGCAAAAGATCCTTTTGAAGCATATAGCTCACATGCCCCGGCTTGCCTGTAATATCCTCACCATCCAGAAGAATTCGGCCCTTATCCGGATTTAAAAGCCCGGACGCCACATTAAAAAGAGTTGTCTTTCCCCCTCCGCTGACTCCTAAAAGAGATACCAACTCGCCTGTATGAAGCTCTAGTGAAATATCCTCAATGATCACCTCGCCGTCAAAGGATTTTCGGATACCTTCTACCGTTAAATATCCCATCCTTTCTCCTCCCGGTCAATCCAGCTTTTCAAAAACTGCCCTGGCTTCTCTCTTTTCCTTATTCCGGCAGATATTCATTGGAAAATCCTGTGTTTTCGGGAATCCTGGTCTCCGTCAATCCATTTTCACCAAGCCATGTATAAAACCGGTTCCATCTGTCAGGATCAATATAGCCCCACTTAGGCGCGTCATCCTTATACCGGTCAGCCAAATACTTCTGACTGGCAAGAACCAGCTTCTCATCCAGCTCAGGCGCTGCCTTGCAGAGAATCTTTGCCGCTCCCTCAGGATCGGCCGCCGCATCCTCATAGCCTTTTGCCACCGCCCTTAAAAATGCTTTGGCAGTCTCCGGCTGACTCTCTAAAAACTCGTTATTTCCAATAATTACAGGCGTATAATAATCAAAAACAGGATTCAAATCAGAAAAGGCAAAGTAATCTGTCTCCAGATTTTCCAGCTCCATCTTCACTCCGGCCCATCCATAGAAAACCCAAATGGCATCCACAGACTTCGACTTAAGAGCTGACACCTCATCTGTCACTGTACTGGGAATGAGCTCTACCAGAGAGAAATCTCCCCCATCGCCTTCCACCACATTCTGCACCATCGCCTTTTCCACAGGCAAATTCCAGGTGGCGTATTTTTTGCCCTCCATTCCCCTGGGCCTGTCCATTCCCTCTCCCTTACGTGAAATGATACCGGATGTATTATGCTGAATCACACTGGCTACTGCAGTTACTGGCAGAGCATTATCCCCAGCCAGAGCAGGAGCCAGGCCATCCTGGAAGGAAATTCCAAACTGAGCCTTGCCAGATGCCGTCAGCACCTCTGCGCCATCTTCCGGCGGCTGTACCAGATTTACTTTGAGCCCTTCCTCTGCAAAATACCCCTTCTCCTGTGCTACATAAAGTCCCGTATGGTTCGTATTGGGTGTCCAATCCAGCACAAAGGTAAGCTCCTTAATCCCCTCCCCCTCTGCTTTTGCGCCAAGCGATCCGGCTCCAGACGGATGACTGCATGCTGCTGTCAGAAGGCAGACTGCTGCTGCCGCTATAACAAATCCTTTTTTCATCGTTTTTCTCCTCATCTGTCTTTTATCTACCATCCATATCCATTATTTTCTTTGAAATGCCTCCCAGGGCATGCAAAGCTTCTGTAATCGCTCCACTGCCCACATGAGCAGCAGGCTAATAGCAGAAATCAAAAAAATAACCGCAAACATTTTATCAAAAGAAAATGCCTTTTTAACTCTGAGCATATAGACGCCCAGGCCATTAAAGCCGCCCAGCCACTCAGAAATCACCGCTCCCACCACCGCATAGGAAGCGGATATCTTAAGTCCTGAAAAAAAAGGCCCCATGGCTCCCGGAAGCTTAATATAACGAAATATCTGAAGCCTGCCCGCACCCATAGCCCTAAGCAGGTTCACAGCGGCAGGGTCTGCCGCCTGAAAGCCGTTGAGAAGTCCTACGGCAATCGGAAAGAATGTAGTTATAACAATTAATATAATCTTCGGCGTCATTTCGTAGCCAAACCACAGGACAAGAAGGGGCGCAATGGCAATGGCCGGCACCGTCTGCGTCAGCACAATGAGAGGATAGAAGGCCTGATAAAGCCGCCTGCAATGATCCATCACTACAGCCGCTCCAAAGCCTACTGCCACTCCTATCATAAGACCTGAGAAGGCTTCCATCAAGGTAGTGCCGGCATTGCGCATCAATGCCCCAAACTCACCCGCAAAGGCCCTCGCCACCTGAACCGGCGACGGAAGCATAAACTCCCCTACCAGCCCTGTCCACGTCACAAGCTGCCATACTATCAGGATCAGAAAAAGGGCTGAGCAGGACCAGATCCTACTGGTGGTGCTTTGCAACCTTTGTTTCAATCGAAAGCACATCTCCTTCCGGGCGGTAGGAAACCTTGATATAGGCGGCCACAGAAGGCGCCCCGGCTCTTACCGCAATATGCTGGCACTCCTTTACAATATCCATAAGCTGATCATAATCTCCCTCAATGGTTGTTTCAAAGGGACCTACGTAATAGCTAAGACCGGTGCTCTTAATGTAATCAATCACCTCATCTATAATGCGGATTAGCTCACTGTCATTGGCTGCCTCTGGCAGGGACTGAATTGCAACGCTTGCATTCATCATATCTTCTCCTTTTCCTCTTTTTAAAAATTGTAAAAGCCCTTCCCGGATAAAAACCGGGCAGGGCTTATAAGACAAAGGTCTAGGCATTTCCTACGCTGGCATTATCCAGATCAGGTTTCAGGGTTCGAAATCCGCAGGTTCCGTCTCAGCCGGTTCAATCCAGCACCCCTTTTCAATTTTCTTGCCTCAGTATACTACATACCTGTATAAAAGTCAATATAGCTCTGGAGTTATAGCGTCGAATACGCTGATCCGCTGTTATTTTGCCTCCTGTTTCCAGATATAGCTTGACCGCCTGATATGCGCCCCACGACATGGCCGAATCCGGAAGCTTGGGCTATAACAAGAAGGCCGGCAGCATATCTGCGCCGGCCCGTATCTGTCTTTCATTCAAGATTGTCCCCATAAGGCCTTGCTTATGCGGCAAAGGGAGCGATTTCCTCCAGAAGTCTGTCACATTCTTCTGTATGAAGAATCAACTCGACTGTCTTGGACTTAGCCAGGGATAATACCCCAACAACGGATTTTGCATCAACGATACGGCTGCCGCATCTTACATCCGCGTCATAGTCATATCGGCAGATAATTCTGACAAAATTAATAATCTGCTCTGCCTGATCGAATTTTACCATTACACGCTTCATCTAATCTCACCTCCGTATCTTGATTTATAGAGAATCACCGTCAGATCCGTGGGGGAATTTTTACTTACAGTAAGCTAGGATCTGACAGTGCTTATCTGCTTATCCTTTGATTTCCTTTTGATGTTCTTAATTATACACCAGGAAAAGCAGGATATCTATGGTAATATTTTTTTATTTTCTGTAATATTTATAAAAAGTAAAATATCCCAAAACTACTGTAGATATAGAAACAGACCTTCCGGTTATTTTTCTTATTTTGATTGCAAATCTGCCAATTCTTGATAAAATAGTTGTATTAATACAAATTTAATTCCACATCAGAATGGAGGCAGCGTTCCATGAAGCTTCTGATTATAGACGATGAAAAACTTACAAGGGAAGGAATAAAAGACAGCCTGGATTTGGAAGGCCTGGGCATTACGCAGGTTTTTTTGGAGGACGACGGAATTCATGGACTTAATACAGCCCTTGATAAGGAGGCCGATATTGTTCTGACGGATGTGCGCATGCCCCGGATGAACGGCGTAGAAATGGCAGAAAAACTGTTAGAACAGCGCCCTAGTGCCGTTATCATTTTTATGAGCGCCTACTCGGATAAGGAATACCTGAAAGCTGCTATCAAGCTGAAGGCTGTCAGCTATGTGGAAAAGCCTCTGGATATGGAGGAGCTGGCTTCTGCCATACGGGAAGCGGCAGACAGCTGCAAGGCCCGTTCCATCCATCGGGCAGCTGCCCTGGCCCACGAAAAGGAGCAGTGGAACCACCTTACCATGCTCTTAATGGAGCCGGAGCAAGGCGGCCTTAAGAATCTGGATGCTCTCATCAGGGAGCTGGATCTCCCCATTAGTCCCTCTACATGGTTTGCAGCTGTTTTAATTGACTGCCTGGCACCTGTTACAGAGCTGCCTGAACACGCCGTCAGCCAACTGCAGGGCGATTTAAATACATATCTGGCAAAGGTTGATCTGGCTCAGATTTACCATATCCATGGGGATCGCTATATAACCATCTTTCTTTATTCCTCTGCCCGGCCCAGGGATGAGTCTATCTATTCCTGCGCTCTGTTCATCCGCGAAATTATGAAGAACTTCTGCCCCTTCTTCATCTCAGTTGGTCCAGTTGTCAGCGGTGCGCACAAGGCCCATTTATCCTACAAGGAAGCGGAAGAATATTTAAAAACGGGCTTTTTTCATGAATATGGAACAATTCTCACCTACAGAGAAGGTAACGAGGTATTTCGTCCACCCTCGGATGTGATGATGGATTTTACCTTTGCCCTGACCAACCGTCAGGAGGAGAAAGCCCTGGCCCTGGCAAAACAGCTTTTTACCTCTGTCAAACCCAGCCAAATGCTGCTCCCTAGTCATGTAAGGGATATCTATTACCGATATCTTAGCAAACTGGACGAGATTGGACTTAGCAGCTATGTTTCCCTGTGGCAGAAGGAGGGCCTCGATTCAGAATCCATATGGGAGGGCGTGACAGGCTGTACCATCTTACAGGAGCTTCATAACCTGCTGTGCGCAAAGCTGCGGCTTTATTTTGAAAGGCTACGACAGGGCAGCAGAGAAAATCCGGTCGTTTTTCAGGTAAAAGAATATATTCATAAAAACTATGCCGTACCTTCCCTGTCGGTACCGGATGTAAGCCAATACGTTCATCTGTCCTCCAGCTATGTGTGCACCATTTTTAAAAATGAAACAGGACAGACCTTAAACCAGTACCTGACAGATTACCGAATTAAAATGTCCAAGCAGCTTTTAAGCGATCCCAGATACAAAATCGCGGATATCTCCTCCAAGGTGGGCTACAGCGATGGCAACTATTACAGTAAAACCTTCAAAAAGCTGGTTGGCTTATCCCCTTCTGAATACAGGGAGAAAATGCTCTCATGAAACACCCGGTTAAACAGCTGATTCACCATTACACCTATGACATGAAATTAAAAACCAAGCTGGTTATATCCCACACCCTCCTGATTCTGCTGCCTACAGCAGTGCTGTCAGGCTTCCTTTTTATGCGTATTTATGGCATTGTTATAGAAAACAGAATACGCTCGGAGCAGGCTCTTTCCATTCAGACAGTCAGTTCCATTGAAAACCTGATCGCCCATGTATCCCATGCTGCCGGCGCTATTGCCAATACTATAACTGTACAGGATACCTTTCATGTACCAAAAGAACAGGCTGGACAAATGCGCATCTCTCCCTCCCGCCTCACCAGCCTGTACCATCTGGTGGACAGCACAACGAACCGCTCCCTTGTAACAGCTGTTAAGATTTATTATGATGATTCTATCTACGGAGATTTGACGCAGTATAACAAACCCGAAAGTCCCCTCTTTACCCCTGTATCCTCTGTCAGCAGCAGCCATTGGTACGACAGATTCAGCGCCGGCAAATACAATCGTTTTCTTTGTCCTGAACAGTATCTTACACAAAAGGAGCTTGAATCAGACGGCAAACTAGCTTATATGATACGCATTCCCTATCAGGCTCCAGATGGCCGCAGCCTACAGAAGGAACAAGCCTCCGCATATATTGCTTTGTATCTCTCCTCAGAGAGCTTTGACAGCATCCTCAGAAACAATACCTCTGCCACAGACGAAGCGTCCTATATTATCAATGACCAGGATTTAATTGTTTCATCCACAGATTTGGCGCTGGCCAGCAAGTATTTTGTCCCCCATGCTCAACTTGAGCAACGGATAGGGAGGGCAGAAAATTTTTCCCTTGTTTCCTTTCTGGAAGGCTCCGCCTATGGAGCCTATTTTCCCATTCCTGACACGGACTTATACATGGTATCCATCATTCCGGCTGCCCACATTACATACGCAGGACAGTCTATGCTGATTTATTTCGGGGGAATTTATCTGTTTTTTGCAGCTGCTGCCCTTTTCTTTGCATTTTATCTATCCAATTCCATTGCCAACCGCATTATTGCCGTAGCCCTACAGATGGAAAAGGTCCGCACCGGCAGGCCTCAGCCTATGAACATATCCGATACAGGCTGTGATGAGATTGGTATTCTTACAGACACCTACAACTATATGACTGGGGAAATCAGTTCACTGATGGACAGACAGAGGAATACATCCGAGGAGCTTAGAATGGCAGAATTCAGGGCGCTGCAGGCCCAGGTAAATCCTCATTTTCTCTACAATACGTTGGATATGATTAACTGGCTGGCCCACACAGGAAGAAGCCAGGAGGTCACAGAAGCGATCCAGACTCTGTCCCGCTTCTACAAACTGACGCTGAGCCGGAGGGAGCTGATCAATCCGATTGCGAAGGAGCTTGAGCATGCCAGGCTCTATGTAAAGCTTCAAAATATGCGCTATGAAAACCGCGTGGACTTTGTCATAGATGTATCGGAGGAGTTGTATGAGTATACCATTCCAAAGCTGACCTTTCAACCAATTATTGAGAATGCCTTTCTCCACGGCATTATGGCCAAGGAGGAAAAACGGGGAAGCATTCTTCTGACAGGCTGGCGTTCCGGCAATGATATTGAATTTATTATTTCAGATGACGGGGCTGGTATTTCTCCCAAGAGGCTGGACGACCTGCTTAACGATGTAGCAGAAGGAGATAAATCAAACAGTGCCATACGGCCTGTGGCGCCTGGGCATATCGGCCTCTATAACACAAATCTCAGGCTTAAGAGCCTGTATGGAAGCCAATATGGCCTGCGCTTTACAAGCCGCCTGGGAGAGGGAACTGAAGTAACCATACGGATTCCGGCACGTCATATTGCAGAGGCTCCTTCCGTTTTATAGCCGGCTCTCCCTATCCCCGCTTTCTCTCTTTCTGAAACAGCTCTCTCCTGTATCCGAGAGAGCTTCCCTTTCCTATTCTAAGCCGCTGACCTTAAACTTCTTCACGCCCTCCAGAGTATTTCTCCATCTATAAACCTTAAATTCCACCCGGTTATCCGCAGAAACCTCTATTCCCTTTCCTTTTTATCCAAGCCCATGAAATTTGCCGCTCCCAGCTAAGCGGCAGCTTTAAACCCAATCCATGACTCAAATGCACCTGCTCAGCATTCAATCCTCTTTTCCCAATAAACAAATTGGGAACCCTTGTAAATCAAGGATTCCCTCTCAAAATCATAATGCGGGAGATGGGACTTGAACCCTTATCACCGCAAAAAACATAGGTAGAAAGGTATGTTGTACGCCGTCTGTCTTGAGTGTAACCAGTAGTGTAACCAAAATAATTCTATTACAATATGTTGAAAAGCTGTCAAGAGGTTTTGCGTAGCAAAATACATTTTACCTCTTTACAGCTTTTTTGTTTGGTAGGATAAACCCCCATTATGGAGAAGGGCTATATAGGAGCAAGGTCCTACTATAGCCTTGATTAATAAATAGTTAGGACTGATTTTATTCTAATTCTAATGGGATTGAAGTTAGCTTTCTTAAAGAAAAGTCATTGTAATCATCTACATGTTTAGCGGTTTGTCCATTCATAATAATTATAGGGTTACCATTTTTTATGGTTAGTTTACATTTAACACTAATAGAATCTGTTTCTGGTTCCCGTTCTCCCGAAACAACAGTTGCACTATTACCCTGTTCTTCATATAAAACGGTTATGTGAAATTCTCCTTCATTATCTATTTTTACTTTTTGAAAAGACGAGTATGAACCATCGAAACCGCCATGTCTATTATACGTTCCTGTAATAAAATTGTTATCAATTTCAGTTATTACAAAATAACCTCCCCCTGCGCTAAATCTGCCATCAATGTTAATGGCTGCTTCTTCAACGCTACTAAAATGTGAAACATTTTCCATCACAAGATTATATTGTTCATTAGTACAAAAAGTTCCAATATATTGGCTATAATCTATCTTGTTGGATACAACAAGTTTTATTCCGTTTTCATCAACCCTTGAACCATCTGGCGTTATTGCATTTACATACATAGCTCCATCTGAACCGAAATAATAAAATTTTCCACCAATCTCTTTCCAGTTGTCACTAACCATAACACCATCTTCTGATACATAATACCATTTACCAGACAAACTCAACCATTTATTTTTAGCAATTACATCAGATTCATAATAATACCACTTTCCTTCCTGGGTAATCCAGCCGTTTTTAGCAACCACTGCATTGTTAGAATTGCTTTTATCCGCTGTAACTACTTTTGCCCCTGTATTATCTACTTTTGTTCCATCTGGCGTAGTGGTATTCACATACATGGCTCCATAAGGAACTTTGCTATTAAGAGAATATAGCCACTTTTCTTGTTCGCTATTAAAGCGGTAATTTCCCATATCTCTTACTGGCTGAAAGAAGTATTCCTTACCTTCTATCATTTGCCAGCCGGTCGCCATTTTTCCATTAGATTGATTCAGATAATACCAATATCCGTCTTTATCGTCATGGTGCCAGCCTGTTTTCATTGATTTATCTGATTCATTGAAATAATACCAATCTTCCTTTGAATCAATAAACCAACCAGAATATTTTTCACCACTTGAATCTGTAAGATAATATATTCCGTTTTGATTAACAATAGTTCCATTTGGTAACGCTTGAGTATTTGCATATGCGAACTTGCTTGTTGCAAATGCCATTGTTGCTGTCAAGGATATAATAACAGCTTTTTTCATACCTCTTTTCATGATAAACCTCCAAAATTTATTTTAAACATATTATATCCCACATCAAAACAAATGTCAATTTATAACATCTTTTTGATAATGCAATATCATTTTGATTATCGTATTATGAAAAAGAGGTGTAAAATATGGTAGCCGAAAAAATCAAGCAGTTAAGAGAAAAAAACAATTTTACTCAATCAGCATTAGCCAAAAAACTGAATGTAACGAGAAGTTCAGTCAATGCGTGGGAAATGGGAATATCAGTACCATCTACCGCATTAATAGTGGATTTAGCAAGACTTTTTCAAGTTTCTACGGACTATTTGTTGGGGTTAAATGAAACCGCAACATTAGATATTTCTATGCTTAACGATAAAGAAACTATAATATTATATGAATTAGTCCAATATTTTAAGTCACTTAAATAGATTTTATAAAAAATAAAAATGTACTTTACAAAACGCTAGACATGTGGTAATGTATAGCCATAACTTAATATCGCTGACAAAGAGTACCTCTGTATTTATTCAAAGATAGGGCAATGGCACTATCTAGGGATAAGGTAAAACGGTGTTGTGGAGTGTTAGCAAAATTGAAAGTCTATTATGTATATGTTTTAGATTTTTTTGTTTTGTTAACATTCCTGATACCAATACATTTACCTACCCGTTGAATAATTGCAGGGGTTTTATTTATCTTCCCCTGCTCTCACAAAGGGGTGATAACCATGGCGAGAGACAGGCCATAAATAGTTGAGCTACTCAATACAGATACTTAACAGACTATTTCAAGAAAGGATAAGAAAAATGATACGTGTTGGTGATATTAAATTGAGTTTAGAACAGGTCGCAAATGCGAAAGAACTTTTGATTACTGATATAAGAGAGATTCGGGAGTATGTTGACGGAAAACGTACTGATAACATTATAGGTTATGCCTATGAAGTCACCACTCCCAAAAACAAGTATGAAAAGTTTTCCATTAAGGTGGAAGAAAAATCCCCGGTTATCACAGCGGAAGAACTGGAAGCGAAGGGCGGTGTTGCAAAGGCAACAGCCAATGATTTTGTAGGTTCCTTTTACCATCGTGGTGATGACTATGTTTTTACAGCTAAGGCTTCAAAGGTGGTGTTACTGTGAAAAAGTTCGTGGAAAATGTACAATGTTGTTGGAATGATAGGCGGTATGGACGCCTTGTCCTGTATACTTTGTTTGCGGTTCTGATGTTCGCTCTGGCTTGTGTCGGCGTATATCTTGTAATTCAGTTAATTGCACGCTATATGGATTTAATCATGATAACCGCCGCCGTAGTTCTGGGTATATACTTCTACTCTCATGAACGTAGTGAAAAGCTGCGGAAAGAAAAGGAAGAAGCAGAACGCCGGGAACTTTTGCGCCAGCAACAGCTTGCTTCAGAATTGGCCCAATCGAATTATCAGCTTGTAGAAAGGGCTATGTTCATAGTTATACAGGAAATGCACGAAAGTCTGCGTGTGAAAAATCCAGCCTTTCTAAGCGAGATTGCAACAACCCCTCATTACTATCAGAGAGGAAATGTTACCATCTATCGTTTTTCGGCTCTGAAAGAAGGCGATATAGACTTAGAAGCGTTTCGCACGATTTTGCAGGGTAGGTTATCCCAGAAATTAAACGCCATGGAATTTGTCGGTATTAACCAGTCTGTACATATTTATGATGGTGTGGCCTACCCTCTGCTCCAGGTAATCGAACCCCAGGATTTAGGAATTAACATCAACTGGGGAATCGTATGGACAAATGATAGCTTCTGTGAAGAACAGAACATGAAATTACTGGCGAAACAGCAGGTGAGTACCCAGACCGCTATGCGTCCCCGTGACCGTGATTTTTAACAGGGGGACTATATGGAAATACCGATACTATGTGATAGCTTCTACCTTGCCTATGGAGTTGAGCGATATGTAACATGGTGCCCCAGCAAGGCCCCACATGCAATTATCTGTGGGGCTTCGGGGAGCGGTAAAACGTATTTCACCCAGCTATTGCTTGGCAAGTTGGCCTTGTACATTGAAAATTGTGAAATTGCTGTGTGCGACTTCAAAAATGATGATGATTACCAGTATTTAGAAGGAGCCAACCATTTCTATCGTTATATGGAATGTCAAAAAGGACTGGAAACCTTTTACCAGGCTTTTCAGTCCAGACAATCTGGCGAGGATAAGACAAGGAACATGAAAGTCCTTTTGTTTGAGGAATGGGCTTCTTATCTAAATTCCATAGATAAGAAAGAGCAGGATAACGAAAAGCGGAAATTATCGAATTTACTCATGCTTTCTCGCTCCTTCAACATGCAAGTCATAATCTGTGTCCAGAGAGCCGATGCACAATATTTCGCAACTGCAAGAGATAATGCAAATCTAATAATTGGCCTAGGAAATCTGTCTGATGAGAGCCGCTCCATGCTGTTTTCTGCGTACAGAAACGAAATGCTTCCAGACCGTAAACAGGGTACTGGCTATATGCTGACCAGCGGCACAAATTTAACCGCTGTACAGGTTCCTACCATCTCTAACGTGGAAAAACTCCATAAAGTAATCAGAGAAGCGGTAAACCGCTAAAAAGGCTATTTGCAGGGGCGTGGCGAAGCCGTTAGCCCCTGCAAACCAGAAAGCGCAAAGCGGTTTCTGGCATTGTCTAGGCACAGTATTACCCTAGACAACCTGTGTCGCAAGTCGCAAACAGCATAAATACAGATAAATACAAGGTTTTTGCCTGTCGCAAAAATGTCGCAAAATGAGGTGATATTTATCGCAAATGACAGCCAGTCACGTAAATGGCAGATAACCATAAACAACCCTTTGGACAAGGGTTACGACCATGCTCGGATTGTGGAAGAACTTGCAAAAATAAAATCCTGTGTGTATTGGTGTATGTCCGATGAAATTGGCTCTACCCATCACACGCACATATATATTGCCTGTTCCTCCGCTGTACGTTTCAGCACATTAAAGAACCGTTTTAATGGGGCGCATTTAGAAATTGCTCACGGCAGTTCCCTACAGAATATGGAGTATGTATTTAAAACAGGGAAATGGCTTAAAGATAAAAAGCATGAAACCAATTTGCCTGATACTCATGAGGAATATGGGGAAGTCCCAGTTGAACGAAAAGGCACCCGTAATGACTTATCAGACCTTTATGATATGATAAAACAGGGTATGACAAATTTTGAAATCATAGAGGAATGTCCAGATTATATGTTACAGCTTGATAAAATCGAACGTGTGCGTCAGACGGTTAGAGAAGAAACTTTTAAAAATACATTCCGGGAAATCGAAACAACCTATATATGGGGAGTTACAGGAGCAGGGAAAACCAGAAGTATTATGGAGCAATACGGTTATGAAAATGTATTCCGTGTTACCGACTACGCCCACCCCTTTGACACGTATAAAGGGCAGAGCGTAATGATATTTGAGGAGTTTCGAAGCAGTATCAAAATTTCGGATATGCTTATTTACCTGGAAGGCTATCCCACGGAATTACCATGCAGATACACAAATAAGGTGGCCTGTTTTACAAAGGTCTACTTGATAACTAACATTGATTTATTTAAACAATATGAAACTGTACAATCAGAATCCCCCCATACATGGCAGGCGTTTTTAAGAAGAATTAAAACGGTCAAGCATTATCAATCAGCGGATAATATAAAAGAATATCATACAGAGGACTATATTAGCGGATTTTTTAAATTAGCCAACAACGAATACACACCATTTTAATGAGAGAGGATAACATAAATGAAAAATATATTATTATCAGAATCCATTCCCGAATTATATATGCAAATCAAAACAGTTATAGAGGAATCAACGGAAGCACAAACTATTATCAATCATTCATCATATAAAATATATGCTGACTATATCCAAGAAGAAAACAGAACCGCTATTGCGCTAGATATTTATGGAATCACTGATAAAGAACTTCCAGCCGATTCTATCGAATTCGAACAATCACAAAAAGGAACTTTTATGTTACGGCTCTTTGAATTGGGAGATAATATTCATAATCCTGCAAAAAGGACATGCGATATTATCTCCATGTTCTTAAACTCAAAAATATCCATCGAAAATCATAATGTGATGGAAATATATTGTTCCAAACACGAAATCAAAAGCGAATTAGAGCAAAGAATTGGTAAAGGGAAAGAAGAATCTGAACCAGATATCAAAGCTGACTTTAAACGTTTACTGAGAATCATGCAAACAGTATTGATAAAACTAAATTCTGGTCAAACGCAAACTCACTCAAAAAAACAAATTCCGCAAAAAGGAAAAATCGCCTTGGATATAACAGGTAAACATCTATACGAAAAACTATTTTATTCCAGAATTGTACATCATACAAAAATCTATTTCTGTGATAAAACGGTATCCAGAGTACCCCAGGAATTCATGATATGTGAAAAACATACTAAAAAATTACTGGAATATTCAGAAATTGGAACAGATGGGGAAATAGTCCTGTATTCGGACGCTTCCAAAGGGGAGCAAGGGTATTGCTACAACATTGGGGCCGCTTACATAGTGTTCATCAATTCCCATCAAGGTTTTTTCTCGCGTTCCTACCGGCTTCCTATAAACGAGGATTCGGCCAGCGCTGAATTATATGGAATTATATGTGCATTAGAGATAATGAAAAATATTATGTTCTTACCGCCTAAAACAAAGGCTACGCTTTACAATGACAATGAAATTGTTGTCAAAACAATCAACGACATAATCTGTACAGGGAAGGTTATGGATTCCTGTAAGCAATATCTTCCCTATGCAGAACGTATCGCCCATCTGTCAAAGGGATTTCGTCTTACGGCAAAATATAAAAGTGCCAGAGAATCCCAGGAGCTAAACACCTGTGACAGTGAATCTAAAAAGATTCGCAAAGCAACCCGTAAACATTGATTCATTATACGGACAACAGACAATGAAAAGCAAAAATACAATCACACAATATTAGACTAAACTAAAACATTATCAACATTCAATTAAATAAAATATAAATGTTGTTCCGTCATGACTAAAGAATGAGGAATGATGGAAAAGCCTACAGACAATACTTTCAATGATATTCTTGATTCTGATATATTGACCTATCTCCTAAAGGATAGTAAAATGGATTTAGACGGTGTACGGCTAAAAATAGCGTATATGAAGAATCAAGAAATATTACAGAATCACCCATATGAAATCTGGCAGGGAAAGAATGGCCGTTGGTATACCCATGTGCCAGACGATACAAAACCAGAAGGAAGGAGAAAGATAGCAAAAAGCACCCGTGAGAAAATCGAAGACGAAATTATTAAAGGGGCAAGGGCCAGACAGTTAAAAGGCGTAACGATTCAAGGATTATTCGAGGAATGGATTACATACAAGGATTTACAGAGTGATTCCGATTCCTACGCCGCCAAACTGGAATATGATTTTCACAAGTATTTTGATAATGAATCCATCATTTCAAAGAGCATTAAGGATTTAGACGAATTAACGGTTGAAATGTGGCTGTTGAAAAAGATTGAAACCGCCCAACTGACAAAGCGCAATTACTGTGATATGAAATCGGTTCTGAATTCAATACTAGATTTTGCAGTATCGAAAAGAATCGTCAGTAAGAATGTAGCCCGTGGAATCAAAATCAATCGTAAGAAATACCGGATTCCAGAAAAGAAAAAAAGTCAAGACGAAGTATTTCTTGTGAATGAGCAAAAGAAAATCATGGAAGCGGCTCTTGATGATTTTAGAGAAAAGCCCATGTACACGGCTCCGCTTGCAATCGCCCTTAATTTCTATCTCGGATTGAGAAACGGGGAATTAGTGGTATTAAACGAAAAGGACATTCAAGGCAATTATATACATATCCAACGTGAAGAAATCTCAAAGTTCAGAGTGGAGGACGGCAAAAGGGTAAAAGATGGTTTTGCGGTAAAGGACTATACAAAATCACCGCAAAGTGACCGCTGGCTGTATCTCACTACAGAAGCCAGAAAAATCATTGATATGGTCTTAAAGGCAAACGAGGACAACGGATTTTATGATAATGGTTACTTATTCCTGTATCGTGGCAATAGAATCCACGAAAGGGGCATTGATAGCCGTTTAAGGAAATATTGTAATCAAATCGGTATCCGGCAGAAGAGCAATCATAAGATTCGCAAGACCGTAATTTCCACTTTGATTGATAATAATATCAATATAGAAAAGGTCATGGAATTTGCAGGCCACAATGATAAGATGGTTACATATCAAAACTACGTCTTTAACCGCTATGATGAACCGCAGACGGAAAACCAGCTTGAAAAAGCATTGTGCAGTTAGCCGGAAAATGTGTAACCAGACTGTAACCAGAGATTTTCCAACAAAAAAATCAAGGGAACCCTTGTAAATCAAGGATTCCCTCTCAAAATCATAATGCGGAAGATGGGACTTGAACCCACACGAGCATACACCCACAAGATCCTTAGTCTTGCCTGTCTGCCAGTTCCAGCACTCCCGCGACACGAATAATAGTATAGCACAGAAAGTAATTTTTGGCAACAGTTTTTTATAATATTTTATTAGTAATAACTAGGAATCATTCTTTCAATGCAAATTTAACATGTATTCAGATATTTATCAATATGCACATTTTTACAAATATACTTTGACAAATCCCAGCGGCAGATCTATACTGATACTGACATTTGAATATGGATGTGTCTTCAGGGCAGGGTGAAATTCCCGACTGGCGGTTAAAGTCCGCGAGCGCAGCAGCGCCGATCCGGTGTGATTCCGGAACCAACAGTATAGTCTGGATGAAAGAAGATGTGTCAGCCAGGGCGGAAAGAACCGGTGGCATAGCCAAACCGGCAAAGGTACGCAGTGTGAGCATTGGACACCTGAAAGGCATAGGCTTTTCAGGTGTTTATTATTTATCTGGAGGTATTAATTATGAATCAGGATGTAAAAACAAAAAAGCTTACGACTGTGGCTATGATATGTGCCATCTCCTACTTGATGGTGGTAATTGGACGCATTCCCATTGTCATGTTTCTAAGCTACGAGCCCAAGGATGTAATGATTACCATCGGAGGCTTTATCTTCGGCCCCTGGACAGCTATGATTATATCTGTCATCGTTTGCTTGATAGAGATGATCAGCATCAGCAGCACCGGCATCATCGGCTGTATTATGAATATTCTGTCCAGCTGCTGCTTCGCCTGCCTGGCTGCTTGGCATTATAAGAAGAACCATACCCTCAAAGGGGCGGCGACGGGTTTGCTTTTCGGCATCATCGCTTCTACCATTGCCATGCTTTTATGGAACTACCTTCTCACCCCTATTTACCTGGGGTACCCCAGGGATGCTGTAACCGCCATGCTGATACCTATATTCCTTCCCTTTAACCTCTTTAAAGGAGGGCTTAACATGGCGTTCACCCTGCTTCTTTACAAACCTATTGTGACTGCCCTGAGAAAGGCCGGCCTTGTACCGCCTTCCACCCACAGTTCCAGACAGAATACCATTGGAATTGCTCTTACAGCATTTATGATACTTCTTACCTGTGTGCTCCTTTATCTGGCAATGACAGGGAAAATTTTGTAAAATACAGTTGACAAATGGGTGATCCTACTATATAATAATTTTCGTTGCTTGTAAAAGCAGCGAGACGCAGAAGTGGCGGAATTGGCAGACGCGCACGGTTCAGGTCCGTGTGGTAGCAATACCTTGTGGGTTCGACTCCCATCTTCTGCAGGCACAGATAAGGAATCCTGTTTCAGGATTCCTTATTTTTTTAGAAAATATCAGGGAGCCGTCTTCCATGACAGCTGCGGCAGGCAGAACGAGCATCGGATTTTCTATGCAATCATTGCAGGTTTTTACTTAAAATCCAGGCCATTCCACCTGCCATTGTTTTATTCCCACAGATACAGAAAACGAGTACTCCTTGCATTAAGCTAACTCTTTTGAACTTTATTGGAGCTAGTCCTTTGAACATGGCTATACACTAAAAAAACGCAGATAATACCATGGAGGGAACAGTCTTCCAATGAGATGGAATCCCTCTATGAAACGCCCTCCATCTATAAATACAGGGCAAAACAGAAAGCTTCCTATAGTGAAAAAGGGTATGGAACTGCATAATACCTGGGGACTGCGGGTAACAGCCTTTAAAAGCCAGGAAACGGCAATGAGACTCAGACAGTAGCAGGCCATCGCTCCTAACTCCAACGAAATGACGCTTAGGCTACCCCCCATCCACAGGGCCAGCAAAGCCGATACCGCCGCCATAACCACAGGAGCCGCCAGAGAAGCCAGAGCACAGGGCAGCCGATGTCCGTAGGAAAGCGGAAGGAACAGTCCTTTTCTTTCATCCTCCCCCAGCACCACTCCTGCGTAAAGACTGGTGATAAACAGGTACACTGCCACCACTCCCCTTACAGGGAATACCGGAGACTCCTGGTCAGAAGAGGAAACTGCTGTCCTTTCCTGCCCCAAATAAGCGTATTCAAAACGGAACGTACTGCCATCCGTCAGCCTACGGTCATAAAGCGTTCCCGCATCTTCTATGAGCGCGGCTCTCTCCTGGCTTCCCGGAAGTCCCAGAGTTTCAAAAACCTCTCCCTTCCCGGCATAGTCCTCCAGAAGCTCTCTGTTGTAGATTTCCACTAAGGCTGCAAACACAGTTTCTGTGGAGAGGGCTGCTGCCACTGTAGAAGGAGCTGAATACACTCCAATGGTTCGCCGGAAGCTTCCTGAATCCAGCTTTTCCTTAAGCCCTTCATATATAACATAGCCACACTCCGCTCTTCTGGAGGCTACCTCCTCCTTTACCTGCTCCTCATCCTCACAAAGATAAAACCGGAACATTCCACCATTCTCTCCCAGACTACGGTTTACAAGACGTTCCGCTATCTGACGCGCCAGCTTGTCATTATCCTGCACTGCGATGGCAATGCCTATGCCCTGCTCCCCTTTTCCCTGCATATGCCGGGCAGCCAGGGCCCCTATAGGCAGTAAAAAAAGAATACCAAGAAAGGCAAAGCGCTTGCCGTAGCGTTTGCAGGACATCAGGAACCACATCCACATAGTTTTCACGTTCTTACCACCTCCGCCCTAACGCTTATCAGGAATCCGGCTACAATCAACACTATCAGCCGTACCGCTGTCAACGGTATCCCTTCCGGTATTACGATATTTTTTATGCCCTCCATAAGTATGGAAGTGGGAAGAAAGGGAGCTGCAGCCTGAAAGGAGGCAGGCAAAAATACAAGAGGAAGAAATCCTCCAGCCAAAAAATGCATGACTGACACAACCAGAAACAGCAACATGACTCCTCCCATCAATGTACCTGCTATCTGATATAAGGCTGTCACGAAGGCAGCGGCAGCCAGGCAAACCTCCACAAAGAGCAGCATTCCAGGCAGGCTCCAGCTTATCCAGCCGGCAGCCAGGGCTACCGCTCCCACAGGCAAAGCCACCATAGCCATAAGAAAACCCAGTCCCAGTATTCTGGCTGTAGCTACCATTCCCGGACCCACCCCAACTATAAGTAATTTCTGCTTCATAGCAGACTCAAGTGGAGACAAATAGGAGGATACGGGAACAACGCTTAAGAGCAGGAACAGCAACACACCGCTGATTCCATAAAAAGTGAGTGTATCCACATCCCCGGTGGCGCTTACTCTGACATTCCGAAAATAATCAGCCCTTGGCAGACTGTATCCCAAATAAATACGGTTCAGCTCCTCCTCCACCTGCGGAATGGAGGACACCAGACCGTGGATGCGGCAGAGCTCATCTCCTGCATAGATACCAGCCTGACTGGCCCCTACTATAGTACCTCCTGCATCTGTAAGCTCTTTAAATATCCGGCTTTCCAGTCCGGCTTCTTTGGGAAGCAGGATCTGAACCGGTGTGTTGGTGCCATTTATTATATCCTGAACAAACCCTTCCGGCACCTCCATCACAGCAAATAGCTTTCCTTCCTTTAACTGATCCAGCGCTTCTCCCGCCTCCATGTAGGTAAAGTCACAAATGCTTTTCACACTATCCAACGTACTGAGCATAGAAACTGCTTTGCCGGCAACAAGGTCGCCTTCAGGGAGCACAACTCCTACGGCAATCCTTCCTACCGCCTTCTCCCCATACAGCATCTTTCCAGCCAAAAGAGCAATCGTACCCACCAACAGTAACAGCACGATTGCCCCGGCATAGATGTGAGGAAGCTTCTTACATGCCCGTTTTAACTCAAGCTTGAGATAAACCAAACGTGCAGACATCGATCCCCATCCTTTTGTTTTTAGTACTGGCTAATACCTGTCTGGCTAATTAGAGAAAATGCATTAAGCACAATCTCTGTTCCCAGATCATTCCAGTCAGACTCTGTAGCTGCCACAATATCCATGGGCTCTCCCTCTAAGGCCGTAACCTCACCTTCCAACGGCTGATAATAGTACTCACCGCTGAGAACGACATTAACAGAGTTATCCAGAGCGCTGATTTCCAGAGCGTCAATATCCATATGGATGGATTTGCCCTTTTCAAGCTGGTCTATCACGCCGCTTATGGAGGCTTTTACAAATTGAGTTTCCTGATCGCTCAATTCAGCCGAGGTGTGATAGCTGCCAGTCTCTGAGTTATAAGAGCTGCCGTATACAAAGCTATAAGCTTCTGCCGCTGCATTTAAGTCTACAGAAATATCGTCAGTCAGCTTTTTCCCGTCATAGGAGCCCCGTCTTACAATATCTATCTGAACTTCCTCACCGTCCTGGCGAAGAGTTATATTGCCTTTAAAGTTCTGGAGCAGATAGGAGCCGCCCTGAAGCTGACAGCCAAAGCTTAGGTCTACCTTCTTTCGATCTTCCTCCCCAGCATCTTCCGGTTGCAGCTGGGTAAAGCCCTCCACTGCTGCCAGATTCCCCTTCTTATCTACATAGACAGTCATCTGAATGTCTGTAAGGCTGCCGTCCAGGTAGTCGATCATATCATTTAATGCTTTCTCCAGCTCGTCATAGGACTGTTTCTGCATCTCCTGAGCAGACAGTACATTGGCCCCTGAACTGCCCCCGCTCATAATCTCTGTCATTCTCACAGTTGATTCCATCTGTCTCAGAAACTCCTGCTTTAACGTCTCATCCTGAAGGAAGAAATCCGAGGATGTCCTTAAGAAATCTATCATGGATTTCTTGCTGATATTCACCTGATAACCCTGGCAGCTTACCTTCCTGCCGTTCATGGTGTACGAACCTTTTTCCGCTTTTTCCACAGTCAGGGCAGCCTTGAAGTTCTCCTGCGCTTTGCAGCCTTCCTTGTAACGGCTTATGAGAGCTTCCACATCAAATGGAGCTTTCCCTTCCTTCTGCTCCTGCTTTGCCTCCGCTACCGCTTCAGACAAATAGGCCGCAAAGCCTTCCACATCCACTCCGTTTTCTTCCATCAGAGATCTAAAATATGGGGAATTTGCAATACGCTCTCCCAATCCATCGCTTAAATCAATGGTAAGCACTGATTCAAACAATTCCGGGACAGATACCATCAATGTCTCATCCCCGTAATACCCATTCAGGTTTAGCAGATCCATGCCATTGTAAATCACTCCGGCGTTAAGACTGCTTTTATTGTTGGTTTTATCACTCTTTACCTGAAAACGGAGCCCGCTTCCTGCATACTGGTTAATCTCCGGGTCAGAACAGCTGTCCATCTTCAAGGTAAAGCCGGTTTCGCTGTTAGCTGTCAGTACAGACTCTGCAAAGGCCTTTCGTCCAAAAAGCTCTTCAGAGGGAATGGACTGCTCCTCGGTCCAAACATGTTCAAAGGCGTCAATTACCACCTGCTTCGGGTCCCTGGCTGTCAGCTTTACGCACGCCAAAGCTCCGATGGATACCACTGCCAAAACAGCTATCACAGCAGTCAAGATTCTGGTGAACTTTTTGTTGGGCGCAGGCGCTGCCGCAGGTACGGATGCTCCATCTGCCGTTTTTTGTGCAGGCTCCTCCTGCTGCTGCAAGCCTGCTTCATCTGACCGATTAACCGGCTCTGCCTCCTGGGGCAAAACCTCAGGCTCTGCCTCTGCCTGAACAGACGGTTCGAAAGCTTCCTTGTCAGACGCCTGTGATTCCCGTCCATCCGTTGGTTCTTTGCACTTGGGACAGAAAGCATCCCCTTCCGTTTCAGCTCCACATTTCGTACATTTCATTCTACTTCTCCTCCTCGTAGGTGAATACAGGCAAACAGTGCCCTTCATTCTCCATTATATTTATCGAAACTGATGAATCAGCTCCTCTGCTGACATTCCAGCTGCGATTGACGTTAATTGCCCTTCCTTTAGCGCATAAACAGAGGTGCACAGAGAAAGCTCCCCCAGCTCGTGGGTGGCAAGTATTACCATTCCTCCTCCTGCCATATATTCTTTGAGGTATTCCTTGATTATTTCCTTGCACTCCAAATCCAATGCTGCTCCCGGTTCGTCCAGGATCAGCACCGGCGCATGATTGGAGAGAGCACAGGCAATGCTGACCCGTTTTTTCATGCCTCCCGACAGCTTGCCTGCAGTACACTTTAGCATCTCATCGACTCCCAGCATGGCGCCTGCCCCTGTCTCCAGATCCTGCCTCATAGCCGCTTTTCCGCCTCTGTACCATAAGAGCAGATTATCCCGGACTGTAAGATCCTCCATAAGAGGATTCTCTTGGGGGACATAGGCTGCCTCCTCTGCAAATACCCTTGGGTACCCTACCGCTTCCCTGCCATTGTAGCGTATACTTCCTCTGTCCGCTTTCCTGGCTCCTGCCAAAATCGATAAAAGGGTTGTCTTGCCGCAGCCGTTATATCCCACAATACCCACACATTCACCAGGCTTTACCGTAAGAGTGACCCCCTTAAGAATTTCCTGTCTGCGATAAGCCTTGTATATACCTGATATTTCCAGCATGGGCATGACCACTCCTATCATTGTTCCTGATTCTTCTTCCTTTTCAGTGTATCATAGGATGGCGATTATTGTAAAGCAATATTTATTAATGATTTCTCTCTAATTTGAGTATTGAGCTTTCTTATTGTTAGATATTGTTAGATAGTTTTTTCTTACAGCAGCTCTTGCAGATGGAACTAGGTATGGGATTAGTCAAAAACGTGCATACCTCTTTGGGGTAATCCCAAAAAAGAGGGCGCCGCAGTCTCTGCAGCTCCCTCTCTTCTTAACCCCTTCTATCTGAGCATTAAGCAATTTTGGACTTTGCCAGCTCAGCCAGCTTCGCAAATCCCTCTGCATCATTAATAGCCATATCGGAAAGAACCTTGCGGTTCATCTCTACCTCAGCTAACTTCAGTCCATACATGAACTTGCTGTAGGACAGTCCATTGATACGGGCTGCCGCATTGATACGCGCAATCCACAGCTGTCTAAACTGTCTCTTCCTCTCTTTTCTGCCTGCATAGGAGCTGGTCAGCGCGCGCATAACGGACTGCTTTGCTATTCTATACTGTTTGGAGCGGGCTCCTCTGTAGCCCTTTGCCATTTTCAGCACTCTATTGTGCTTCTTTTTTGCATTTAAACCGCCTTTTACTCTTGCCATCGGTAATTCCTCCTTCTACAATTCAAACTTACAGATATGGTAAAATCTTCTTCATTACCTTTGCGTTGGTAGCGTCGGTAACAATATCTTTTCTAAGATTTCTTTTTCTTTTGGTGGACTTCTTAGTTAAGATGTGAGACTTGTAAGCTTTATTGCGGACTAACTTACCTGTACCTGTCTTTTTAAAGCGCTTTGCTGCTGCTCTGCTGGTTTTTAACTTTGGCATTATAATTTCCTCCTTAAAACTTTCTATTTTAACGTTTTGCAGTTAAAAACATTATCATGCTTCTTCCTTCCACCTTAGAGGGCTTATCGATGACTGCAATATCTTTAAGACTCTCAGCGAAATCGTCCAGAATGTACTTGGACTTGGACATATGGGCCATCTCACGGCCTCTGAAGCGAAGCGTCACCTTCACCTTATCGCCCTTCTCCAAAAACTTTCTGGCAGCTCCTACCTTTGTATTCAGATCATTGGTGTCAATGTTAGGAGACAAACGAACTTCCTTGATATCAATTATCTTCTGCTTCTTTCTGGCCTCCTTTTCCTTACGGGCCAGTTCGTAGCGGTACTTTCCATAGTCGATAATCTTACATACCGGCGGCTTTGCGGTAGGAGCAATCTTCACAAGATCCAGCTCAGCCTGCTGAGCCAGCTTAAACGCCTCCGACGCAGGCATAATGCCCAGCTGCTCTCCATCCTGGCCAATCAGCCGTATTTCTCTGTCTCTGATCTGTTCGTTAATCATTAATTCGCTAATAGTCGTACACCTCCATATTTAAGCATGTTTTCAGGAATCAGCCGCCCTGTATGCCAGGGCAAAAATAAAGCGGACAGCCAGGCCATCCGCATCCTACACACATAAAATCATCTGCCGAAGCATTTTCACTGAAATGCCACAGCACATCACTTCATCTATGAACCCAGGTCACTTGCTCGTGCCAGGGTGAGGCGAATACCTGCTTTCCTGCCAGCTGCTTCTACAGTCTATGTTACTTTACTACAATGCATCAACTTTGTCAATGGTTTTCTTTCAGAATTCACCAGAAAAATTAAGAAATTACGAAACCGCCTTAACAACTCAAGCTGAATCACTGTATGTTAGAAAAGGACTCCCACAGCCGCCTTAGCCGCCGGAGAATCCTTTCCCAAATCAGATATATCCTATTGGGCCTTAAAGGTGCTGCACTTTGTTTCAGTACAGTCACAGGCCCCATTGCCGCTGATGCTGATATGCTCGGCAGCACATCGTTGATCCTCATTGTAAACACATTTCACAGCGTCACAGGCCACTTCCAGTCTGGTCTCAGGCGTTTTGAACAGATTTGTGAAAACGCCTCCCCTGTTCTCATCAAAGCTTGCACAGCAGGTATCATCTACGTTCTTAGCCTTAGCCCCATCTACTGCAATCGCGGCCTTACAGCAGCAATTATCGGCGTTGTGCACACAGGTCTTTACACTACATTCCAGCTTCGTCATGGTTATTACCTCCTTGTTATGGTTTTCATTTTACCGGTCAGGCGTTTCGCAAGATGCGGGGAATTTACCTTCCTTTTGGCAGCCGCAGGGGCAGATTCCCCGGTCTTGGTCTGCCTGCGGGAATAAACAAGGATAGTATGTGCGGTTTACAGGTTTTGATTCATCCGCCGCAAAGCCTCGATACAGGCTCCCTCCGTTCCGTCCAGATTATAAAGCTCTCCCTGAGTCACAAAGGTGTAAACCTGTATATCATCCACATAAACTGGAGTGCCGCCGCTCACGCTGATGGAAAGGTCTCCGACGCGGCAGCCTCTAAACTGAACCTCCACTGTGCGGCTTCCTTGTACCTCCACAGTTCTGACGCGGCCTCCCAGCTTGATGGTTATCCGGCTGCTGTCCTCTGATTCTGCTTTGAACCGGACAAAGGCATTCTCACCTATGGCTCCTGTCATACGATTGCCGATGCTCTGACTTACAGATCCTCCTTCCAGAAGCAAAAGTGCCTTGCTGCCCTCCCACTCCGTCAGATAGCTGCCTCCTGAAAGCATCCACCCCTCGCTCCCAAGGGCAAACTGGGCATTAAATAATTTATTATCCCCGTAATCCCGGTAGGTCCAAATCCCATAACCCATAGTCATATTTTTTAAAATGGGAGCAAGGCCTTCCAGATACAAAGCCTTCTGGTCATCCTGAAGCTGTGCATTATGCTCATAGCCAATTGTATTATCTGTAAAAAGCAGCTGATCGATGTAAGCAGGCTTGCCTCCGCTGTACACTCTGAGACGGTTGAAGAAAACAGGCGCTTTTTCCAAAGCCTCCGCCGCACTGACACGCTCATTCTTATTTTCAAAGCCCATAGACACACTGTACATAGCGCTGGTGTAAGCGGCGCTGCCGCAAGGGTAGGTAGAAGTATGCATAAAGCCTTCCTTAATACCGTCCTGGCGATTAACAGGATCTGCATCCAGGCGAACCTCCATGGACAACCCTGGAAATACCGTCTGGCTCATAACCAGCATATCATTTAAAAACTGGTCATAAAATTCATAAAAAACCCTTCTCGCATAGGAGCTTTGATCAGGAAAATACAGCTCCTCGTAGGATCGGATGCTGTGACCGTACATCTTTGACAGCTCCTCCAGGCTATAGTTGGCCCTTGCATAGTCCGTATAGCCTGAAGCCTGAGCCAGCCTTCTTCCCTCCACAGTATTTCCAAGGTCTGCGCTGCTGTCCGTAAAATTCCAAAAATCCTCCCACGTAAGAAAGCCTCCGCAAAAATTCTCATGAGCCGAGGCCCGTTCATACAGGCGACCTACATATTCCATCCATGCCTTTTGCGCAGATACATCATACATGAGCTTCTTGTAGCGCTCCAGCACATTGTCCCTTCCTGCATAATCCCAGGTGTAGCCTACCCGCAGCATTACGCTCAAATTCTGTGCAGACGCCGCATTCATTACACGATCCAGCTTCTCCCACGCATAATCATTGTATGTGCAGGGTGAGATTCCTGGCTGAAATTCACGCCATGGCACTGCCAGAATGATATTGTTGAAGCCGTCCTCCCGGATCTGTGCAAGCTCCTCCTCCATATGTTTGCTCTCACTGTTCCAGAAGTTAATTACCCAATCATCAGAATAGTAGGTAGCTGATTTTAGATATCCGGCTTCTCCTGAGGCATGCTCCTCTGCCCGGGCAAATCCGGTGGTAAATAACACAGCGGCCGTTCCTATTGCCGCTGCGGCTATTAGCAGGCACTTTCTCATTGGTTTCTCTCCTCGTATTATAGGCTTTAGGTTTTAGGCTCCCGTTTCAGCTCAGGCCATAGGGTGAAAAGCATAGTTCCAAAGCAGGCGGCTCCTCCGATAAAGTTGGATATGGGTTCTGCCATCAGTATCCCTGTAGTTCCCAGGCCCAATACGGCAGGAAGTATTAGAATCAGCGGTATTACAATTACAACCTTCCGAAATATAGAAAAGAACACAGCCTTTTTCGATTTCCCCAGCCCCACAAACACGGACTGTCCCGCAAACTGCAAAGACATCATAAAAAACCCGAAAAAATACACCCTCATGGCAGGAACACCCGCCTCCACCAGCTCCCCCTCCCGGTTAAAGATGCGAATAAAAAATTCCGGGAAGGTATGCACCATTCCCCACACGCCAATCGTATACAGAATACAAACAAAAGACATAAATACAATAGCCTTTCTAACCCTTCCGTACTTCCCGGCTCCGTAATTGAAGCCCATCACAGGCTGGGCGCTGTTGGTAAGTCCGCTGACAGGCATGGTGATAACCTCCCTTACGGAATTGATAACAGTCATAACTCCCACGTACAGATCGCCTCCAAACCTCTGGAGCATGGCATTATACATAATCTGCACAGAACTGTTTGTGATAGCCATGGTGAAGCCTGACATCCCCAAGCCGGTAATACGCAGAATACGCCTGACATTCAGCTTCATAGAGCTGGGTCTCAGCTTTAATATGGCCCCCTTGCCCGTTAAAAATGAGAGAATCCAAACCGCAGATACAAGCTGAGACAGGATCGTAGCCAATGCGGCTCCCTTTACGCCCATATGGAATATAAAGATAAAAACAGGGTCCAGAATAAGATTTAATACAGCTCCCACCAGCACACTCAGCATTCCTACCAGGCCAAAGCCCTGTGCATTGATAAAGCTGTTCATTCCCAGTCCTATCATGACAAATGTATTACCCATAAGGTAGGTTGTTATGTAAGCGTCCGCATAGTCTATAGTGGCGCTGCTGGCTCCGAAACAATAAAGCATGGGGCGCTTACATATGAGCCCCAGAACCGTAAGTAAAACGCCGGCACCTGCCAGCAGTACAAAGGAGTTGCCCATGATAGCCTCCGCCTCCTTCACATTGCCCCGTCCCCGTTCAATGGAACAAAGCGGCGCACCTCCCATTCCAAAAAGATTGGCAAAGGCAATGACCATAGAAATAATCGGAAGGCAAAGCCCAAGCCCAGTAAGGGAAAGGGTTGCATGCTCCGGCAGCATGCCGATATAAATCCGATCTACAATGTTGTAAAGAACATTGATCAGCTGAGCCAGAGTCATAGGCAAAGCCAGCTTCAAAATATTCTTTATTATACTTCCCTGGGAAAAGTCATTCTCCCTTACCTTTCCCACTCTTTCTTTCTTGATCAGCCCCCCGCTGTCCTTACCCATCTAAATCCTCCCGCACATCAATATCTTTTAGCTCGTCCCCGGATATCTCCAGCTTCCTCTTACCAGCTTCACAAGGGTTAAGGGGCTCATATAGGGCTGATCGGCCGCAGCAAACAGAGCCGCCCCCTGGCAGACGCTTGTTCCAGGAATTTCATAATAATAGGTTTATTCATTACCATTTGTTGATTCATCCGTTTGTGGTTCCCTCACAAGGTTTACTTGTGTAATCTTAGCACAAAATGAAGCTTAAGAAAAGGCGCTCCCAAAACTTTCACCTCTGGGAGACGTAAAAACAGCCCGAACTGCCAGTTCTAATCCTGGCTGTTTAGACTGTTTTTCCTCTAGTCATATGTTCAGAGGATACATTTTCACTACCTGCGGATCTCGTTCTTAATAACGCCCTAAGAATCTAAGCGAAAGATTCCCAAACCCAGAGTACGTTTCTTTTCACTCCATCTCTCCCTTTAAAAGCAGTATTGCCGATGGCTCCACTCTGAGCCACTTCGGCACTGCCCCCATGGCGTTACAGGTATGAATACCTTTTTCCGTTTTCCACCAGAGGCCATTTCCAAGAGTTACATACCACTCAAAGGGCATTTCAGAAATGTTGGGCTCCGTCACCTGAATCAGATTCGCCTTCTGATTCTCCTGCCAGATGAACTCCTCACCCTCTGGCAGCGGCTTAAAGTCATGGGCTCGGATTCCCACCGCGGTTATGTCATCCTCCACCCTTTCCTCTGTGGACAGCTCCAGGCCCTTCCAATCCAGAGCGCGGATGCGGTAAGGCCCCAGCCGTTCAATGCGGGATATATTTTTACAGCCTGTAAGCCGGGCTGCCTGGCAGGTAACTGGATTCTGAAATATTTCCCTGGTACGGCCTCCAACCAGCACTCGTCCCTTATCCAGAAGAAGAAGGGCATCACAAAGCTGGTAAGCCTCATCTCTGTCATGCGTTACCATGATCGTTACTCCTGCATAATCCCTAATTACCTTAGACAGCTCCAGACGAAGTCCCTCCCGCAGGTAGGTATCCATGGCAGAAAAGGGTTCATCCAGCAAAAGAATCTCCGGCTCATAAGCCAGTATCCTTGCCAAAGCCACCCTCTGCTGCTGTCCGCCTGATAATTGGGAAGGATACCGCTTTGCCAGGCCAGCTAGGTGGAATCGGGCAATCATCTCCTTTATTTTCAGCTTCCGGGCCTCTGCCGGCATGGGCCTATGGCTTCCGGGCCATCCTCTTGCAGCGTATCCTGCCGCTTGCAAACCGGAGCCAATATTTTGCTCTACTGTCATGTTAGGAAACAGAGCGTAGTTCTGAAAGAGATAGCCCACATGACGCCTCTGAGGCTTTTCATTAATTTTCAGGGCGGAATCGTAGAAAATGCGGCCGCCTGCCGCCTCTCCCCGGGAGTAGGAAAGGGCAATACGGCCCTTATCGGGCGTTACAATGCCTGCCACAGATTTAAGCGTCATGCTCTTGCCGCAGCCGGAGGGCCCCAAAATCCCCAGACATCCCTTTCCTGTCTCAAATTCTACATCCAGGCTGAACTCCTTTAATTTCTTTTTTATGCTTACTCCTAAGCAAGGGCTATGTTCGGAAACTTTGTTCATCTCTCACTCCTGCTCCTCCTATCTGCTCCGTTTCCTGTGCGGAGCGCCGCCAGATTCATAAGAACGACGGAAATAAATGCAATCACTATTATAATTGCCACATAGCCGTAGGCTGCGTCCATATTTCCCGCAGCTGCCTCTGAGTACACTGCCATAGGCAAGGTTCTTGTTTTACCTGCAATATTTCCCGCAATCATAGCCGTAGCTCCAAACTCACCCAGCCCTCTGGCAAAGGCCAGTATGCCGCCGCTTACCACACCGGGAACCGCATTGGCTATCAGCACCTTCCAGAAAATATTCCACTCACTCATTCCCAGGGTTCTGGCTGCCGCCACCAGGTTCTGATCCACCTGTTCAAACGCGCCTCTGGCAGAGCGGTACATAAGAGGAAATGACATAACTACAGCTGCAAGTACCGTAGCAGACCAGGAAAATGCAATTTTAACGCTGAAATATTCAATAAAAAACTGGCCTGCCGGACGCTTTACTCCGAATATATAAAGAAGAAAGAAGCCGGCTACCGTAGGAGGCAAAACCAAAGGCAGGGTAAGCAGGACATCCCAGAAAAGCTTGCAGATTTCGCTTTTCATGCTGATGACAGCCCAAGCCGAAAGGATTCCCAGAAAAAATGTGATAAAAATAGACAGACTGGCTGTTCTCATTGATATGAATACCGGTGACCAATCCATATACAGCGCTTTCTCCCTTCGTGTCTTTTCATTCATGGTTATCTGCCAGAATCCGCCGGGGGCCAGCCGCAGCAATCCCATGAATGTCCGATGAACCTTCCGCCTTCAAAAGAGCTGCCGGCAGAAGAGGAACATACGGTTATTACTCTCCTCTTGTAAATCCGTAGGCTTCAAATACAGCTATGGCCTCGTCTGTTTTTAAAAATTCCACAAAATTCTTTGCAGCCTCCTCATGGGCAGTATTTTTAACGACTGCCACCGGATAAATCACCTTCTTTCCAAGGCTTCCTTCAGGCGCTTCTGCAATAACCGTCACCTGATCCGCCATGCTGGCTGCGTCTGTGGCATAGACAATACCTGCGTCAGCGCTAGCTGCGGCCACCTGGTTAAGAACCTCTGTTACATTGGTTCCAAAGCTAACCCGCTCCTGAATATTATCCCAGATTCCCAGACTTGTCAGCGCTTCCTCTGCATACTGTCCTGCCGGAACACTAGCCGGATCGCCAAGGGCAATGCTTTCTGCCTTCTCAATATCCTCAAACCTTGTCATCTCAGAACCGCTTCCTGAAGGAACGATCAGAACAATCTTATTTTCCAGCAGGTTTGTAATGGTATCAGAAGCAATCATACCCTTATCGTCCAAAGCTGTCATCTGCTTAACAGCCGCTGACATAAATACATCCGCCTCCAATCCCTCCTCAATCTGAGTCTGCAGCTTACCTGAACTGTCATAGGCGCCCTTCACGGTAATGCCCGGATACCTCTCCTGAAACATTGGAATCAGCTCATCTTCATAAACATTTTTAAGACTTGCCGCCGCTGCCACCAAAAGTTGTGTCTCCTCCCCGGAAGCTTCCGCCCCGGCAGAGACTGCCTCTGCCTCTTCCAGATCTGCCTCAGCAGCTGCCTCCGTCACCGCTGCAGCAGTCTCCGTGGCAGCGCCTGCACACCCAGACAATACACCTGCTGCCGTCACGGCAGCTGCTATCAATAAAAGCTGTTTCTTCATAATACAATACTCCTTTTTATATGTATTTTTGTATCAATAGATGGCCCTTATCCTCAAAATAATAGATTTTCAAAAATCCGTTTCTGGGATAAGCCCACATCCTACATTTGCCTCACTGCCTGGCACACTCCGAAGCGCTCCCTCTTAAAATCCCAAGACCGTGCTCCAAAGTATCCATTACAAATCCCAAGCTTTCCTTCACTGCCTTAGGACTTCCCGGCAGGTTCACAATCAACGTCTTACCTCGAATCACAGACGCCCCTCTGCTAAGCATAGCCCTGTCTGTAAGCTGCAGCGATTTGTACCGGATCGCCTCAGCAATTCCAGGCGCATTGCGATCCGCCACTGCCAGAGTAGCTTCCGGCGTCTGATCCCTTAAGGAGAAACCTGTCCCTCCGCTGGTCAATATCAAATCCACCTGACGCCCGTCAGCCAGCCTTATGAGCTGAGTCTTTAACTGCTCCGGTTCATCCGGTATCAAAAGCAATTCCACCACCTCATATCCGGCCGCCTCCAGTATTTCCTTAGCAGCAGGCCCGCTCTCATCCTCTCGTTCGCCTCTGGCTCCCTTATCGCTCAACGTAATAATTGCCGCCGTAAAAGGACGATTCTCCTCCGGAACTTCAGCCCGCATCGTATATCCCGGCCGGATTACTCCCTCCTTCACAACCTGGGCAAAAACGCCTTCTCTTGGCATAATACAATCTCCCATCCGATGGTAAATGGCGCAATGAGAATGGCACTCCTTTCCAATTTGAGTCATCACCAGCTCTGCTGTCCCTGCAAACAGCCTGGTCCCAACCGGAAGCTTTCTGAAATCCAGACCCTCTACCACTAAATTCTCACCAAAAGCCCCGTCGTCCACACCAGCTCCCTGCTCATTGAACGCCTTTACCTTATCATAGGACAACAGGCTTACCTGACGGTGCCAGCTGCCTCCATGGGCATCCCCCTCAATCCCGAAATTCACCAGAAAATGGCCTTCCTCTACGGCCTTCTTCTCAATTCCCCTTCTATCGCTGATACAGACGGCTTTCACCACGCCTGTAGGACAGACCTTCTCTGTCTGCTGTTGTGTCACCCTTTTATCCTCCTATCGAAATCATATTATTCTCTTCCGTAATCTGTTCCAGATGTTCAAAGCAATGAGCGCCTGGCTTATCCAAAATCACCTGACTCATAGCTGCCCTCAGTTTTTCCTGAAGCCTCCCATCCTCCAGTCTACTCTTTAAAGGGTAATGTCCCTCCTGGAATTGACTTTCCTGCCCGTCTCTCAGAATGCTTCTTAAATCCACTCCGTCCTCATAGCACAGGCATGCCTTTAAATATCCCTGGGAAGTAAGCCTGATCCGGTTACAGGACCCGCAGAAGCTTCCATGAACAGCGCTGATCAGCCCGATGCTCCCCATAAACCCCGGTATCTGATAATACACAGCAGGCCCTGGGCCATGCGTCCGATTATCCTTGTCCATTTTCGGATAACATCTTCTCAACTCTTCCAAAAGCTCCTGATGGTTAATGGTTTTGAAATTCTTTCCATAACCGATGGGCATCATCTCAATAAAACGCACATCTACAGGATACTCCCCGGCCAGTTCTGCCAGCTGCTGCCAGCCATCGCGCCTGTAAGGTCTGCTCCTGCCTGCAGCCATCTGCTCAAAATCCAGGGATACTGCATTAATCTTCACGGAAACAGGAAGCACAGAGGCTTTTTTAATCACGTCCAGAACCCTATCCAGATTGTCCGAGCCTGTTATATCCCGGTACATTTCCCGATCCAACGTATCCAGACTGATGTTAATTCCATCAATCCCTGCCCTCACCAGTTCATACAGATACCGCTCCAAAAGCACTCCGTTGGTGGTGATGGTCACTCTCTCGATACCAGGAATGGCTTTTAGGCCTTCAATCAGCCGGCAGCAGTCTCTGCGCACCAGAGGCTCCCCTCCTGTAACCTTAATATAGCGAATTCCCAGACCGGCAGCACATATGGCAATAGCCTTTATATCCTCCAGACTTAGAATCTTCCATCTTGGCACGCACTCCACTCCCTCCGGAATGCAATACCTGCACCGTAGGTTGCACCGGTCGGTGATAGAAATCCTCATGTAATCAATGGTTCTTCCGAAAGAATCCTTCATACATCCTTACACCTCATTCTCCCTCTTATCCTTTGACTCAGCTGTCGCTCCTGGGATTGACAAATTCCCCGCTTTTCCCTCCTGTTTTACGCTCCAGATAAATGCTGCCAATTTCCATCGTCTTATCCACCGCCTTGCACATATCATAAACCGTCAAAAGGGCTACGGACACACCGGTTAGAGCCTCCATTTCCACTCCGGTTTTCCCTGTGGTTCTGGCTGTACAGGCAGCCACAATCTCATTTTTTTCTTCAATTAAGGTAAATTCAATGGACAACTTCGTCAGGTTCAATATATGGCACAGCGGAATCAGCTCTGAGGTTCTCTTAGCCCCCATCATTCCGGCTATCCTGGCCACTCCCAGAACATCGCCCTTTGCCATAGCCTTCTCCTTCACCTTCTGAAAGCACTGGCTGCTCATGAAAATGCTGCCCTTTGCTACAGCCTCCCGTCTTGTATTTTCCTTATCTCCTACATCTACCATAAGAGCATTTCCCTGACTGTCAAAATGTGTAAATTCCATCGTTATACTCCTTTTCCGAAGCCGCAATTTGGAAAGGTACAGACTGGACAATCCAGGCACAGTCCTCCCTGACCCAAGGCAGCCAGCTCCTCGGACGTTATTTTATCATCTGCCATCACCCTTGGAAGCGCCAGATCAAATATGGTGCGCTTTGCATACATCACACAGCCAGGCAGACCCATAATAGCCACCGTTCGTGGGTTGTCTCTCTCTTTCGCTTGATAATAAGCCAAAAGAAACATAGCCCCCGGCAGCACCGGAGCGCCATAGGATACGATTTGAGCTCCGGTGTTTCGTATGGCAAGCGGCGTTTTGTCATCCGGATCTACACTCATTCCTCCGGTACACACTACCACATCCGCTCCTTTTTCAATCATATCCAGAATGCTGGCCGTTATCTTGGTATCGTCGTCATTCCAGATTGCATGATCCATAAGCTCCGTATCAAATTCCTTCATCTTTTCTTCGATTACAGGCGTAAAGGTATCCTGAATACGCCCGTAGTATACTTCGTTTCCTGTTGTGATAATTCCTACCTTTTTATGTACAAAGGGCTTCAAATCCAGAATCGGAAACCCCCCCGTCGCCTGCTCTGCCGCCTTTTTAGCCGCCTCCATCCTTTCTGCTTCTATGATTAGAGGGATGATTCTTGTACCTGCCAGCTTGTCCCCCTTCTTCACAGGGAAATTACCATGGCGTGTAGCTATCATCATCTGCCCGAAGCCATTTACTGCCTTCAAACCCTTATCATCCACCTTCAAAAGTCCGTCGCAGGCTGCCCTAAGCTCTATCTTTCCTTCCTTAGCCTGGGATTGCTCCATATGTCTGCCCTTGCACATAGCACAAAGGATTTCAGCTGCGTCATTCTCATGAAGCATTCCCTCCTCCCTTTCCCACACATAGAGCCGATCCTTACCGATGCTTAACAGTACTGGTATATCCTCCTTAGCAACCACATGTCCCTTGCGGAATATGGCCCCCTTTGTAACCCCTCTGACAATCTGTGTAATATCATGGCAGAGCACCGCCCCCTCTGCCTCCACCGTCTGAATCAGTTTCATTTATCCTTAACCTCCAACCGTTATTTATCACAATAACGCTGTATCCAGAATATCACCCTTTATCCTATTTGTAAACATTGTTCAAGGCCTTTCTCCTTTTTCTAAGTCAGCGGGTCTGTCTCAATAGTTGACGCATAATAAAAATCAGTGGTTTTTATTTATTAATATCGCTATATTATTGTATCAATTTTCTGTGAAAACGAAATGTCTTTGACAAAGGCTAACTAGTGCATAATGAAAACGATAATTATTTAAAATAAGGGTATTATTAATAAATGAAAAAGAAAGAATATAAATAGTGTTAGAATGGTGTCGTAACCCTTTAAAAGAGAACAGATTAGCGTAAAGCTCGCAAAATGAAGAAGAATCAGCACTTCACAATTTTTTCACAAATAATTAGCACTCACCTCTTGACAGTGCTAATTATTATGTTATAATACAAATATAACAAATAAAACAAGACAAACAGTTATAGCAATGTAAGGAGGATACAACTATGATGTTAATACCCAGAAGAAACTATGGACTTAATTTATTTGATGAATTTTTTAATGATCCCTTTTTCACAGGGACCTCTGAAAAATCTGAAGACAGCAGAAAGCTTCCGGTAATGCGTACCGATATTACCGAGAGAGACGGAAACTACCTGCTGGAAATTGAACTGCCGGGCTTTAAGAAGGAAGATATCAAGGCTGAGCTAAAGGACGGTTATCTTACGATTTCCGCCGAAACTTCAGTTTCTAACGAGAATACCGACGGTCATGGCACTGTTATCCGTAAGGAACGTTACACCAGCTCCTGCAAGAGAACCTTTTTTGTAGGCGAACACACCAGGCAAGAGGATATCCGGGCCGGCTTTGAAAACGGCGTTTTAAAGCTCCAGGTTCCCAAGGATACGCCAAAAGCTGAGGAAGCTCCAAAATACATTGAAATCCAATAAGCCTGGCGCTGCTTCCCCACCCCTTTTAGCTATCGTTATGGGGATATTGCACAATAGAACTGAACTAGCAATCTAAACACAAATCAGCCCCTTTGAAACAAACGAATACGGTTCCAGTGACGTTCATAGCTACTGGAACCGTGTTTTTTTTGTATCTCATTTTCGTAAAGAGTTCAGCCCCTCCGGCTTCTGAACTCGCCTTTTTTTAGCTGGATGCGTTTGATTCTGCCTGTTTCTTTTCCTCATATCCCAGAAGAGGAAGCACATTCATAGGATGATCCAGAATTACCATGGTGGCTTCCTTATCTGAATAATGAGGCGCCTTGTGGATGATCACCAGGCTTCTCCCTGAAAAATACTTAATATATTGCCGAAACACCTCAGAAGCCATGGTGGTTCCCAGAAGAAGCAGAGTGTCCGACTTGGTTATCTCCTCCGTAGTTTGAGTCATATTCTGACTGTCTACCATCTCTCCGATAAGAGATATCATAGGACGCACCGGAACGTTACATTCATCACAGAGCGGTACCCGTTTCGCGTCCAGTATATATGCGAGAGAATATTTCTTCTTACATCTGGGACATTGATTCTCATAAATTGAGCCATGGAGATTGATCACACGGCGGCAGCCGCCTCTGTGGGCTTTATCATAGATATTGCTGTCAATCACGCACTGAAGTCTTCCTGCCTGCTCCATAGCAGCCAAAGCCGGACCTGTGGCTGTATCCTTTGGAGCACGGAGCAGCATTTCCTTTTTATAAAATTCAAAAAACTGTTCCGGACGGGTGTTGTAGAAAGCGCTGGAATACATTTCTTCCACGCAGTAACCATACCGGCTTTCTATATCATAGGCCTTATCCTGCTTTTTAATTCCTATAAAGCCGCCCTCTTCCATCATCCCTGATCCGCAGAGAGCCACCGTATATTTGCTGTTATCCAGTATCCTTCTCAGCTGTTCTATCTTGTGGCACATAATCATACCTCCTTTCAAAATTATCCCATCAATTCTTTTTGAAAGTTATAAATATTACTTTATTAATATTATTATACATCTATTTCCTGATAATTACTAGGATTATCCCAATACTAATCTATCTTTTTTAATTTGTCTTAAAAATTCACTTATTATTAACTTCTCCTTCTGCTTTCTTCGGTTCCCCCTGTCAAGTTTTTCATCAGTCTCAAAGAAAGCTCTTCCAATATGAAACCCTTCCCTTAACTTACGCATTGACTTTCAGTCTGATTCTTAGTATAGTAGCTTCATTATCTTTTAAAACTATGTAAAAGGAGTTTTTTATGATTAGTTCCTGGCTCAAAAAGCACCTGGCTGCCTACCTTTTGCTGGCTTTCTTTCTTTATCTCGTGGCCGGAGCAGCTGCGCCCTTCTTCCGCTCTAAATCTGTTGCCGAAGATACAAAAGAAGCTATCCAAACAGCAGATTTCTATCAGGATGAACCAAGCTGCGATCGGGCTATGCTTCTGGAAACTAACCAGAGCGCCTGGGATGAGCGTATGCGTCTCATGAGCCTGGCCAGGAAGCGGATTATTTTGTCTACCTTCGATTTCCGGGATGGGGAAAGTCCCAGGGATATTATGTCGGTGCTTCTCCATAAGGCCCAGGAGGGAGTAAAGGTACAGATTTTAGTGGACGGCTTTTCCGGGCTGGTACGCATGGAACCCAATAAGCTCTTTTACGCCCTTTCCAGCCACCCCAATGTGGAAATCAAAATTTATAACAAAATGAACCTTCTGACACCCTGGACCAGCCAGGGACGGATGCACGATAAATATGTTATTGTAGACGATTATGGATATATCCTGGGGGGACGCAACACCTTCGATTATTTTATTGGCTCCTATCCCACCAATTCCCGAAGCCATGACCGGGAGGTTTTAGTCTATAACACAGCCCACGGAACAGAAAAAGGAAAACAAAGCTCCCTCTACCAGGTGGAGTCCTATTTTAATCAGGTATGGAATCTAAAGATTACCTCCCTGTTCCACGATCGTGAAGCTCTGGCCCAACAAACTTCTATCGCAAGCTATATCAGCCTGTTGGAAGCACGCTACGAGGATCTGGCCGCCAGCTATCCAACACTTCTGTCCTGTGTTAATTGCCAGACACCAGAAGAACAGAAGCCGGAGCTGAACGGCTCCAGCGCCCTGTCCTATTACCAGACGCACACTGTTCCCACCGGCAAAATTACTCTGGTCTCCAACCCCACCACCATCTATAGCAAGGAGCCCGTGGTATTCTACACCCTGACCCATCTGATGAAAAACGCAAAAAAGGATGTGACCATTCACACCCCCTACGCAGTATTTAATGATGATATGTACCGTACCATGACCGAAGTTGCAGCCAGAGTTCCAGTCACTATGATGCTCAATTCCGTAGAAAACGGCGACAACTTTTTTGCTTCCAGCGACTATCCCAGACACAAGAAGCAATTTATCCGCACCGGCATGACCATCTACGAATACGACGGAGGCCTTTCCTATCATGGAAAATCGGTCGTTATTGACGACGAGCTCTGCGCCGTGGGCTCCTACAATTTTGACCTGCGCAGCACCTACCTGGATACAGAGCTGATGCTTGTAATTCAAAGCCCTCAGCTGACAAAGGAGCTTTCCGGCTACATGGATTCCTATCAGGCTGACTGCCGCCGGCTTCTGGCAGACGGCTCCTATGAGATACCGGAGCACGTCACCGTCGCCCCCGTTCCCCTTTACAAGAGAATTGCCTGGAGCATTGTAGGCTTTGTGATGCAGCCCTTCCGCTTCCTTATCTGAATGTGTTTGTCCAAAAATCCCCCTTTTTGTATCCTCCCATTCAGATAACCTTTTTCGTCCTCCAGCTTCCTGAAAGGTATCTGGAACATGATATCACATAGTTAGCTATCCACCCCATTGGTACCGCATACCATACAGCCGCCACCCCCCATACAGGCGCAAAGTGAAAGGCCACATACACCCGAATTCCTAGGTTCACCAGGTTTGCAAGAGTAAACACCAGCACATCTCCAGCGCCTCTCAGTACTCCGTCCGCAGATGCCTTCAGTCCCATAAAAATTATAAACCAGGCCACAAAGGATAGATAGCCCGTACCTACCCTATAGGCATCGGGACTTATCTCTCCGCCCAGAAAGGCAGCTATCATAGGCCCGTTAAAGAATCCAACGGCAGCAGCCGTCAAGAGGCCAAAACCTGCCACAATCCTGTAGCTGGCCCGGTATCCAGCCTTTACCCGCTCCATCTTTCCCGCTCCCATATTCTGAGCTGTAAAGGTAGCCATAGCATTTCCTGTGGCAATCATAGGCACAATACAGATGGATTCGATTCGGCTTCCTGCAGAATAGCCTGCCAGTGCGCCTGAGCCGAAACGATTTACCACAGACTGTACTAAAAGCATTCCAATGGACACGATGGACTGCTGAAGAATCGAAGGCACCGCAATTTTAGCGCCGCCCAGCAGCATCCTCATGTCGTAAATCTGAAAACGATCTTGGGGACTTGTCTCATATCCTTTCAGCTTTCTAAGCAGAATACAAAAAGAAATCAAAGCCGGCACCCCCTGGGCCATTACGGTCGCAGCGGCTACGCCATCCACTCCCATTCCCAGCCAGGCGACAGAGAGAATATCCAAAATCACATTGAGAACCGATGAAAATATCAGCAGATACAAGGGCGTCCTGGAATCCCCCAGAGCATTAAAAACTGAGGCAAGTACATTATACATAAACAGGAAGGGGAGTCCCAGAAAATAGATTCCCAAATACAGCCGGGCTTGTCCCAGCACATTTGAGGGAGTACCCAGAGTTTTTAAAATCCAGCCATTTAGTAAAAAACCCAGGCTTCCCAGCAGGATGCTTAGGCAGAAAAAGGTTATAAGAGCGGTAGAAATGGAGGTTTTCATCCTTCCATGCTGTCTGGCTCCCAGATACTGGGAGGTCAGTACCGACGCACCGTTACCTCCCCCAATGGCTATCATAATAAACACATTGGTCAAGGCATAGGAAGCCCCTACAGCTGCCAGGGCTTCCTCCCCCACAAAATTACCCACAATCATGGAATCTGCCATATTGTAAAACTGCTGGAACAAATTACCAAGAATCATGGGAATAGCAAAAAGGAGAAGGCTTCTTCCAGGCCTTCCCTCTGTTAAATCTGCTCTTTTTTTAATCCTCTCCTCACAAGCAGGTATTCCAGCTGTGCTTTCAGTCATAAATCCCCCTATGGTCTTTGCTGCCAGCATTTCTCAAATTCATCTAAAAGCGCTCCGAAAAAGGTCAAGGCTTCCCTCACCGGCTCCGGTGAGGACATATCCACACCGCAAAGCCGCAAAAGCTCGATTGGCTTCATGGAGCATCCCCCCCTTAAAAACTTCTTATAGCCCTCCAGCGCTCCTTCCTCTCCCCTTATAATTTTACTGCTAATTGCTACAGCCGCTGAGAACCCTGTGGCATACTGATACACATAAAAAGGCGTATAGAAATGAGATATCCGCTCCCACTCATAGTCAATCTGGTTATCCACCGTCATTTCCGGCCCAAAATACTCCTCATTCAGCTGGCGGTAGAGCTGACACAGCCGTTGAGCAGTCAGACTTTCACCCTCTGCGCCCTTTATGTGAGCCATATATTCAAACTCCGCAAACATAGTCTGCCTGAACAAAGTTCCACGAAAGCTTTCCAGGAAATGGTTCAGCAGATACGCCTTTTCCTCAGATCCCGACGGGTTCTTTAACAAATGGCGGATCAGCAGAGCCTCATTGCAGGTAGAAGCAACCTCTGCCACAAAAATCTTATATCCGGCATAGGTAAAGGGCTGATTGTGATCCGAATACCAGGAATGGAGGGAGTGCCCCATCTCATGGGCAAGAGTGAATACATCATTTAAGGTGCCATGAAAATTCAGCAGAACATAGGGATGGCTTCCGTAGGCCCCCCAGGAATAGGCTCCGCTGCGCTTTCCTTCATTTTCGTACACATCGATCCAGCGGTTGTCAAAGCCCTCCTGCAAGAGCTGCAAATATTCACTGCCTAAGGGCTCAAGTCCCTTCTTCACTATCTCCTTTGCCTCGTCAAAGGTATAATGCCGATCCACTGCCGCCACCATAGGCACATACAGATCATACATGTGAAGCTCATCTACCCCCAGAACCCGCTTTCTAATTCCTGTATATCTGTGAAGAAGGTGAAGATTTTCTCTCACAGTCTGAACCAGATTATCGTATACAGCCTCTGGAACTTCATTTTCCGCCAGGTAATACTGCCTGCTGGAAGCATATTTTTTCGCTTTGGCATAAAATACTGCCTGCTTTATATTGGCAGCAAAGGCAGCCGCCAATGTGTTGGAATACTGCTTATACACCTGGTACAGCCCCTCAAAAGCGTCCCTTCGGATTCTCCGATCCTGATTCTCCATAAGGGAACTATAGCTGCCGTGGGTAATTGGAAGCGCTTCTCCATGCTCCCCTGTAATCACCGGGAATTTTATATCCGCATTGTTAAACATGGTAAATATCTGACTGGCCCCCTGGGTCGCCTCATAGGATTGAGCTAATAGCTCCTCCATCTCTTTTGAAAGCGTATGGCTGCGTTTTGCCAGAATTTGCTCAAATACACGGTCAAAATGGCTGATTCCGTTTCCGGAGCTTCTATACTCTTCCAAAACCGCTGAATCCATTGCCAGAATTTCTGGTATAAGAAAGGAAGAACGCTCTGCCCATAGAAAGGAAAGAGACTGAGCTCTTGAAAACATATCCTGGTACTTCTGATCCGCCGTATCCTCGTCCGAACGCATCCTGGCATATACATAGAGAAGCTCTATATTTTTTGACAGCTCATCCTCCATCAAAAGACAGCCATAGAGCGTATCCGGGGATTCCTTCAGCCTTTCCTTATATTTCTCAAACCCAGATACCTTCTCCGAGGCTTCCTTAAACAGCCGCTCCCAGGTTCCATCATCAGCCACCATATCCTCCAGTCTCCAGGTGTCCTTTTCAGCTGCATCCTTTCGTTTCACCATACTTACAACTCCTTTCATCTTCGAAGCCTCTATAGCCATCCTGCCGCTATGGGCACTACAATAACAGTCATAAGGCCTGCCACTGCAATGGAAAGGCTGCTCATGGCTCCCTCTATTTCCCCCATCTCCAGCGCCTTTGCAGTTCCTACCGCATGGGCGCTGGTGCCCAGAGCCAGGCCCTTTGCCACCGGATGGCAGATATGAAAGTGCTTCATGATTGCCTCCCCCGCCATATTTCCAATCACCCCTGTGAGGATAATGCTCACAACCGTCAGTGTAACAATTCCTCCTGCCTCCTGGCTTACCCCCATACCGATTGCTGTTGTAATGGACTTGGGCAGCAACGTTACATATTGAGTATGGCTCATTCCCAGAACCCGGCACATAAGAAAAATACTTACAGCGCTGGTTCCTACCCCTGAGACAATTCCAGCAGCTACAGCAGCTTTATGCTTTTTTAGGAGATGAAGCTGCTTGTACAGAGGAATAGCCAGACAGACCGTAGCCGGCGTCAGAAGCCAGCTTAAATATCCCGCACCCTTATTATATGTCTCATAATCCATTCCTACTCCCACAATACAGCCAATAATCAATGCAGAAGTAACTAAAAGCGGGTTTAAAACTGCAAGCCCTGTTTTATTTTTCAGCCAGCAGCTAAACAGATAGGCTCCTATGCTTAAGACCAGGCCGAAATACTGTGACTGTCCAAGTATTTCTCTGATACTGTCTCTCATCCTATATCCCCTCCTTTTCCTCTGACGCTTTAAAGGTCTGGACTCCCAGGGCATTTGCAGCCTCTTCCTGTCCGCTCCGGCCAATGACCCACTGAGCGATATTCCCTGTAACAATCATAACCAGGATGGTGGAAACTGCTATAATTACCAAAAAAGGAACAAGCACCTTCTTTACTTCCCCAAAGCTTTCCACGATGCCCACCGTTGCAGGTATAAACATCATGGACATCGTATCAAGAAGGAAGTTTCCCGTTCCTTCCACGCTCTCCAGCTTCACTAAGCCGCTTATCAAAGCGCCCAGCATAAGAAAAAGCCCATAAACCCCTGCCGGTACCGGCAGAGGCAGAACCACATACAACACTTCTCCCAGCATAGTAATTCCTAAAATAACACCTATCTGCTTTACGTATTTCATCCTGTACCTTTATCCTCCTGCTGCTGTTATTTGCACAGGCAGCACGCCAAAGGAGCATGCTCTCATGTCCATCAGGCGCTGCCGCAAAGGGTCTCCTTCCCAGCAAGCTGTTGGAAGGAGACCTGCACACGGCCTATATTCTACCACCTCATAATTCCAGATTCAAGGCATAGGCCACGAAAAACATAAGAAATACAATCCGCTCAAATAGCCATTCATTTCCATGTCCTTCGTAATAAGGATGCTGTTTTTTCTGACCTTCCTTTGCAGACCTCAGCTACAGACAATCCGTCTTGCTCCTGCCGGTACAGCATTGATTGCAGACCATGCTTATGATATACTTGCTTCAGATCCAGCACCGCATAAGCATGAATATTTCTTTTACGTAAAAACCCGGAGGTTCACCTATGTACATTCGTCATACACATACCTTATCCCCAAGGGAGACCCAGGCCCTGATCCATCTTACCAACCAGTGCAGGCTGTCTGACAATCTTACCCTCTCCTTCCCTGCGGAAGGCGACGAATACTGGATTCTTGAAGATGAATGTAAGACTGTGGCTGCATATTTCGCTGTCTGTAAAATAGATAAAGGATTATGGGAATGTTCTGCCTTTACCTGCCCGGATCGCCGGGGAAAAGGGTATTTTTCGCAGCTTCTGGATCGGGTCTGGGATTACAGCCTGGAAAACGGAGAGCCTGTGCTGGCCTTTGTAACAGATAAACGGTGTCCCCAGGCATTGAACATACTTAAGCATTTGAATGCTGCCTATTCTCACAGCGAATATCTGATGCGTCTCCCCCTTTCCTCTTCCGTTGGATTCCAGGATAGAACCGGCTGTATGGAGCTTCAATTTTATAGGGAGCCTGACGCATTTGAGGAATATCCCATGGAAGAAGGGACTGTTACCGTGCGGGCATGGCCCGGCGCCTCCTTTCAGACGAAAGCACTGCATGTAGCTTATCCCACGCCACCAAAGCATGGCAATTCTGATTCTTCCTGCGGCATACTTTCGCAAAAGGCTGATTCCAATAGCACCGCTTTAGGGCCTCCGGCAGTCACCTGCCATCTTATGATTCAGGGAAGCAGTGTATACCTGTTTGCACTTGAAACCCGGCCGGAATACCGCCGTCAGGGTCTAGCCCTTCAATTCTTAAACCAACTTGCACAATGGCTGGGAGCAAGAGGCTATAAAGCTCTACTCCTTCAGGTTTCAGAAACCAATGAAGGGGCGCTGTGCCTGTACAAAAAAGCCGGCTTTTCTATCGTTGAAGCTCTGGCCTATTACCTTTACTAGCGTAAGTTTTTTGTCAGCTTCCCGCCTCCTTAAGATTGTGCCCTTGTAATTGACCTGACTTATCCTATTCCTTGCTCACTTTGACTCCCTGGGCCTCGATCTGCTTTCGTATCATAAGCATCTTCTGATCCGTGTCGGAGATGACATCAGCACAGGCCTTCAGCTGACTGCTGATCCCTCCGTTCTCATCAATCAACGATTTTTTGTACTTAAGCTGATGTTCCAGGCTTGCCCAGAAATCCATTGCAATGGTTCGGATTTGCACCTCCACCCTTATCGGCTTCTTACTATCAGAAAAAAATACGGGAATCTCCACAATCATATGATAGCTTCGGTAGCCGTTGGGTTTGGGATTCTTTATATAATCCTTTACAGCAATTACAGTGACGTCATCCTGACGCACCAGCATCTCCGCTACCTCATATATATCATCCACAAAGGAGCAGATAATGCGGATTCCGGCCACGTCATCCAGATTCTTTTCCATCGACTCCAGAGAAACCTCAACACCCCTTCTCTGCAGCTTTTCCAAAATGCTCATAGGCTTTTTTACCCTGGATTTAATCATTTCAATGGGGTTTCTCTGGTTTTTCACAGACAGCTCGTCATTGAGCACCTCCAGCTTTGTCTTGACCTCACGTATGGCGCAGGTATACCTCATCATGGCCTGCTGGAACTGCCGGGCCTGATTCATCCATACCTCAGGCACCTGTACCAGATCCGGCACATTAACAATGGACTGATGGAGTTCGCTGTTTGGATTCATGTTAATATTTATATTCATTGCTTTACCTCATGATCGATTATCTCTTGCGCTTCTGCGTTATAGGCCCTCCACCGCCTCTACTGCTCTGTCAAGCCACGGCAGCTCCAGATATTCCACACGGCCGGCGTCTACCATCTGGGCAATCTTCGGATCAATGGGGAGCTTTGCCAGCACTTTTAATCCGTGCTCTTGAGCCACCTCCTCCACATGGCTTTCTCCAAATACGCTAATTTGCTTCTTACAGTCAGGACATTCCAGATAGCTCATATTTTCTACGATTCCCACAATCGGGATATCCATTTTTTTAGCCATATTCACTGCCTTGGAAACGATCATACTTACCAGCTCCTGAGGAGAGGTTACAATAATAATACCATCTACAGGCAGGGACTGAAATACAGTCAAGGGAACATCTCCCGTGCCTGGAGGCATATCCACAAACATATAATCAATATCCTGCCATAGCGTCTCTGACCAAAACTGCCTTACCGCGCCTGCAATAACAGGCCCCCTCCAGATAACCGGATCTGTGTCCTTATCCAGAAGAAGATTAGAGGACATAATTTCAACCCCTTCCATTGACTTAACCGGAATCATCAGCTTCCCGTCAGGGGAGGTTACAGCTTGGTCGCTGCTGATACCGAATGCCATAGGGATGGAGGGGCCTGTGATATCCGCGTCCAAAACGGCTGTTTTACTGCCCTTCCGGTTCAAGCTTACTGCCATCATGACAGTTACCAGGGATTTCCCTACCCCTCCCTTTCCACTTACGATGCCAATTACCTTTTTCACGGTACTGGCCGGATTCAGCGCCTCTAAAAATTGCTGTTTATCAGGTGTACGGCTATCACAGCTTGCGCTGCAGGAGCCGCAGTCGTGGTTACACTCACTCATGGTTTTGTCTCCTTCCAGGTTTTTATATAATTATGTCAATTATAAGTCTATTTATTTATAATGTCCATTCTTTCAGTTAGAAAACAAAAAAATATCCATGTATCTTTTTTATAATTCTTCTATAAAAACCACTCCATTCATTTGTCCGTATGCTTCAATTATCTGAGAATGCGTTTTCTTTTCATTGAATTTTAATGTCATAATGGCTGATATGGTATTCAATCCATCTAAGTTTTTCATTTTCGTTGTTTCAATTTCACATACTACCCCCGAATCCTTTTTAACTTCAGAAATAAATAAGCTAAAGCTGCTTATATCCTTAAATTCACCATATAAATTAATCATCTTGGAATTTATGTATAAATGATTGTCCATAATGCTCAGTATGCCTAATGCCAGCCACAATGCGACAAAGCCAACGATTGCTCCTGTGTAAAAGCCTGCTCCCAGGGCTAAACCAATACAGGCCGCCGCCCATAACCCAGCCGCCGTGGTCAGCCCCTTCACTTGGTTTTGCTTGGTAACAAGTATGGTTCCCGCCCCTAAAAAACCGATACCGCTTATTACTTGAGCTGCTATGCGGCTCGCGTCTCCTGCGCCTGTCAGCTCATTCAAATATACGCCAGTCATCATAGCTAAGCATGAGCCAATACATACAACTAAATAAGTTCTCAATCCAGCCGGACGTCTCTTTTTTCCTCGCTCATACCCCAAAACACCACCTAACAACATTGACAAAACAATCCGAAACACGATTGAAATAGCCGTCAATTTACTTAAGCAATCTATGGTTTCTAATGTCATTTTCTTTCCTTTCTTCTATAAGTTATTAGTAAAAACAGCCTACTTATAGCTGAGCATTTAAGTAGGCCGTAAATCAAATCACTCTATTTATTGCTAAATATCGCTGCTTTAAATCTCCTGCTTTAAAGTCTCCCTTCTATTTCGGTAAATGTAATAATTCGGTAATTGGCAATTTTAAATTTTGAGCAAAGGCTTCCGCCATTACAATATTTTCACCACATAAACACTGCGGGGTATGGGCGTCAGAATTGATTAAATATCTAAGTTGGTACTCAGTTGACAAACGAAAGGCATCTATGCTTGGATAGGAACGATGATCTCTCAGTCCATTGGCATTAATTTCAACCGGAATATCAAATGCTTCACATACTTTATAAATCCGACGCATAATCTTTTCACAATTAGTATCCCAACCAGGCGAGTAGCCCTGAATTGCCAGATCCGGATGCGCTAAAAAGGCAAACAGTCCTGTTTCAATACCTCTGCAAATTTCATCTGCGTATAGCTCCATTTCCTGCATTCCCTTTTTTGCAAAGTTATCAATTTCTCGATTTGCTCCGCTTCTATGCTGCCCCAATATGAAAAGCTGATACCCATAATCCTCTTTCAGCATGCGATAGGTATCCATAACTTCGGGATAATATTCACACTCAAATCCTTTGATCATATGTATTTTGTATTTATATTTATCAATCGCTTTATTTAACGCTTCATCGAAGGCAGGAAATTCTTCCCATTGAAGCCTTCTCTTATCAAGGTTATCCTTATGAGGAACATGCTCAGTGATGGCCAGTTCTTTTAATCCATAATCAAGAGCCACCTGAATATAGTCTTCAATTTCCCCCTCGCCATGTTTGCACCATTTGGTATGTGTATGATAGTTAGCCAGCATACCATTCCTCCAATAATCCCAATATTCGTTCCGGATCATCACTCTCAATCAGGTCAACGCCAAGCTCCACTGCGATCTTAAGCGTCTCTTCTGTATTGACCACAGAGCCGCCAACAAGAAATCCCTCTTTATGTAATTGCTCTACCAGCTCTCTGGAAAGTTGATCCAAAAAATTCAAGTATATAATGGCCTGCATATCGTTCATCAAAGCCACTGGCTTCTTAGGTACAAAGGGAGCGATCAATCCAATATTAATTCTGGAATCCTCACGTTTTATCCAATTCAGCATTTCATAATCTTTCCCAAATACATAACACATCCGGTGAAAATCATATTTTTGAATTACCTCTACAATGGCCTTCACCAGTGGTTTTCTGTCATCCCACATGGCGTAGGGCTGCAGCTTGATTTCCAGGGCAATTCCAATTTGCTTTTCTTTACACCAGGCTGCCGCTTCATCCAATGTACATATATCGAACCTTTCTTTCAGTTCTCCCAGTGTATAATCGCGAATCATACCAGTAAGCTCTGTCTGAAGTGACAAATCCACATCATGATAAATTACTGCACAGGAATCCCTTGTTAATTGAACGTCAATTTCAATATATGGAATTTTTTTTCCTTCTAATTGAGAAAAGTTTGAAATCGTATTTTCTCGTATATTTGATTTATGACCTTGATGTCCGCCAACTATGATTTTTTTACCATACGATTCCTTTAATAAATCCATTAAATCCATCATATACCCTCTCTATTTATCATTCTGTATTAGCAGGTAAGATTAACGCCTGTTTCCTTATCAAAAACATGGTATGCGGAATGTAAGCCAATAAAGACAGTTCCTTCCTGCTTTTTAAAAAACTCATTTAGTTCTTCTGAATTTATATCAAGCTGATCCGGCATTGTAATTCGAACAAAGGCCTTACCTACATAGCCTGAAATCATAATTTCCTTACCAAGATTTTCCATCATTCTCACATGAATGGGAATATAACCTTCCTTTTCTTTAAAGGAAACGTCAACCTGATGAGAACGTACACCCAGCACTACTTTTTTCCCAACGGACTTAAGCAGTGTTTGATTCATGGCTTCTTTCACCTTCACATAGAAGTATTCACTCCTTAAATAAACAGCTCCACCCTCGTTCGCAAGCTCTGCGTCAATAAAGTTCATAGGTGGATTTCCCATAAAATGCGCAACAAATAAATTTTTAGGATGATGGTACAGCATCTTTGGTGTGTCAAACTGTTGAATGCTCCCTTTATCAAGAATCGCTATTTTATCAGCCATGGACATTGCTTCTTCCTGATCGTGAGTTACCAAAATCGCTGTTATTTTCGTTTCCCTCTGGATTCTTCTTATTTCGTCACGAATTTCAATTTTAAGTCTTGCGTCCAGATTGGACATTGGTTCATCTAATAATAAAATTTTAGGATTTTTCACTAAAGCCCTTGCCATAGATACCCGCTGCTGTTGTCCTCCTGACAATTCAGACGGCTTCCTCTCTAGATACTGCTCGATTTGAAGCATCTTTGCAATTTCTCTAGCTTTGTTGTGACGCTCTTCCTTTTTCATTCCCTTTTGTTTCAAAGAAAAAGCAATATTATCAATTACCTTCATATGTGGGTATAACGCATAAGATTGAAATACCATCCCGATATTTCTGTCTTTGGGCTGACGAGCTGTTACATCCTCATCATCAAAGTAAATTTTCCCTGAAGAAGGCTCTAATAAACCGGCTATACAATTTAATGTAGTTGATTTTCCGCAGCCTGAAGGTCCCAGCAGGGCAATAAACTCAGAATTCTCAATCTTAAGATTAATATTGTCCAGCGCAACTACGTTTTTTCCAAACTCTTTTCTAATTCCTTCTATACGAATCATATACCTTTTCCTCCTGAAACATTACCTTCCATCAGCTGTTTCTGTGAAATTAAGAAGAAAATCACAACTGGAAGCATGTAAATTAACGCCATTGCGCAAAATACTCCATAATCTGCAATCATTTCATCATTTGTAGATACCATTCTCAAGTATGTACCTAATACCGGCGTCTTTGAATTAAAAATCAATACATTAAACAATAAATAATTGGACCATGCAGCCATAAATGAAAATATGGAAATTGACGCGATACCTGGCTTTACCAAATAAATAATTACCTGAAAAAAGGCGCTAAAACGATTGCAGCCATCAATTAAAGCGGAATTTTCAATATCCCTTGGTACCTGAGCAAAAAAGCTCCGAATGATAAAGGATGAACCTGGCAGCCTAAATGCCACCGCAACAATGATTACTCCAAATAACGTATCCACAATCCCCAAAGTCATCAAAACATAAACTACTCCAATTAACAGCAGCACACCTGGGAACATACGCAGAATCAATAATGAACGTGTAATCATCTGTTTTCCCACAAACTCTAACCGGGACAGGGCATAGCCAGCCATACAGCTGAATGTAACCTCAAAGAATGTAACAATGACCGTAAACACGATTGTGTTTTTCATCGCTGCTCCAACTGGCTGAATGGTTGCTTTCCCTAATTGTACAGAATTTGTCAGAAATTTAAAATTCCCTAACGTCCAGGCGCCTGTTCTGTCATCCAGAAAAGCATATATGAAAAATTTGCCATAAATATAAATAATCGGCAGCATACAAAGAGTCATAATTATTACCGCGACGCGCTCCTGCCTGATTTCAAATTTGGCGCGGGAAGCTACGTTCTTATGCTTATTCTCGTGGTGCAACCTCCTTTTTTGATTTATCACTCATGGCTAAAAGCAGGCACATAATGACTGCAACTACAAAAATCAGCAATAAGGAAATAGCCGATCCATATCCATACTCCAGTTGGCCAAAGGCTTTATGATATGCAGACAATGCCCATACTTCTGTTTTGATTCCTGGTCCCCCATCCGTAATCAGCAGAATTGCCGTATAATTCGTTAATAAACCAAGCGATTCCCAAAGTAAGATAAAAGAAATATGAGGCTTTAAATTTGGTAATATAATATGCTTAAATATTTCCAGCTCTCCAGCTCCATCAACTCTTGCCGCCTTAAATTGATTTTCAGGAATGCTTTTTATGGCGCTGGAATAGATGGTTGTTCCATAAGCTACACTTGTTAAAAGCTGTGCGACAATTACAATTTGAAACGGATAATCAGCAATCCAGTTTACTGGCCCTAAACCGAATACTCCATGCAATAATTGATTAGCCGCTCCTGTTTCTGAAGCATCAAAAAACCAGATCCATAACACTGAATATACTACAGTTGGAGTAATCATTGGTATCATCAGTAAAGCCTTAAAAAAACTTCCCTTTTTTTCATCTCTGATAAAATATGTAGTCAGCGTTGAAAAAAACAGCTGCAAACAAATCGTAAATATAATTGTTATACCTACATAAAGGAAGGTATTTTTTATAATTACGATCGTATTAGGATCTTTAAAGATCCTCTTAAAGTTCTTTAATCCAACAAATTCCCAAATAAATGCACTGTCAAGATCCGTAAATGCCATAATTATTGTCAAAATAGCCGGAAGAATGTAAAGCAAAGACACTAAAATCAAAAATGGTGAAAGAAAACCATATGCCTGCAGATTCCTTCGTATATGATTTCTTTTCTTCTCTGTCATAATCCCCTCCTGAAAGCACTGCTTTTTATTCAAAAATGACTTCTCCGTCCACATTTAATTCAATCTGAGTTTTGAAATCCTCAAATGCCTGTTTTGCAGTTGTTTGTCCAAGCTCGAGTAATTGGATTTGTTTATAAAGCTCATCTCTGAATACATTTTTCCCTTCGACCGGAGGAATTGTTTTCACATAATCTGACATATATCCGATCCTCTCTAAAATAGGATTATGTTTGATTGCATCCATTTCGTTTGCGGCATTAACCGAGGCTAAAGAAAAAATTGTATCCCCATGTACCGCCAAGGCTTCTACACTGTCACCTTCATAGATTTCCTTCAATAAATCTTTACAGACTTCAGGATATTTTGTATGAGCGTTAATACTTACTGATTGTGGAGCGGCAACTGTAAATGGTTTTTCATTATATTCTGATTTTGGAAATAACGCAAACCCAACCATATCCGTTAATTCCTCTGGCGTCATATTTATTTCATCTGCAATATAGGTTGAGGAGAACACAGGGCCATAATAAGCAAATGCTCTTCCGTCTCCAACCATAGCCTGAATATCTGTCCAAACACGCTGTGTTGTATCCTTTGGAGTAATGTTCCATGTATTGGCAGCATCATACATAAATTGAAAATAGCTTGTAATAGCTTCCTGGTTTACTACCAGCTTTCCTTCTTCTGTATAATAATCTCCACCGTAAAGGCTTAATATATCCAGAAAATCATCACCTGCTCCCGGACGGTGAAGCATCCCCCACTCTGCCGCTCCTTTTTCTTGCACTTCCTTGCAAAGTGAGATGAAATTCTCCCATGTAAACGTTCCATCAGCAATCCTTTTTGGCAAAGCCTCTATTTCTTTATCCGTCCAACCCAGTTTTCTTAAAGGCTCCTTCCCATAATATAATGCCCTGGTTGGCACATCAAATGGCATAGAATAGATTTTCCCATCTACTGTAAACGGATCAAAGGCCCCTTCTACGAATTTGCTTGTATCAATGTCACTGATATCAAGCAAAAGTCCGCTTCTTACTTGATCTAAAATATTCCCTGAAAAAGTAAAGATATCTGGACCATCTCCATTTTTTGTCGCAAACATAATATTTTGCATGTATTCATCCCAGCCAATTCTTTGGTAATCCTTTTCAATTACAATTTCCAAATCTTTACCTTCAGCTGCATACCTTTCATTTAATGCTTTTGCCGCTGCTACTACTGCATCCGGTATCGTTACAAAATCCATATTATGCGCAAGTTTAAGTGTTACCGTTCCGCTTATTTCTTCCGTGCTGCTTTGCGTTGTTTGCTTTCCCCCGCAAGCAGCAAGAGAAAAAAGCATCGCTCCCTCCATTAGCAATATAAATAACTTCTTCATCTTTTCTCCTCTCCCATCGTATAGCTTCATTTAAATTTACTAAATATTTAGTATGTAATTTTATATTATATATCATGATTTTCTTTATGTCAATGTGACTATTCACACTTGATAATAATTTTACTAATTATTTACCTTTCTTTTTCACTATAGCTGTTATTATACCCAAGCGCTTACAAGCTTAAAGCATATCCAGACTCTTTGTCCAGGGTATGGTAAAAATTACAAATTGGGAGCAAAGAAAAAGCGACTAAGCTTTATACTTAATCGCCTCTTTCCTTTATTATTGATACAGCAAAATATCCAGTTATATTGTTTGCCCCAATCATTGATTTAGTATCAAAACCTGAAAATAGTTCATCTAAAACTAATTCAGGTAAATCATAAAAATTATGCACTTTCTCCCATTACCAGTTTTCCTGGAAGTAAGATCTTCATGCTCTCAACTCGATGTTCTCTGATTTGCTCCAGCAAGAGCTTAATTGCTGTTTCCCACACAATATCCGGGAACATACTAATATGTGTATATTCCTGCCATTTCGATTCTAATGTTTTGATATCTTCATAAATTACGACCGCAATATCCTTCGGAATACGTAAACCCGCTTCTTGAAATACTTCAATGGCTCCTTCTGCAATCTCATCACTTCCAAGCAGCATGGCTTCCGGCAAATGCCCCGACTCAATCGCTTTTTTCGCCATAGCGCAGCCGCCTTCTTTACTGAACTCTCCAACAAATAAATTTCTTTCTTCCAGGCAATGATATTGCTGCAAAAGTGTTTTCACGCTTTCCAAACGCTTATAACCTATACGTATATTCCCATCATTAAATAAGCCCCCAATATATCCGATTGTCCGGTATTGACGTTTGTAGAGTAAATACTCGAATGCTTCTTCTATTCCACGATTAAAATCCATTATAATTGAATCATACTCATAATTTTTATCATCCGAATTTATAAATACAATCGCAATACTTTGTAATTTCAACTGCTCCATTTCTTCAGGTGAAAAAATTCCTAATGCTATAATCCCGTCATACCGTCCTGGCTTGTTCTTCTCCATCCGGACAAACTGAACATCAATTTTCTTTAACATTGCTCCCATAATCGTATTCAACGAGGCTATTCTTATATTTTTTCTGTCTTGTCTAATAATTTGCCAATCCGCAATTCCGATCACCAGCTTTTCTTTTTCTTGCATGTGTCTTACTCTGGGCGATACATACTTTAATTCATGGGCCGTCCGCAATATTTTCATTCTCACCTCTTGACTGACAGAGAGTGTTTCATCCTGACTTAATACTCTTGATACGGTTGTCGGTGATACTCCGGCAATATGTGCTATATCCTTAATTGTTGCCATATAGTTCCTCATCCTTCAAGCATTGCTAACATTAAATTTAGTAAATATTTACTTTGTGCTGATATTTTACCATATTTGCATAATAAAAGAAACCCTTTTTCATAGCGCTTCCAGAGCCAGAAGCATTTTTTTGACCTCAATGCCTCCGGCATAGCCTCTAAGTCCGCCGTCCGCCCCCAGCACCCGGTGACAGGGTATCAGAATGGAAATAGGGTTATGCCCAACTGCTCCTCCGATTGCCTGTGCAGACATAGGAACCCGCCCTGTCCTGACGGCCAGCTCCCTTCCAATCGCTCCGTAGGTGGTGGTATGGCCCTTCGGTATCTCCAGCAGCAGGCTCCACACCATCTGCCGGAATCGGCTCCCGCTGGGAGCTAATTGCGGCAAAGGCCCCGGCTCCTCTCCCGCAAAATAGGCTGCTAGCCAGCAGACAGCCTCCTGAAAAACCGGAAGATCTCCTCCAGCTTTCACTCCTTTCTCTTTTTCCCAGCCTTTCTTAAGGCACAGGCTTCCTTGCCTGTCTGCGTTCAGAAGCCTTTTATCCAGCGTGCTTCCGTAATATTTCTGCCCTTCTATCCATAATCCTGTGATGCTTTCTCCATGGCTTGCGAGGGTCAAAAGTCCTGCTGGAGATTGGACCTTATGTATATACAGCATTTCCCTTCCTCCTGATATAGGCCAGCCACTCTTCTGATTCTGATATACAGCCTATTCTTCTCAATCCTGCCAAATCCTGCTTTTATGTCTCCTTTCCAAGTTTAAGCCAGGATATCCTGCCACATTCTGATTTAATTGTCTGGAGAAAAGTCTTATTTTTCGTCCAGCCGCGTATCCTAAGACTTTCTAAAATAGAGACAGCTGTTTCTCTTTTAAGGATATAGCCTTACGCTCTGTCACTTTATCCTCCGGCCCAAGGTTTTTGCATAAAAGAGGCGAATTTACATCATACAGTCCAGCGTTGGCTTTCACCCGGTCGCTGTTAAAATTTGCATAGCAATATCTGCACCCATTCAGGCAGGTGTCATAGGCTCCCACATCAATACTGGCTGCACAGCCGCACTCCACTCTCTGGTTTGGATCTTTACTCACCTTCACTCTGCAGCCCAGAAGTTTTTCTATGAGTCTTTTATCAATACAGCTTCCCTGAAAAAGGCCTGTCCCCTTCAAAGCAAGATCCTCGCAGCAGGCCTGAACTGTCATATGATTTTCAGCCGCAATCGCTGCCAGCCTTCCTGCCAGAGAAGTCATTTCCCCCTGATTCATTACTTTTATATTCATCCCCCTGGTGTTCTTTTTTGTTTTTGCGTAAAGATCCAGGAAGCTGATAACCACGTGTTCTGTATATCCTTTCAGGCTTCGGGCTATCTGAGAGAAGGCGTTTATATGGTACTCCCAGGTATACCGTTCATTCAGCAGGATCGGATCGTACCTCCAGATGACTCTATCCATGCCAAGCATGCCAGAAAGCCTCTGGAACGCAGGAATCAAGCATGCTTTTTTATCCGGAAGATTCGGTTCAATATCTCTTCCATAGCCTGTGATGGTGTACTGAAAATAATACTGATAGCTCTGCAATTCCTCTAGCCTGTTTATAATTCCCACAGGGTTTTTAGTCCAGAAAACAATACAGTCCACCAACTCTGGCGACAGATGAATCCGGCTGATTTGATGGGGATTTACAGGGTTGCTGACATAAAGAAAGCCTTCTCTGATCCGCCTCAGGAACCAGTCAGAATAATAGTTTGGCACATCGGTTCTTCTGCTGACGCTTAGTATCATAAGCAGCCTCCTTGACACTCCCCATAGTTAAAGTAAGGGGGCTTACGACACATTGGATAATCCTATGTCAAAAGACATCCTGATTTCACAGCTTTATCTGCTTCTTCCGGCTTTTCCGAAGAGTAAGCTTATACTTCTCCAACACGTCCCGGCTCCCACTTCTGCTCTTTTATATCTCATTATACATGAAATTCCCGTAAAAAGAAAGCCTGAGAACGTTCAGGACGAGATTTAGACTAGCAGCCTTCCTGTCATGATTTAAAAATAGGGATACACATATTCTACTTCCGGCTTCTCAGCCGGCTCTATGCTCTGGGCCTTCAGGATAGGGTCAGAACCATATTCAGTGATTCCGAAGCTTCCTTTAACCACCACCCATGTATCATCCTGTAATTCCTGTTTTCCACCGTTGTCAACTAAAAGCCCCATCGGAGCCAGGTCTGCCGCACAGCACCACATGGACAGGCGAACCAAGGCAAAGTCATGTTCCTTTTTAATCTCCGGACTCCGGTAAATAAAACCCTTCATCTCAACTGTGTAGCCTTCATATTTTTCAGGAAAGGAGCCCAGCTCATACATCCAGGTATAGTAGTCCTCATCTGCAATTACAATGGTTTTTGTATTCTCATCCAAACCATTTAAGGCATACCAGGGCCGTTCTTCATCGCTGGCTAAAACAGCGCTGTCCTGAAAATCTTCTTTTAAATATCCGCCGGCTTCTGTGCCAGCCCCTTCAGCCTGCAAAGGGGCTGCTTCCTCCGTTCCGGGAGTGCTGGCAATCTTTGAGCTCGCGTAATCCCGTATCATGCTGCTTCCTCCTGAAAGCCCAGGACGAAGAGAAATGAGCAGTATGGGTATCATTAAAACACAGGAACGAGCCAGCCTTATCTTATACTGCGGAGTCAGCAGATATCTTCCCTCCACCGCAGCCCATAGAAGCATCAGCAAAACCATCCCGTAGAGATAGGGCTTCATTCGCGGAGTTACATAGTTTAAATAGTCTCCAGACCAGGTCATTTGAAACAGAAGATGTCCAAAAAACAGATAGCAGCAGCATTCTGCCAGCACTTGAAGGTTCATTCCCTTACCCTTTAACGTCATATCCGAATCCCTCCGCTTCCGCACAGCATAAACATTAAAACTACTATGAAGCAAACCAGAAATGTGGTCACACTTAGCCGGGCGACAAAGCCGGGCTTAAAGCCAGAAAGCAGCATAGCCGCATTTTTTATATCCATCATTGGCCCAAATACCAGAAAGCCAACAATGCTTCCCGCAGGGAGGCCGCCTGCCATGCTTCTTGCCACCACCGCGTCGGAGGATGAGCAAAGAGAAAGGGCAAAGGACATTCCCATCATCAGCAATAGAGCTGCCCAGGGAGCTGTTCCTCTACCGACAGCCACTGCCAGGGGAAGCATATCCTGAAAAAGAGCAGACACAGCAATTCCGATAAGAAGATATTTCCCCACTGAAAAAAATTCACTCTGCCCATGACGAAGCATCCACAGAAAATACGCCACAGGGCTTTTCTCCTCTACAGGCAGACTGTAATTCCGGCAGCCTGCTGGAAAAGGCGTCTCATCTTCTGCCAGATTCGCTTCAGGCGGTTTTACCAGATAGGTCAGGCCACAGAGCACCGCGCACAAAATACCCAGACCACATCTTGCGGCAAGCATCCGGTAATTACCGTTAAATGCATACCAGGTAGAAAGAATGACCACCGGATTAATCACAGGGGATACCAGCATAAACGTCACGGCGGCAGGCATTGGGACTCCCTTTTTTACCAGGCTCTTAAAAACCGGTATGGAGGCGCAGTCGCACACAGGAAGGCAGAAGCCCGCCAGCACCGCGAACAGCTGACCAGCCAGAAGCGTTTTGGGAAATCTGCGCTGAATCCAATCCTGAGGCAGGTAAAACTGAATCACCGAGGATAGCAAAACCCCAATCGCCAGAAATGGAACCGCCTGTAGAAACACTCCAAGAAATATACTGATAAACCGCCCCATTGAAATTTCAAAGGGCTTCAGCAGAGTAAAGGCCGTTATGCAGGCGATAGCTGTCATCAAAGCCATAAGAAACCATAGCTGTGCCGGCATACTGAAATGAACCATTTTCTGCAAAAAGCGCTCCCATTTCTGAACGGTAAAAATCCGGATATCTGGATTACAGCTATGCAGAATATCCTTGATTTTCCGGTTCTGCTTATGTTCTTTGGTTCTGATATAGGCAAAATCGCTTCCTTCAATCTGCGAACGTGCGGCAGGGCCAGCCTCCCAAAGTCTTTTTAGCAGGCCCTCATCCTTAACAACATAAACGACCTTTTCCACACACAGAACTGCTTTAGCAGAAAACTGCAAAAGCATTTTCTCCAGAGTATGAAAATGCTCCATTCCGTTCCACTCTATCAGGAGCAAATCCGGGCTGTGCTGTTCCAGGTAAAGCAGCAGTCCATCGGCAATATCCAGGGGCGTCTGTTCCAACTGGCTTTTGGAAAACATAAGCCTTTGTATCCGTTCCCCCTCCTTCACCAGCTCCTCTCCAGCTTCAAACTGGAGAATCAGAAGGTTCAGCTCTCTCAGCTCCTCTTTAATCAGTCTATTGATCAAGGTGGTTTTTCCCGAATCCAATAATCCGGTTATAACCCATACAGGTGTCTTCATAATGACGGTTCCTCGCTAAATAATATCTGTATCTGCTGTTGATCCAGGCCCGTTCCAATAAAACAGACCTGACTTCCTTTTATATTTGCCGGCTCAATTTCCAGGCTATCCGGTACAAAATGGAAAATCCAGCTGTGAGAGCCGTTCGCTACAATCCCTTTGCCCCTAAGAATTTCTCCATCCGCATTCTGGATTACATGAAGCACCCGTTTCCTTAGCTGTTCTTTCGTAAAAGCTTCCTTACATTCCAAGGTAACTGCAGAAAATATATCACTGGCAAAGAAAAACGGGAAAAAGCCCTTTTTACGTCTGGCCGCTCTGACCCGGACAGGCTTCATAGCCACTGCAAGATCCATCTCCATCTGAAAAAGGGAAGCATTTCTATGAGCATCCAAAAAAGCCCCGCAAGGAATACGCTCCCATAAGCCCGTCTCAACTCTGGCCTCAGGATTCATCTTCCGGATTGCTCTCTCCACACTCCCTGCCTCCTCCTGCCTCTGGGTCTGATGGCTTAATAAAACTAAATCCGCATATGTAATCTGGTCTTCAAAAAACCCTCCATAGTTTTTCAGGTATTTATCAAAGGTACGTACGTCTACGACTGTAATGTTTTTTTTAAGGCGGAGCCTTCCCTCCTCCTCCAGCCGCAAGCAGCTTTTGGCGATGTCAGAAAGCCTTCCAACGCCAGAAGGCTCCACCACAATAGCATCCGGCTCATACTGGTTCAGAATCCGGTCTACTGATTTTTCAAAGTCTCCCATCAGGCTGCAACAGATGCAGCCTGCATTCAGACTGGTAACTGTCAGACTGCATTCCCGGAGCAGTCCCGCGTCAATTCCTGCGTCTCCAAACTCATTTTCAATCACAACAATTTTCTTATTGTTAAATAAAGTTTGAAGCATAGTCTTTATTAAGGTAGTCTTACCTGCACCCAAAAAGCCGGATACAATGTAAATATCTGTCATATACCCTCCCTCCTGATGCTTCTCTTTTTTTCTTTATCTGCCGTTCAGCCCCAACCTTCTATCAGCCCCTTATCCTTAAAAGCTTCTTTCCTGCAAATATCAATATCAGAAAGGCTACGCCTGTCAGAACAATAGCTCCTCCTGGCTTTAACCCCAGATAGTAGGCGGCGAACAGTCCGGCCATCATAAATAGAACGTTAAACATTACCGCTAAAAGCACAGTCTGACGGTAATTCGTTCCAAACTGCATGGCACAGGCAACCGGCACTACCATCATGGAGGATACGATCAAAGCCCCCACTGTCCTGGCTGCAACGGAAACCGTTACCGCAATCAAAATTGTAAACAAAAAATTCACCCTGCCCACTGGCACTCCCGCCAGCCTTGCGCTCTGTTCATCCAGGGATATATAAAATAATTCCTTGTACATCAGAAGGAACATAGCAAGAGCAACGGCGCTGACGCCAACCACGAGATACAGCTCCGAATCGCTGATTGCCACAATACTGCCGAACAAAAAGCTATTGAAGTTAGCCGCATTCTTTACAAAGCCTGAAAGGACGCCAGCCAATCCTACGCCAGCAGACATAATGACGGCAATGGAGATTTCTGAATATCTCGGCATCTTCCTCCGTATGAGTTCAATTCCCAGGGAAGCTATCACGCAGGCTATGGCGGCCGCCGCAACCGGATTCATTCCCAGTATCAGACCGGCCGCCACTCCGGCAAGGGATGTATGGGATAGAGCGTCCCCAATCATGGACAAGCGTTTGCATACAATCACCATCCCGATACATGGAATCACAGCTGCCAGCAAAAGCCCCACAATAAAAGCCCTCTGCATGAAACCATAATTAAATATCTCCATTGTCTGTTTCCTCCCGCCCCTGAATCAGCTTCATATTGCCTTCCTTCAAAAGCCAGATATTGTCAGCGATGGCTTCCAGCCGTTTCCGGTCGTGAGTTACCATCAGCACCGTTACGCCCTGTTCCCGGTTAATCCTTCTTAATAATTGATAGAAATCCTCTGTGCTTTTCTCATCCATGCCTGACGTGGGTTCATCCATAAGCAAAAGGCAGGGCCGATTTACCAAAGCTCTTGCCAAAAGGATTCTCTGCTGCTGACCGCCGGACAGACGCCCAATCAGCCGCTTGCCAAAATCCGCCATTCCCACCTGGAGCAGGGCCTGCCGGACCTGCTCCTTTTCCCTTCTTCCAGCCAACCGGAAAGGTCCAATCTGGGCGTACAGATTCGCCCGGACAACCTCCTCCACAGAAGCCGGAACACTTTGATAGGATGCCATTCCTCTCTGAGGGACATAGCTGATCTCCTGCCAGCTTCTAAACTGTCTGATCTCCTGTCCCAGAAGCCAGATACTTCCCTTTTCCCCATTGGAAGTCAATTCTCCCAACAAAAGCCTTAAAAGAGTGCTTTTTCCTGCTCCGTTTTGTCCCAGCAGGACAGACAGCCTGCCTTCTGGAACAGTAAAATGAATCTGATTCAGAACCTGAACGCTTCCATAGGAGAAGTCCAGTCCCTTGACTGCAATAGCATCCATCCTCTCTCCTCCCGTCTGTATTATTTCAGCGCATTTTCCAACTGCTTCAGGTTGTCTTCCATCACAGAAAAATAATCAGCGCCTTTTTTCAGCTCCTCATCGCTTAAGCCCTCCAAAGGATTTAAAACCTGGGTAATGGCTCCCGTCTCCTTTGCCACGGCTTCAGCAACCTTGGGGCTTACCAGCTCTTCAAAAAAGATAACCTTTACATTTCTCTCCTTCACAAAATCAATTATTTCTGCCATTCTTGCCGGATCTGGCTCCGAATCCGGTGAGAGGCCCTCAATTCCCATCTGATTTAAACCATAAGCACTGCAGAGATAACCGAAAGCCTCATGCGATACCACAATATCCTTATTGGGAAGGGAGGCCAGAGTATCCTTATAGCTCTGATCCAGCTGGTCGAACCTGGCAGCGTAGGTTTCATAGTTCGCTTCATAATAATCCTTATGATCTGGATCTGCCTCTATGTAGGCATTTTTAATATGTTCCATCTCCTTTTTTCCATTCATAGGGCTGAGCCATACATGGGGATCGTAGTGGCCGTGATCATGGCCTTCCTCCTCCCCTTCTTCCTCATGGCTGTGTCCCTCCAGAAAGGTCAGTCCCTGAGACGCCTCGGCAATTACCAGAGCTTTATGATCCAGGCCGACAAGCACATCCTCCACCCAATGCTCCATACCAGCGCCATTATAAACAAAAAGGTCTGCTTCCTCCAGGTTTTTAAGATCGGAGGCTGAGGGTTCCCAATCATGAGGCTCTGTACCGGATGGAACCATACACACTACCTCAGCCCTGTCACCGCCGATTTTAACCGCAAAATCATACATAGGATAAAAGCTGGCTATTACCTTTAGCTTACCGCCGCCTGTATCCTTTGACTCAGCTTCCGTTAAAGTCTCCTTGGATTCAGTAGCGGCTGTAGTTTCACTCTCTTTTGCTGTGGCAGCGGCTGCAGAGGAAGTCTCCCCCAAGCCTTTTGTGCCAGAGCAGCCAGAAAGCACAGCAACAGAAAGAAGTGCTGTCATCGCCAGCACATTTAGTGACTTTATTGAATTTTTCTTCATGAAATAATCCTCCCGTTTGTGTCAAACAGTTTCTACAAAATGTTGTCTGCCTTGTAATGAGAATATTTCAATTATCTAAACGGATTTTTAAGCTGACCAAAGAAGCCGGGCATAGAAAGAAGCCGGCTATATAAGAAAATACTAGCTTATGAGCAGCGATATAGACAAAGACCACAGCTGCTCCCGTTCCCACAGCCTCTGACAAAATACGTATCGTGGAAACGCAAACTTTTATTTCCGAACATACCCTACAGTCCTCGCCTGTACAGTCATGCTTCCCATGTGTAACAATAAAAAGGCCGGAGAGAAGCAGTACAGAAGCCACCAGCAGCGCTGTAAGCAATGACCAGATTCGCCTGTTTTTACAAAAGTAACTCACTTCGTCTCCTCCCTTCCCATTTCCCACCTGTGGAATCATTTCCATATTATAGCGTATTTTATACATTGTCAAGGAATTTGTTAGCCTTGTAAGCCTATGGCAAGCATTCCTTCTGACCGTCAGGGCTCTTCCTCCTCTCCTAACAGCTTACCATACGCCTTTGCTTCTATTCATTTTCTGTTTTTTCCGCCTGTACTCTGGCAGTACAGGCCGAGAACCATTACGAATTAATGAGATTTACACAGAATCACACAGCACCGGCTGCCCCGCCGAAGCAGTGCGGATTCAGTGAAGAAGCTGGGATGCCCATTTCAGCAGCAAAAACCGGTGGTCAGATCGACCGCCGATACAGATTACCTCTCTTTAAGATTCCGGCTTCCAAACTCCATTGACATCTACATAGTAGTTATCCGGGGTTCTTTCATTCTGGTACATGGAGCCATAGGGCCTCCTGCTGTGATTGTCATCGTGCCAGTAGACGTCCTCCTTCTGCAAATCACTGGACGCTTCTGTAAAATAGTAATACTGGTTGTCTATCAGTATCCAACCCTCACGCATTGCTCCTGTCTTTTGGTCAAGATAGTACCACTTTCCGTCCATCGGCTCATAATACC
>ERZ773217.43-NODE-43-length-104147-cov-6.539753_pt1 | contig 104147 bp, 92 predicted proteins | sample MGYA00580995_ERZ773217 | MGnify/ENA primary metagenome ERZ773217 (study PRJEB29015, sample SAMEA2737772) | human gut metagenome | biome: human gut; feature: human-associated habitat; material: faeces | place: China | collected 2012 ...
GGCAGAAGAGATATCGATCTCCGCGCTCCCCTCTTCCAGGCGGTAAAGCTTCTCCTGGGCGTTTTTCAGAAGTACAGACGGAATTCCGGCCAGCTTGGCCACGTGGATTCCGTAACTCCGACTGGCAGAGCCCGGAACGATCTTGTGCAGGAATACAATGGTGCCGTTTTCTTCCGACACTTCCACATTGAGATTGCAGACGCCGTCTATCTGTTCCTCCAGCACAGTCAGTTCGTGGTAGTGGGTGGCAAACAGTGTCCTTATCCGCCGTTTTTCGCTGCAAAGATATTCTACTGTTGCCCAGGCGATGGACAGACCGTCGTAGGTGCTGGTTCCTCTGCCGATTTCATCAAGGATGACCAGACTTCTGTCCTTTGCGCAGTTTAGTATATAGGCGAGTTCGCTCATTTCCACAAAAAAGGTGGACTGTCCCTGCGACAGATTGTCCGAAGCTCCGATTCGGGTAAATATGCGGTCGACCGTGCCGATTCTGGCATATTCACAAGGAACAAAGCAGCCTGCCTGTGCCATCAGCACGATCAGGGCAGTCTGGCGCATATAGGTGGATTTCCCAGCCATATTGGGCCCTGTGATAACAGAAAGGCGGTTTTTTCCATTGTCCAGAAATGTATCATTGGCTACAAACAGGTCGTCCCGCATCATCTGCTCCACCACAGGATGGCGGCCGTTCTTAATCTGTATGACGCCCTTTTCATTGATCTGGGGCTTTACATAATTGCGGCGGGTGGCAACCCCGGACAGGGAACAGAACACATCCACGCCAGCCACAGCCTTGGCTGTCCTCTGGATTCGCAGCACCTGGGAGGCGATGCTGTCCCGCACCTGACAGAACAGCTCATACTCAAGAGACACCAGACGATCCTCGGCGCCCATGATAATATCCTCCAAATCCTTAAGCTCATCCGTGGTATACCGCTCCGCGTTGGTCAGCGTCTGCTTGCGGATAAAGTAAGCTGGAACCTGATTCTTAAAGGAATTAGTTACCTCGAAATAGTAGCCGAACACCTTATTGAATTTCACCTTTAATGTCTTAATTCCCGTTTTCTCCCTTTCTCTGGACTCCAGCTCTCCAAGCCAGGTCTTACCCTCTGTCTTGGCATGGCGCAGGCGATCCGCCTCCTCATTATAGCCATCCTTAATCATGCCGCCCTCCCGGATTGTAATTGGCGGTTCCTCCAGTATGGCTTCGTCAATCAGCCGGCACATATCCTCCAGGGGATCCATCTCTGCCTCAAGCTCCTTTAAAAGCGCACTGCTAAACTCTCCCAGAATCCCCTTTATATAGGGAAGCATTTCCAGGGAATTTTTAAATGCGATGAGATCCCTGGGATTGGCAGTTTTATAGCTAATACGCCCCATAAGGCGTTCCAGATCGTAAATAGGGTTTAAATATTCGCAGATTTCCTCTCTGGAAATATAGTTCATATTCAGCTCTTCCACTGCTGCCTGCCGTCTGATAATCTCCTCCTTATAAATCAAGGGCTGCTCAATATAGGTTCTTAAAAGCCTCGCCCCCATAGCGGTCTTTGTCTTATCCAGAACCCACAACAAGGTTCCCCGCTTCTGTTTCTCCCGCATAGTCTCTACCAGCTCCAGATTCCTCCGGGTGGAGGTGTCAATAACCATATACTGGCCTGTGGAATAAGGCGTAATTGTAGTAATATGTTCCAGTGTGCTTTTCTGAGTTTCGTAAATATACTGCATCACCGCACCTGCTGCTATGATACCCGTTCCATAATCCTCTAATCCCAGTCCGCTTAAGGCTCCCACATGAAAATGCTCTCTGAGCGCCTTCCGGCAGGACTCATCCCCGAAAAAGCGGGGGTCCAAAGCAGACACAACCGCATGATAACGGTTTTTCAGCTCCTCCGCATCCACACCGGACATGTAGAATGCATGATTGCATATAATCTCCGAAGGAGAGAACTTATTGATCTCGTCAAAAAGCTCTCGATCTGAGTCTACCTCCGTAACCACAAAATCACCGGTGCTTATATCTGAGGCAGCAATTCCGTAGACTCCATCCAAATAAACAATGCCCATGAGATAATTATTCTTTGTCTCATCAAGGGCCTGGGAGCTGGTAATGGTTCCGGGCGTCACTACCCGTATGACCTCCCGTTTTACAAGCCCCTTGGCCTGGCCTGGCTCCTCCATCTGCTCTGCAATCGCTACCTTGTACCCCTGCTGCACCAGCTTATACAGGTAGGAATCCACCGCATGATAGGGCACTCCGCACATAGGCGCTCTTTCCTCAAGCCCGCAGTCCCTCCCTGTAAGAGTGATGTCCAGGGCCTTGGAAGCAGTCAGAGCATCCTCAAAGAACATTTCATAGAAATCTCCCAGGCGGTAAAACAAAATACAATCCGGGTATTCCTTTTTGGTTTCCATATATTGCTGCATCATAGGAGACAGCTGCTGTGTCTTTGCCAAAATATTAACCTCTCTTCTCTTGTATGCCGAAGCAGAGACTATTCTGCCTGCTCCGCAATTTTCCCCATATAGTAAAAGCCCCTGCTCTCCTCCAGATAAACCTTAATCAGCTTTCCAATCATGGAAGAATCCCCGGGAAAATGTACGATGGCATTATTGGATAAACGGCCTGTCATAAGCGTCTGAGAGTGTCCGTTAACCTCCTCTACCAGCACCTCCTGAATCGTGCCGGCATCCCGTCCGCTAAGCTGCGCCGCTATGTCCTGAACCTCCTTTAACAGACGGTCAAAGCGGCTCTTTACCGTCTCCTCCGGGATCTGATTCTCCATAGCGGCCGCCGGCGTTCCGGTGCGCTTGGAGTAGATAAAGGTAAAGGCACTGTCAAAGCCTACCTTACGCACCACATCCATGGTTTCTTCAAAGTCCTCCTCTGTCTCACCGGGAAAGCCTACGATGAGGTCTGTAGTAAGGGAAATTTCCGGCACTGCCTCCTTGATTCTGGCTGCAAGCTCCAGAAACTGCTCCTTTGTATAGTGCCGGTTCATCGCCTTTAAAACTCTCGTGCTTCCCGACTGCAGGGGAAGGTGGAGATGGCGGCAGATTTTCTTTGACCTTGCAATTACATTGATCAGATCCTGTGATAAATCCTTGGGATGGGAGGTCATAAAACGAATCCGCTCAATGCCATCTATTTGCTCCACCTCCTCAAGCAGCCTTGCGAAGGTCATAGGCGTATCCAGGTTCTTTCCGTAGGAGTTCACATTCTGACCCAGCAGCATAATCTCTACCACTCCGTCCGCAGCCAGCTTTCTTACCTCCTTAAGAATCTCCTCCGGCTTTCTGGAACGCTCCCTCCCCCGTACATAGGGTACGATGCAGTAGCTGCAAAAGTTGTTGCAGCCAAACATTATATTAACGCCGGATTTAAAGGGGTACTTGCGCTCCACAGGCAAATCCTCCACAATCTGGCTGGTATCCTCCCATACATCCACCACCATGTGGCCCTTAAAGCCTTTTTGCGCCGCTCTGGCTTTCGCCTCCTTCCTGCGCTCCTCCAGACAGGTATAAACCAGCTCAGCCAGCTTGAATATGTTATGGGTTCCGAAGATCAGATCTACCTGACGGTAGCTCTTTTTAATCTTCTCCACCACCTCCTTCTCCTGCATCATGCAGCCGCAGAGCGCAATCATCATCTCCGGGCGCTTCCTCTTATACGCCCCCAGCTGACCCAGACGGCCATATACCCGAAGGTTGGCATTTTCCCGTACCGTACAGGTATTATAAAGAACAAAGTCGGCATCCTCGGAGCTTTCCTCCCTGTACCCCATCTGCTCCAGTATGCCCATCAGCTTTTCAGAGTCCCTTGCATTCATCTGGCAGCCGAAGGTCTCAATATGGAAGGTCATAACCTCCCGGCCGTAGGCTTTCTTTAATTCCTCCAGCAGTTCGCGGCACCGCTCCATAAAAAAGAGCTGCCTGTCCGGTTCCTCCTTCGGCGCTTTTTTTTGTGCTTCCTCATATGATATAAGTAACTGATTCACGTAGATCTCCCTTAAAACTATAGTTTTTCAAATTTACCTCATGTATTATATCACAAATGGATTTGATTGAAAAGGAAATTGGTTTCAATCGGAGCGTTAAGGATGGCCCAAAGCCTTAGTCACGCCGGTACGCTTCGCCTTGTCGATTCCTCCGGCCATATGAGGAAGAGGATTTTTTAAAAATACAGCCCGCATCAGGGCATCCTCTCCGTATTTGTTCCGAATCGCGTCTGCAGCCGCGTCCAGCCTCCCATACGCTTCCTCCTTATCTGCGGGGAACAGGTGATACTGGTAAGGGGCATAGCTGACTGGGCAGCTGGTATGAACACCCATCTGGCGTATCGGAGAGCCGTCCCACAGTGCTTCCAATACACCGCAGGCCTGCTGGTATAGCTCCGCAGTGACATCCGTTGCCTGGTAGAGGGTTTTCTGCCTGGAGCAGCGGCAAAACCCGCTGTCTGTGATGGAAACACTTATGCAGGAGGCTTTCCTGCCATCCGCTCGGAGTCTGGCGCCGGCCGTTTCCGTAAGAGAGAGAAGTGCCTGCCTGGCTATAGACATATCTCTTACATCAAAGGGAATTGTCATGGAATTGCCGTAGCCTTTATTCTCCGAAAGCTCCTGTAAAAAGGGAGATAGATCCCGGCCATTCGCATAGTGCCATATATATTCTCCCTGCTTTTTTAAATGGGCTTTCAGGATCTCCAGATCTGTGTTAGCCAGTTCTCCAATGGTACGGATTCCCAGATTTTTCAGCCGGGCGGCTGTGGCCCGGCCTACCCAAAAAAGCTGATGTACAGGCAGCGGCCACAGCTTCTCTCGAATTTCCTTCTGAAACAGGGTGTGAACCCTGTCCGGTTTCTTAAACTCTGAGGCCATTTTTGCCAGAAGCTTCTGATCCGATACTCCGATATTTACGGTAAAGCCCAAGGTCTTGTAGATTTCCTCCTTAAGCTGCCGGGCAAACACTACCGGACTTCCCCACAGAGTTTCAGTCCCTTCCATAGAACAAAAGGCTTCGTCTATACTATACTGGTGCACATGGGGACAGTAAGCTTCCAAAAGACGGATCAGAGCTCTGGAGCAGTTTACATATAATTCATAATCCGGAGGAACGACGATCAGACCGGGACATCTGCTCCTTGCCTCCACCAATGACTCACCTGTCCTAATTCCAAAGGCCTTGGCCTGATCAGACTTGGCCAGCACAATGCCGTGGCGCTCTTTCTCGCTGCCTCCAATGACGGCCGCAATCCGGCGCAGATCCCGATCACTTCCGTTTATAAGAACTTCACAGGCGGCAGTCCAGCTCAGAAACGCAGAATTTACATCTACATGATACCAGATCTGGTTTGACATGATTGCTCCCTCCCAACGCAAGAAATGAAACCACTCTAGGATAATGCCTGAAAAAAAGACCACTTGTGGGTAGACAGCCGGTATCTCAATTCTATCAGCCGCCTTTGCTGCTCCGTTTGGGCCCAGCACACATAGCTGATATAATCCATGCCGCAGTGCTTTTCCTCCTTTGAAGATACTACCTGTTGGATTTTCACTGTGACAATCTGGTGTTCCTCGTTCTCATACCGGAACCACAGGGGCGTAATCTGTCCCAAGGTACTGCACGCGCTGACAAGCTGTATAGGTATGTTTAAAGCTGACACTCTTTTCACCTCCTGCCTACAATATACAAGAACATACGTTCTGTTTCAAGTGGGAATTGCTGGCAGAAAAAAGGACATACCCTACCCCATTAAACAGCTGCAGGCTATATCCCTTTACTTCAGAAATACGTATTTGTTATTGCTGGATCGTTCTTCACTATACCGATATCCAAGGCGGTTAAACTCCTTGATTATCCTTGTCTCCTCCGCCCGGCTCTCTGACAAAAACCTCACCATCTCTCCACGGGCCATCTTGGCCTCTGTAGCCTTTATCTTCACCCTTTCCTCTCCCCCCTTATCTGTTTCCACCGTACCAAACACGCAGGTAATCCAAGTTATCTCCGAGGTAAGGTAGGGCTCTACCGCTCTGCTATATTCCTTAGAGGCCAAATTCACAATGACCTTATCCTCCCTGGTCAGTTCCTCATAAATTTCCCTGCCCCAGTAATGATAAAGTCCCTTTACGCCTGAGGGCAGCTCCACCTTTGCCTGCATTTCCAGACGATAAGGAACAATTCCGTCCATAGGGCGCAAAAGCCCGTAAAAGCCTGACAGTATACACAGATGCTCCTGGACATAGTCCCATTGGCTTTGCTCAAAAACACCCGGAGCCATATACTGGTACTGGATTCCCTCATAGGACAGAAGGGCCGGGGTGAGACGACCGGTGAGATTCATCCCCTGAAAGCGTCTGTAATTGAGATCCGCAATTTTTTCATTGCATCCCCAAAGTTGCCGGGCCTTTTCCCGGCTAAGCCCCTGTATGTACTCTTTCAGCTCTTCTGCCTTTTTAAGAAAGCAGGGAAGATCCGCCCAATCCAGCTCGTCTTCCCTTACATTCATCTTCTTGGCAGGGGATATAATCAGCTTCATCCTGACCTCTCTCTTTCTCTACCTTATCTTTCCAAGCTTCGGATAATAGCTAAAAAGCACCTTCGCAATGATCTTATCCTTAGCAACGTATTTATTCTGCCAGAATCTGGCGTCCTGAGAATTGTTCCGGTTGTCTCCCAGCATGAAATAGCACCCCTCCGGCACCGTATACGGACCGTAGGAGCCCTCCATGGGCTCCGCCAGATACGGCTCATCCAAAGGTGTGTCAGAACCATTGATGTACACCTTTCCATCTACAATGTTCACCGTCTCCCCCGGCAGGCCGATCACACGCTTCACATAGTACATCTTTCCTGTAGGATCATCCGGGAAATGGAAAATAACCACGTCCCCTCGTTTCGGATCGCTTCTGATATAGGACAATCTTGAGCCGATGACACGGCTCTTGGCCATAATTGTTTTCTCCATAGAGCCAGTAGGCACCCGGCTGTTGGCTATGACAAAATTATTAAGCACCAGAGCAATGGCGACCGCAGCTACAATAATCTGAATCCAGCTGATAATCTCCTTCTTCCAGCTAAAGGGCTCCTCCTCCGGCTGCTTCCGGCTGCGTTTTTTCTGTTTTCCCTCTACAGGCATATGAATCCCTCTTTTCTAACGTTTCTAAGCGCTTTCTCAAACAAACGCCAGGGGCAGGCTACTCCTGCCTCGGCTTTTCGGAACATTGAAAGCCTCCATTCCACTATCCACAGGTTCTAGCGGATCTGACCATCACCATAAATAATGTATTTTGTAGTAGTCAGCTCCTTTAAGCCCATAGGGCCTCTGGCATGAAGCTTCTGGGTACTGATACCTATCTCCGCGCCAAAGCCAAATTCCTCGCCGTCTGTAAACCGTGTGGAAGCATTGACATAGACGGCCGCTGCATCCACCTCGTTTAAGAACTTCTGGGCATTAAAATAATCGGAGGTTATAATACTTTCAGAATGTCCTGTATTATAAGTATTAATGTGGCTAATCGCCTCCTCCACCGAATCCACCAATTTTAAGGACAGAATATAATCTAGGTATTCCATTCCCCAATCCTCCTTTGTGGCAGGTGTAAATTCAGGTATAATCGCGCAGGCATCCTCGTCTCCCCGGATTTCCACGCCTTTTTCATCCAGCCGCTTCTTTAACACAGGCAAAAATTCCTTTGCGATTTTTCTGTGAACCAGCAGTGACTCGCAGGCATTGCACACGCCGATCCTCTGGGTTTTGGCATTGAAAATAATGTCCAGAGCCATATGAAACTCAGCCGTCTCATCCACATAAATATGGCAGTTGCCTGTTCCCGTCTCGATCACAGGAACCCTGCTGTTCTCTACCACCGTCTTAATAAGCCCGGCTCCTCCTCTGGGAATCAGAACATCGATATACCTGTTCAGGCGCATCAGCTCCCTGGCAGCATCCCGGCTGGTATCCTCCATAAGCTGAAGGGAATCCTCCGGCAGGCCTGCGCAGGCAAGGCCGGAACGCAGACATTCCACAATGGCTTTGTTGGAATTGACAGCGTCGCTTCCTCCCTTTAAAATCACCGCGTTTCCCGACTTAAAGCACAGGCCGAAAGCATCCGCGGTCACATTGGGGCGTGCCTCATATATCATGCCAATAACACCTAATGGCACCCGCTTCTGCCCAATCTGAAGGCCGTTGGGCCGCAGCTTCATAGACAATACCTCCCCTACCGGATCGTCTAATGAGGCCACCTGCAAAAGGCCGTCCGCCATAGCCTGAACCCTGGCAGGAGTCAGCCTCAGACGATCCAAAAGCCCCTGGCTCATCCCCTGGGCCTCTGCCCTCTCACAGTCAGCCCGGTTCGCTGTGAGAATTTCCTCCTCACCGTCCAAAAGGGCTCTGGCGGCCTCCTCCAATCCTATATTCTTCTCTCTGGAACCCAGAGTATTCAGTACTCTCGAAACTGCTTTCGCCCGACGGCCTATTTCATCTAATGTCATGCTTATCTCCCTTCTGTTTCCTAATCCTCCCAGGAATATACCAAAAAGCCTTCTACTTTCATTCTTCCTTGATACCGCCGAACGTTTTCCCCAAATCTGTAACAGAGCCATCCTTTTCCTGGATGGATATATGGTTCAGATTTGCTCTCAGACTTCTTCGGATGGCTGCAATGTACTCCTGACGGAGCCTTGCCTGCTCCTCCTTCTCCTCTTCGCTTAAGCCGGTTGACTGGGATTTATGGTAAAGCTCGTTAATTCGGCCGATGCTTGCTATGTCCATGAATTCCCCTCCTCTTTTCACCTTTTCCTTTAATATTCGTTGCTCAGATAATGCATCAAATCAAAATCCAGGTTAGAATGGGCTAAAAACAAAGTTCCCTTTTCATCTCCCCCCATAATATCCAGAATTACCTCCACCTGGTCTCCGTTGGCAATCACCATATCAGCTCCGCTGTCAGTGGCGATCCTGGCTGCCGCCAGCTTTGCGGACATTCCTCCTGTTCCTACGTCGCTGCCCGACGTATCCTTCCCCATATGAAAGAGCTCAGAGGTGATTTCCGGCACAAGGCTTATAAATTCTGCCTTGGGGTTGCTTCTGGGATCATCGGTGTAAAGGCCGTCGATATCGGACAGCAGAATCAAAAGATCCGCCCCAATCAGAGCCGCCACAATGGCAGAAAGACGATCATTATCGCCAAAGCTGTCCACATAGGGGATCTCCGAGGTCGACACAGTATCATTTTCATTTACCACAGGAATCGTTCCAAGATTCAAAAGCTCGTCAAAGGTGTTCTGCGCATTGTATCTGGAGCTGTCGTTAACCATTGTGTCCTTGGTAAGAAGAACCTGGGCTGCCGTCTGGTTATACTCCGCAAACAGCTTCTGATATACCATCATAAGCCGGGCCTGACCCACTGCCGCAAAGGCCTGTTTTTCAGCCAGGGTTCCTGGCCTCTTGTGATACCCCAAAGCCTGGCGGCCAGCCGCAATCGCCCCAGAGGACACCAGAATCACGTCCTTTCCCTGTCCTCTCAAATCGCTGATCACCCGTACCAGCCTTTCTATCTTCATCAGATTCATCTCACCTGTCTCAGAATGGGTCAGGGAGGAGGAACCGATTTTTATCACAATCCGCCTTTTATCCTTCAGCTTATGGCGTGCCTGGTATTCCATTGTATACTCCTTTTTCTTGTTTTTAAAAGCGATTCCTGTTTATCTTACACCAATTTAAAGGCTCCGTCAATTTCTATTGCATTAATTAATTCTAAAATGGAGCAAATCTCCTGATAATTTCTTCCGCGGTTTTCAGGCCGTCCATGGCCGCCGAGGTGATCCCTCCCGCGTACCCAGCCCCCTCCCCACATGGGAAGATCCCCCGGATCGGGCTCTCCATATGCTCGTCTCTTAGGATACGCAAAGGAGAGGAGGTTCTGCTTTCAACTCCTGCAAATACAGCATCAGGACGGTCAAAGCCCTCTATTATATGCCCGAAGTGTTCCATAGCTTCCAAAAGAGCCTGTGAAATAGCTGTGGGAAGCAGCTGCCGTAAATTGGCGAAAGCATATTGTCCCTTAAAAGCAGGCTTTACCTGGCCAAAGCCTCCTGAAACCCGGTTTTCCTTAAAATCACCGTAAAGCTGAACAGGGATTCTTCCATTGCCCAAGGCATAGGCTTTTTCTTCTAGAGTCTGCTGAAGCCGGACGCCTGCCAGCGCTTCCAGCCCCGGCTCCATTTGTGGAAAATCCTCCGGCGTCACCGTAACGATGAGGGCGCTGTTAGCGTTTTCTCCTGCCCTATTGTGATAGCTCATTCCATTCACCGCAAGACGGCCCGGCTCTGAGGATGCGTTAACTACATAGCCGCCAGGACACATACAAAAGGAGTAGACCCCTCTGCCTCCCCTGGTCTGCTTCGTAAGCTTATAGCTGGCCGGCTCCAGCTCTCTGCATTCCTCCATTCCATACTGGCTCTTGTTAATCAGCTTCTGGGGATGCTGTACGCGAAGCCCAAGGGCAAATGCCTTAGCCTCCATAGGAACGCCCCTTAAGCGGAGCATTTCAAAGGTATCTCTGGCACTGTGGCCAGGAGCAAGCACTACAGCCTGAGCTTCAATCTGCCCTTCCGGCTCAGTCATTACGGCTCTAAGACGTCCTCCCTCCAGGATAAAATCCGTGGCCTTCGTTAAAAACCGAAGCTCGCCTCCCAGCTTCTCAATCTCACAACGGATATTTTTAACGATCGCGCTTAGCACATCTGTTCCCACATGTGGCTTATTCACATAGAGAATAGAAGGATCCGCTCCAAATTCCACCAGAATTCGCAGCACCTCACGGTTTCGCCCGAAGCTGTCCTTTACCAGAGTATTCAGCTTTCCGTCAGAGAAGGTTCCTGCTCCTCCTTCGCCAAACTGGACATTAGAGAATGGATGGAGCGCCCCGGTCTCCCAAAAGGCTGCCACCCTTGCAGTTCTGGCATCTACATCCTCCCCCTGCTCCAAAATCACAGGCCGGTATCCCCTTCTTGCAAGCGTCAGGCCGCAGAATAAACCGGCAGGCCCCGATCCGATGATAACCGGCGGATGCGTCAAAGAATGAGAGCCGGAAGCAGGGAGGCGGTATACCTGATCCCTCTGAACCACCACATCCCGTTTTTTAAGCTTCTTTACTATTCCCTCCTCCTTCTTGACTCCAGCATTCTTCACAGCTACATCTACAATATAACTGTACATAATATCTGGTTTCTTTCTGGCGTCAATGGATTGCTTTACAAGGTTCAGTCTCTCTATCTCACTCCCCGGTATACCCAGAAGCCTGGCCGCTTTCTCAAGCAGCTCCTGCCTGCTGTGCCCCAGGGGCATTTTTAACTGATTAATACGAATCATAGCTACTCCTTTGTAAACGATTGTTTTTGGGACAATGACCTGACTATGCCTTTATGCCCCTGACCTCCCCTTAAAATGCCGACTGCCGCCCTTCCGGCTAAAATTCCGCTGGACCAGGCGAACTGAAGGTTATAGCCTCCGCAAATTCCATCCACATCCAGAAGCTCCCCAGTCAGATAAAGCCCTTTCTTAAGCCGCGATTCCATTGTTGACGGATGAATCTCTCTGGTATCCACCCCTCCGCAGCAGGCCTGGGCATTGGTAAAGGGATTGACGCTCATGACAATGGCCTCATAGGATTTCAACTGGGCAAGCAGATGTCCAAGCTCCTTTCCCGTCAGCGCTCCTGACTGTCTGGAAGGGTTGATGCCTGCCAGCTGGATGAGGACAGACGCCAGCTTTTTATTAAGAAGCCCCGTGAACATTTCCTCCACTGTCTTATCCTTAAGGTCTCTGGATCGCTTCTTCAAAAGTCCAAAGCTTTCCTCCTCCTGCCATGAGGGCAGGAAATCAATGCGCACCACTGCCCGTTTCTTCTGATCCAGGGCTTTTGCCGCAAAACGGCTGATTTGAAACACAGGAATCCCGGACAAGCCGTAGTCTGTCAACTGCAGCTCTCCCTTGTCCTCCGCCAGAACGCATCCTGACAGACTGTTTTCATGTAAAATGACTCTTGCCTCTGTCCGGATTCCTGCCAGCTGTCTGTATCGGTTTCCCTGGCATCGAAGCTGCACCAAAGCGGGAAGAGGCTTTATAATACGGTGCCCAAGCTGGTGGGCCAACTCATATCCGCTTCCATCGGAACCGGTTAAAGGAGCGGCCTTAGAGCCGGTTGCCAGAATCAGGGCATCCCCAAAGAGAACGCCCTGGGTTGTGTGCAGTTTGTAAATACAAAATTCTTTTCCCACTTTATCACAATTATTTTGTTTTTTATCCACATTTCCATCCACTTTTCTCTTGTTTTTTACATTTAGGCATTCTATCTTACCCACCTTACACGAGGTCAGTATCTTCACACCCAGATGACAGGCCTCCCATATAAGCACGTCCAACACAGCCGCTGCCTGATCGGAATTCGGATAAATATAACCGTTTCTGCTCTTTGGCTCGATTCCAAGTCCCTTAAAAAACTTAAGGGTTTCCTCCACTCCAAAGCCTTCTATGACCTTCATTGGAAAATCCTGCTCATCACACCGATAGCAGGAGGCTTCCATGTGCAGATTCGTCAGATTGCATCTTCCATTTCCTGTGGAAAGGAGTTTCTTTCCCACCCGCTCCATATGCTCCACCAGCGTTACCCTGGCTCCCAGTCTGGCTCCCGCGATGGCAGCCGCCAGCCCTGAGGCCCCTCCTCCTATAATGACTATATGTCCACTCATAATCAATATCGGGCTCCTTCATCTTCATATAAATCTATCACTCATTCTATCTGTTTTCCAGCAACATTTCAACTATTTCCTTTTTCGGTATGCTCCTTTGTAGGACAGCACAACGCCACGCCCGATCAATTACTCCCTTCTTGTAAAAGAAAGAAGCGCAAATGTGGAACACCCGCCGGCGTCTTACACTTACGCTTTTTATAATAGCAAATAATTCCCTCGCTTCAAAGTGCGGCATTATCGTACCATCAAGTTCAGGACCGCTAACTGATTTGTTAACTGGTAAACGATTCCAGATAATGGTATACCTCCATCATGGAAGGAAACCAAATTCCCTCCAACAGCCTGGCACGCTCCTTCTCCGGGAAATCGGTAATCGGTATGTGGGTGTACAGGCAGATGGTGCTTCTGTCGCTGCAGAACACCAGAAGGAAACCAGACTCAGCTACAAGATAATACTCCTCAGCCGGAGCGCTGCTTTCCAGAATCGGCTTTATATTCTCCTGATTCGCAGCAGCCTTATCGCCCATATCGTCGACTGTCTCCGTCTCGATAACCGTATTGGGAACTGCCTGCTCCTGTCTTAAGCTATACCTGGTAATTCCATAACCTACAATGAGACATATAATAGATGTGACTGCAAACAGCAGCAAGCAGTACAAAACCTTTTTCATATTCACTAACCTCCTTATGGGGTATAAGTCACTCTAAGGTTAGTATCTGCTTTCTGCGCTGATTTAATCACACTTTTTTATTTTCTAAACCAGTAAGCTTTTCCAGTATTACCCAGCATCTCCTTTTTCAAATACCTCTCCCACTCATAATAAACGAACCCTTTTAAATAGCCTGACAAGCCTTCTTCCTCCTGGCATTCTCTTAAGCTCCTCCTCTTCCAGGGCATGAAGCTTCACCAGCAGCAGCGCATATACTACCATTGCCGCAGCCACCGGCGGAAGCACCACAACAGCCATCCCCAGCCTTCCTCTCATCAGGTGTTGCGGCAAGGCCCTGTCAATCAGCCGGTACACTCCGTAGGAGGCTCCGCCCATCACCAGGGAACATATCCCTGGCAAAATAAAGGTTTTCTTAATCTCCTGCCTGTATCTGGTATGACGTGTAATAGCCCGTCCATTCATCACGCACATTACAAAGGCAAAAGCAATATTGGCAAAGACCACGCTGTAAATACCCAGCTTAAACACCAGAAGAAATATCTCCAGCACTGCTACATGGATCATCAGAGCTGCCACGGCGTGGCGGATAGGCAGCTCCATATGATTAAGCCCCTGCAAAATCGCATTGGTAACTGTAGACAGTGAATAAAATACCACTGCCAAAGAGCCAGCCATCGACAACCGTATCAGCATGCTGTTGTCCTCACTGATAAACAAAAGATTGCAAACCGGCTCGGCCAGCACCGTAATACCCACTGCCGCAGGGATGGCTACCAAAAGTGAAAAACGTATTGCGGTTCCGATACGCTCCAGCTTCTCCTTACGGTTCCGGCTGGATACGGATCGGGACAAGGCAGGAATCAAAGATGAGGAAAGGGCATTGGACACAGCCACCGGAATATTAAACAGAAGCTGATACTGTCCCAGGGCTCCCCAGAAGGTTGCTATCTCCTCCTCCTTGTATCCCAGGCCGGCCATTCCCTGACCGAAGAGATAGTTATCTACCACATTAGAGCAGTTGTAGATACCGCTGCTGATCACAATAGGCAGTACAGTAATCGTAAGAATATACATCAGACGCCGGTAGCTTTCTCTTCTTCTAGTCTTGTCCCTCAGAGCAAGCCGCCTTCTCTCTCGTCTCCTGCTGACTGTCAGACAGAGAAAAAACACAAGAGCCGTAAGAGCTCCCGCTCCTGTGCCAATGGTTCCGCCAGCTGCACCCAGGGCATAGGAATAATCCCTATGTTCTCCCATGGAAGCCCCTGCATTAAACAGCAGCCCCGCCGCCGCCACGCTTACGACTGCATTGACAATCTGTTCCAGTATCTGAGATATTGCAGTAGGCACCATGGAGCCCGTCCCCTGGAAATACCCCCTAAGCACCCCAAGATAGGCCATAATCCAGACCGTGGGAGCCAGAGTCTTAAGGGCGAACCGGCTGAGGGGCGTCTTGATCAGCTCCGCAAACAAATCAGCGCCGAACCACAGCACGAGAGCAGCAGCCACTCCCACTATCGTGGCATAAATAAGAGCCGCTTTTAAGATGCGGCTGCAATTCCTGTATTGTCCTTTTGCCATACGGGTGGATATCATCTTTGACACAGCCACCGGCATACTGTAGGAGGACAGGATCAGAAGGATATTATATACGTTAAATGCGGAGGTATAATATCCGTTTCCCTGTTTTCCTATAATATCATTCAGAGGCATTCGGTACAGCATGCCGATGATGCGCACCAGAATACCTGCCATGGCCAGAATACTGCCCTGAATAACAAAATTGGCAGCCTTTTGCTTTTTCATTCTGGAGGTTCTCGCAGTAGGCTTCATATCTCTTTATTGTGCTCCGTCTTTTCCAATTATTTCTGACTTGGCAAAGTCTTTTGTGGATATAATACAAATCCAGGTCTGCCCCTGGTTGAAAACCACCTCATTGTGATCCATATCATAATAATGAGTCACACCGAACTCCCCATCCTTCTCCCAGCTAATAGGGATAGCCCTGCCGTTTGTCATAAAAAAGCCACATTCCGTGGTATGTACATTAAAGCTTATATAATCTGTAGTCGCGTAGTAGCCTGACTGGCAATACTGGAATACTACATTCTTGGCGGTAACAGGGCCCTCGTCTCCTTCATGGACTCCGCCATACTGATAGCGGTGATACAAGCCATCGCTCTCATTATACATAAAATAGGCCTGATTCATATCGTAGCCTGGCTTCAGAGTAAGAGCGTCCATCACTCCTGGCCGTTGATCCAGCACTGCCTCCCGTCCATCTCTCGCAAACAAATAATGGCCCTGGTAGGAGGGGGCATACTCCTGAGAGTATCCCAGCATTTCAATCGCCTTGTGTATCCTGGCTCCGCTGGTATAGGCATTATGTGGCGCCTTTTTATCGCCGCTTCTGTAGTAAGCCGTGGTTCCGATGCCGTCAAGTCCATTGATATTATCCACATTTTTCAAAAAAGGCTTTGCAAAGGTGCTTTGTCCATAATGAGCGTAGATGGCATCAAACTCCCTGGCAAAATAGGTGTAGTAGGTGCGGCAGCTGCGCACAGAACCGATCCGTTCCAGATTATCGTAATCTTCTATGAGAGCCATATACCGGTTCATACCGCCCTCCACAGGCGCCTCATAGACCACTCCGGCCCGGTTGATGCCATACTGGGGCCTGGCTTCCTTGTCGTTGCTCATCATTACTGCCAGAGGACGCCGGTTGCCCTGAAGGACATCTATCATCTGCCCTGTCAGATAGCTTCTTATCATACCCGTTTCTTCCGTCCGCTCACCTGGAAGATAGTATTCCGGTTTGCCCCCCTCAGGATCGGGGTTCTCGTCGGAATAAATGAAAATTTCAGGCTTAGCTTCTGCAGCAGCCGCAGAAACAGCTGTCGCGGAAGACCCGGCTGCGTCCATGGACGCCTCCTTCACACAGCCGGTCAGCAGGCCGGCTGCCGCTATCAGAGCTGCCGCAAGCGTAAGTCCGTCTCTCATCTTACATACCCCCTGCTTTCTAAAATAGCGTCCTGGCGCCGCTCCATCTCAGCCCGCTCCCCCTCCTCCATGTGGTCGTACCCCAACAGGTGGAGCATACTGTGAGCCACCAGAAAGGCCAGTTCTCTGGTCTGGGAATGGCCGTAGCTCTCTGCCTGTCCCTCCACCTTGTCCACAGAAATAACAATATCTCCCAGCATCAGCTCGCCTGTCTCAGGATTGAAGTAATCCTCCACAGCGTCCTCCACATGGTTAAAGTCCGAGGGTACGTTATAGTCCACCAGCGGAAATGAGAGCACATCTGTAGGAGCGTCCAGTCCCCGATACTCTTTATTCATCACCCGGATGGCTTCGTTATCCGTCAGTATTACGTTAATCTCCGCTTCATAAGGACATTCCTCATAGTCCAAAGCAGCCAGGACAATCTCCCGGATAATAGTTTCAAAAGGAAGCTCCAGCTTTTTTTCCGCTTCGTATTCAATGGCTATCGTCATAGGCGTTTCCTTTCCTGCAGCCTTATTTAAGACCGCCCTTTTCTTCTGTGTCCTCTGCCCGGAACAGAGGAAGGGGTATTTTTCTGCTCATAGGCATCATAGGCCTGTACAATTTTCTGCACCAGTGGATGGCGCACAACATCCGAGGTGGTAAGATAGCAAAACCCGATATCCTCAATATGCTTTAACACCTTTAACGCCGTGTCCAGCCCCGACGCTGCTCCTGATGGCAAATCCTTCTGAGTCCTGTCACCCGTGATAATAACCTTGGAGCCAAAGCCGATTCTTGTGAGAAACATCTTCATCTGGGCAGGGGTGGTATTTTGCGCCTCATCCAGAATAATATAAGCATTGTCCAGGGTCCGGCCTCTCATATAAGCCAGAGGCGCCACCTCAATCAGTCCCTTCTCTGAATTATGAAGGAAGCTCTCCGCCCCCATAATTTGATACAGTGCATCGTAGAGCGGCCGCAGATAGGGATCGATCTTGCTCTGGAGATCTCCTGGCAGAAAGCCCAGCTTCTCTCCCGCTTCAATGGCAGGACGGGTCAGTATAAGCCTGCCCACCTCTCCGTTCTTAAAAGCCTGGATAGCCATGGCCATGGCAAGGTAGGTCTTTCCTGTGCCTGCGGGCCCTATTCCGAAAACAATCATTTTGCCGCGAATAGCATCCACATAGCTCTTTTGTCCCAGTGTCTTTGGCTTAACAGGCCTTCCAGCGGCAGTACGGCAGATAATATCCTTATCCATCTCCAGAATCTGTCCGTCATTTTCTGTAAAGGACAGGGACAGCGCATAATCTACGTTCTGCTCCGTAATGGTATTCCCCCGTCTGGAAAGCTCAATCAGGTTCTGGAATACGCTCTTAGCTTGACGTATGGTCTGTTCAGGCCCAATCAGCTTAATCTCCCCGTTCCTTGCAATCATAGTAACATGGAGGGTGCGTTCTATTTTCTTTAAGTAAGCGTCAAATTGTCCGCATACATTTCTTTCATGGTCAACAGGAATATCAATCAAGGTTTCAATCACACTCATTGGGCTGTCTTCGTCTCCTCTAATTCTGTCGTTGGTTCCTCTACCGGCCGGGTCTTGACAATGGATTCTTCTGTAATTAAGCTTCCCAATATCCGGCACTCGGATACACTTGTTTCTATTCTATCATTATTTTCAAGAATGTGTACCCCTTTTTCCTTTAAATTTTCGACAAACTGGTAATTTATGGATTTGGACAAATGCAATAGCTCATCTTTTGTATAGTTTCTTTCATAGGACGCCATTTCCCTGCCATGAATGTTACCAAAATACACGGGAAGATAAAAGTTGGAAAATAGTTTAAGCTGCTTCTCTTCCATAGCATAGTCCCATTCTCCTTCCCCCTTTACAGGCATCAGGCAGGTAAAGGACCATGATCCGGCTTTCACATAGAAGCCTCTGCGCTTTCGGCCTGTTTCTACCCGCTCTCTGTGAAGAAGAGGAAATGTCTTTTCATACTCTCTGGCAGTTCTGGCATAGATATCCGCGTCTGCCTGTACCTGATAGGCATTTACCTCCTCCTCGCTGTCATTGACAATAGGAACCCGGCCGCTTACCAGTACCTGCCCCTCCTCCACCTCATCTCCCACCGCTACCTGCGGAATTCCAGAACGGACTATCATATGTGTGATGGTTCCTGCCTGGGCTGCCACAATATCGCAAGGTTTCTCGTCCTTTTCAGGAATGGATGAGAGAACCTCATTTTCCTTAATATGTATCAGCAGCCGGGTACCCGATACTCTTGCTGACACCCAAGTGATCTCTGGAAAACTGGTACGAAAGGACGCCTCCAAATCCTCACAGTTAATCCTGGACTTCAACATTCCATAATCTATATCCTGCGTGTCCAGATACCGCAGAAGGGTATCGCAGGTATAGTGGTAATTCCCCTCGAACCGGATATCCCAGATAAACAGGCTCATAACATAGAGAAGAATAAAAAAAGCTCCGATGCCAGCTGCAAAATACCAGCGTTTCCTGTTCTTATAAATAAAAAAGGGCAGGCCATAGCGGCCAATGATATGAAGCCTTACCTGGGCCTTGCGCACCAGAGGCTTTACCCGCCGGTAGCCCTCCACCGTCATATAAAATTCATAATCCCCGTCCCGGCTGCAGAGAATTCCCCAAACCTCCAGCCCCCTGGCATTGCAAAGATTTAAGAATCGCTCCGGTGAATATCCGTGAAGACGGAGCCTTACATATCCTTTCCAGTTATGTAACAGCCCTATAATCAAGCCGTCCCCTCCTTACAGGCGCCCAGGCTGATCTAGCACTGAAATTCCAGAGAGCCAATCTGCCCGGTTATTTTCATTTCTTCAGGCGTATAGTAGTCGATTCTCAGACGGCTTCCGTGAATAAGAACCTTGTAATTTCTGGCCTGGAGCTTTACCAGGGTATCTGTATATAGAAGGATGCTCCTGTAATTTTCCACATTTACCTGGGTTTTGCCTACAAAGCTTACCAGCACGTCTCCCAGAATCACGTCCCTGGGCAGCCCTAGTGCAGACACAGCTGTTTTCCTTGGGTCCCATGACATACACTCCACGCTCCTGATACACTGGTTCCTTTTATTATATGCAAACGTCAGAAAAAAATGCTGCCCCCTTTTTTCCGGAAGCTGGGTACCTTTTCCCGCTTTTATGAATATCTTATACTGAATCGAATTATCAACGAGGCTTTTATGAACAATCAGTCCTATCATACAGACAGAATCAACGAATACCCAGATTCCATAGTAAGCGCTGCCGAGTCCAACGAAGCCGGCATTCCGGTAATTCCCCTTCCCAATCCAGGAGAGGGCGGTCCTGTGGAAAGCGGCCCCGCAAATGACAACGAAGCCAATATTCCAGTGATTCCCCTCCCCAATCCAGGAGAAGGCGGTCCTGTATTCAGCGGCAACAACTTCCCTCCCATTTTCCGCCCTGTATTTCCTGGAGGAACCGGCGGAGCAATAACAGTTATACCAGGAATCACCTTCCCATGCTTTAACTGTACTAGCAACAGATTCGGCAGGGTTCGGTTCCTGAACACGTCCACCGGTTATCAGCCATTTTATGTATATCTTGGAAACTGGCTGGTAGCAAGCCAACTTGGCAACGGCGATATAACCAGCTATGTACAGTCTGACTCCGGCAGTCAGACCATTACCGTATCTGGAGCCAACGGCTATATTTATATCCAAAAGAGTATTCAGGTCAGAGCCGGCTCTGCCATGACCGTTGCAATCATCAACACAGCAAGCGGCCTGGACATTATGGAAATCTCTGATATTTCCTGCAGCGCACCTTCCGGCACCAGCTGTCTTCGTGCCTGCAACCTGTCTGAGAATCTAGGCCCCTTTGACGTATCCATCGGTAATCAGAACAACTCTTACACTGCCTTCACCAATGTGCGCTACCGTGAGGTAACCCCTTATACCAGCTTTTATCCAGGCTGGTATCAGATCTTTATCTCCCGCACCGGCTCCTTCCCTGGCCGCGCTGTGGCTACCGCCTCCGCAAATATGAGCGCAAATACTTCATACACTCTCTATATCTTCAACGCTCCCACTTCTACCGAGGGACTTCGGACTATGGTCGTGTCCAACTAATTTTATAGGTCAAAGTAAAAAAGCGCGGTGACAGGCAACCCTTTTCTGTCTGTCACCGCGCCTTTTAAAGGCCCCTTTACTCATCCCAATTATGGTATACTGCCTGAACATCATCATCCTCGTCCAGCAAATCCAGCGTCTTTGTCAGCCTTTTGATTTCCTCCTCATCCGTAAGCTTAACCCAGGTCTGAGGAATCATCGTCACAGACGCCTCCAGCATGGGAATATTCTGCGCCTCCAGAGCCTCTCTCACCGCACTAAACGTCTCAGGAGAAGTGATAACCTCGTAGCTGTCCTCCTCCTCGGAAAAATCCTCCGCCCCTGCATCCAGAGACAGCATCATCAGTTCATCCGGTTCCAGACCGCACGCTTCCCGATCAATGAGAATCTGACCTTTCTTGTCAAACATGTAGGACACGCTTCCCGGTGTTCCTACATTGCCGTTTCCCTTGGTGAAGGCGCTTCTTACATTGGCTGCCGTACGGTTTTTATTATCTGTAAGAGTATCTACAATAATGGCTACACCACTGGGACCATACCCCTCATATGTAAGGGATTCGTAGTTGACCGCAGCCGCGTCCCCTGCTGCCTTCTTAATTCCGCGGTCAATGGTATCATTGGGCATATTGTTAGCCTTTGCCTTGGCAATGACATCACGAAGCTTGCTGTTATTGGCCGGGTCAGCCCCCCCTTCCTTAACAGCTACGGCAATCTCGCGTCCGATTACAGTAAAAATCTTACCCTTTGCAGCATCATTGCGCTCCTTCTTATGTTTAATATTTGCAAATTTTGAATGTCCTGACATTGGTAAAACACCCTTTCTTAATTCCTCTATAAAGCCTGCGGCTCAATACCGTATGGTATGAGTATCCTCTCTATCTTAGCACGATTTTTTTAATATGACAAGTAAAAACAGCGCCCCAGGCACAGCCTTTACTGAATCTCTGCTGTCAGATTCTTAAGCCATTTTTTCTGACGGTAACGTATATACCCCGCAACCGTCTTATAGATCTCCTCCACCATTACAAGAGCATACACCGTGTAGATAGGAAGCCGCCAAACCAAAGCTCCCAAAAAGGCCAGAGGCACGCCGAAGCACCAGACCCCGGAGGTATCCAGAAACAGACACATTTTAGTATCCCCGCCACTTCGCAACACTCCTACGATATTGATATAGTTAAACATTTTGGATGGCATATAGGCAACAAACACCAGAATACAGAGATTCACATCATTTGCCACCTCAGGCCTAATATTGTATAGGCTGATAATGGGCCATCGGATGGCAAGCACTATGGCAGCGGCCACAAGCATCGCTATAAACTGCAGGATAAAAAACTGCGTGGCATATTTCTCCGCCCGTTTCAGCTTTCCCGCTCCCAATTCATTTCCCAAAATAACTGCCGTTGCGGCGCTCACTCCCTGGAACAGCACCACCACAAGATCCTGAATGGTGGTGGCAATGGTGATAGCGGCTACCGCCTCGTCTCCCATCCGCCCGTAGGCCAGAGAGTAAAGAGTGGTTCCAAGGCCCCACATAAACTCATTGGCAATTACCGGAGCCGCTGTAATGGCAAACTGTCTCACAAATCGTTTGCTCCACCCAAAGAGATCTGCAGGTCCGCAGGCCAGAGGCAGCTTTTTTCTGTACACATAAGCAATGATTAAGCATATCTCAAGAACACGGGCTATGAGAGTCGCCACGGCAGCGCCGGCCACTCCCAGGGCCGGCGCCCCCAACTTCCCAAAAATCAGGATATAGTTCAACACAATGTTCAGCATAATTGCGACACAGCTGCTGATAACCGGAAACACCACTTTATTAACAGCTCTGAGCATTGCCACATATACAGAGGTAAGGGCAATAAACGGATACGTCAATGCAGCAATTCTAAGATACCTGGCTCCCAGCTCAATACTGCTTGCGCTGGTTGTAAAAATACGCATAACCAGCTCAGGACAAAGAGTTGCAGGCGCCACAAAAAACAATGCACCTCCCAAAGCCATCAATATGGAAAGCCCCAGCACCTTTCTTATACCCTTTATATCCCCGCTGCCCCAAAACTGGGCAGCTAAAATTCCCGCTCCGCTGACAATACCAAAGATTAAAAGATTGAACACAAAAAAGACCTTATTGGCCAGCCCTACCGCCGCAATAGCAGTTGCCCCCAAAGTGCCGATCATCAGGGTATCCACCAGATTCACCAAAGTGTTAAGCATTCCCTGTAGAGCTACAGGACAGGCAATAATCAAAGCCTTCCTTAAAAATCTGCTGTCACGAAGCATCTCCTTCGTGCTCTCTATGAGCTGTGTCATATTCCTCTCTCTCCGTCTCGTTCCTGTGCCCCTTACCGTCCTCCTTTACCGATAGGGGACGTACAAGAACGCTTTCTATCATTTTATTTCCGGCCTTCATAACCTTAAACTGAAAGCCTCCGTAATCCACCTCAGGACTTTCATTCTCCTGAGGAATACGATCCAGACGCGATATCAGATATCCATTTAGGGTATCGTATGTATCGCTGTCCTCCTGAGAAAACTCCATATCTAGAGTCTCCATCACATCCTCCAAGGGAGTAAGCCCGCTCATCAGAAAGGAGCCATCCTCCATGGCTGTAATGAATTCCTCCTCCTCATCGTACTCATCCATGATGTTTCCCACAATTTCTTCCAATATATCCTCCATAGTCAGGAGGCCCGCTGTCTGGCCGTACTCATCCACTACAATCTCCATGTGGATTTTGCCTGACTGCATTTCTTTAAAAAGGGTGTCAATGCTTCTGGTCTCAGGAATGAAATTAGCCTCTCTCAAAAGTCCTGGAATCTCCCTCAGCATCTTTCCCCTGTTTTTCTCCTTTTCTGCGGCTGTCATCGCGTCTCTTAGATGAAGAATGCCGATAATATCATCTATGTCCTTTCCATACACGGGATAACGGGTATTAATGCCTTCATTGAGGATAAAATCCACCGCATCCATTAATCTCATGGCTCCGTCCAGGGCCGTCATATTCGTGCGGTGCGTCATAATATCGGAAGCTTCCTTATCTCCTAATTCAAAGATATTAGTGATCATCTCCGTCTCATCCGCCTCCAGAATGCCCTGCTCATGGCCCTCATTTACCATGGACATGATATCTTCCTCTGTGACATTGTCCCCGTCATCTGTAATATCTACACCAAACAGCTTCAAAACCAAGGCCGACACCAGGGTTATAGCTTTCGTCAGGGGCAGGAACAGGCCTGCGAAGAACAGGACAACGGGCAGCATATGGTAGCCCCACTTTTCCGGCTCCTTGGCCGCCAGCCTCTTAGGTATAATGATGCCGAAGCTAATAATTATCAAAAGGAGAACCAGCGTCACCATCGCCATAAAAATCCCCTGCTCCCACCACTGGGAGCTAGTGTACCAGCGCTGTCTGAGAGCTGCCTCCAGCTCAGAAGCATCTGCCCGGGCCAGAGGCCTAAAAAGCATCACATGATTCATAAGCTCCCGTACCTGTACAGGCAGAATTACGGCGCCTGTAACCATACCAATCAGATGAGTTGTTATCTGAATGGTGTGAACAAACCGGCCCGGCCGGTTTACTATCTCTAAAAGCCGTAAAGCCTTGTGATTGCCGGATTCGGCCTCATCCTCCAGCTTTCCCTCGTTTATATTCTGAATCGCTGAACCAAACCCGTAAAACACTGCCTCCAGAAGAATAAATCCGATCAGAACCAGTATGCTGGCAGGCGAATAACCATCGTCCATAATATAAATAGACTCCTTTCATACGCATGAAGCTCTGCCTCTGTCCAGCAAAAGGCCTGTCCACGGCAGCAGCTTCCTCCGCTACGTTCAAAGCTAATAAGCAGAGCAATACCCCTCACATCACGGCATAGCTCTGCTTATAATATCATTTTATTTAAATTTCGTCAATGGCAGCTACACTTTAGCTTTCGCAGCTTTCTTCATTCCCTGCCTCCTGTGTTCTCCCACTGCATAGCGTTTTAAGAGAGAGGCAGCGCAAGTAAAAGCAGGTGCAAGCGGTAAAAATCAATACCGCCTGCACCTGATAAAAAATTCAAACGTATCTGTATGGGTATCCACCTATCCGGAACTGCCCTCTTATGTACGCAGTTCCAGACTAATCATTAGAGCCTCATCCACCCGCTTTTGCAGCTCCTGGTCTATATGACAGATTTTCTCCTTCAGCCTCTGCTTGTCAATGGTTCGAAGCTGCTCCAGGAGAATAACGGAATTTTTAATCATGTCGCACCTTCTGGCGTTCAGCTCCACATGGGTAGGTAGCTTGGCTTTATTCATACGGGATGTGATCGCTGCGCAGATAACCGTTGGACTGTGCTTATTGCCTACATCGTTTTGTATAATGAGCACAGGACGCACTCCCCCCTGCTCCGATCCTACCACCGGCCGCAAATCCGCATAATAAATGTCACCACGTCTGATAATCACACTGTTCACACTCCGTCGATTGATTCAACTTTAGTATTGACATATTTCTCAGGTATATACATTTATCATATGAGCCAGAGGCCGATTTGGAGCCTGGTAGGCTTTTACATATATCCAAAGTCCTGATAGGCATCGTTAAAGTAATCCTTTGTCCCTACGACAGAACCATGTCTTAAGTAGACTCTTGGCACCCGCTTTCCAATGCCGCAGAGTATTTCATAGTGGAAACCTTCGCTAAGGTCTGCCAGCTCCTCCACAGTTATCCTTTCCCTCATATCCTTTCCTATCAGTGTCACCTGGTCATTTTCTTCCGCTTCAGGTATATCCGTCACATCCACCATAAACTGATCCATGCAGACACGGCCAAGAATTCTGGCCCGCTGTCCATGAATCAGGACGCTTCCCTTATTTGAAAGTCCTCTGGGATAACCGTCCCCGTAGCCTGTGGGAATCGTAGCCACCTTCATGGTTTTCTTCGCTACAAAGATTCCGCCATAGCTTACAGCTGCCCCTGGCTCTATGGTCTTTATACAGGAAATAAAGCTTTTCAGCTCCATGGCCGGAAGCAGCTTCACCCTCTCCCGGCTCACCTCACCAGAGGGATACAGTCCATAGATGGATATGCCCGCTCTTACCATATCAAGTTCATTAGACGCCAATCCCTCCACAATCCCGGCGCTATTGGAGCAGTGACGGATTGGAATTGTGATTCCCCGGGACAGCAGCTTATGAGAAAATGCCTCATAAGCCTGAAACTGAGCCTCATAAGCAGTCTTATCCAGCTCGTCGGCTCTGGCAAAATGAGTGAACAGCCCCTCCAGCCTGATTCCTGGCAGACAGCTCATAGTATAAACCAAATCAGCAGACTCCTGGGTGGGAGACATTCCAATGCGGTTCATTCCCGTATCCAAAGCCAGATGGACAGATGCCTGCCTTCCTCTTTTTACAGCTGTTTCGGAAAGCTTTTCAGCCTCTTCAAGCCGAAACACCGTTGGATGAATGTCATAAAGCAGCAGATCCTCATAATAGCTTTCATGGGTTATGCCCAGTATCATAATCATTTTCCCAATGCCGTGCCGGCGCAAAAGAATCGCCTCATCTATGGTAGCTACCGCATAGCCCTCTACATAAGGGGCGATGGCTTTGGCTACCGGCACAGAGCCGTGTCCATAGCCGTCTGCTTTTACAACGCCCATAATAGCAGTAGAGGCGGGCAGGCTCTCCTTCATGGACTTCATATTAGATACAACGGCATCTAAATTCACAGTTGCAAACACTCTGGTATAGGGTATCATTTTGATTTGCCTCCTGGTTTTCCTATCTTCATTACACAATGCTTTTAAACCTGCTTCATAGCCTTCCCAATACAGTCTGCCAAATCCGAAGCAAGCAGGCTGTGCTGCCCCTTCAGCTTTGCCGCTTCCTCTCCGGCTCTGCCGTGAAGGTAAACGCCCATTACCGCCGCGTCCTCTTCCATTCCAATAGCAATCAGTCCGGCAATGATCCCTGTAAGCACATCCCCTGACCCTGCCTTTGCCATAGCGCTGCTGCCGCTGGAATTGATATAAATTCCAGCGGCCTTTCCGGCTACTACCGTAGCCGCATCCTTTAGCACGCAGGTGATTCCATACCTGTCTGCATAGGCCTTAGCTGCTGCTGCCACATTCTCCTGAATATCAGCTATGGACTCCCCTGTAAGCCGTGCCATCTCTCCCAGATGAGGAGTGATTGTGATGCTTTCCGTATAGTAGGAGGTGAGATAAGGATGAGCCGCAATGGTATTCAAACCATCTGCGTCAATAATCACCGGCACATGGGCGCTGGTCATTATATCCTCTACCAGATATTCTACATAAGGCTCTCTGCCCAAACCCGGCCCCAGAACCACCACGTCGGCCCAGCTCATCTGCTCCTCGATCATTCGTTCAAATTCCTCTCTTTCTTCCATCAGCTGCTTTGCAGTATAGGTGTCAATAATAGCCTCAGGAAGACGCTGCTGTAAGATCTCCCGATTCTCCTCCACCGTGAGAAGCTTTACAAGTCCCGCTCCTGTGCGGTAGGCGGCCAAGGCGCTTAGATATGCGGCTCCGCACATGTTTTTAGAACCTGCCGCTATAAGAACCCTTCCGAAGGTGCCTTTATTGGAATAGGCCGGGCGGCCTGGTATCCGTTTTAAATCCTTCTCATCACAGGTAAACATATATTCACCAGTTCCGTTCTTTTTCACCACAGCAAGCGCCTGGCTGGGAAGGCCAATATCTGCCATAACCACACGGCCTCCATAGCTTCTTCCCGGATATAATACAGTTCCTGCCTTCTCCCAGCCAAAGGTAACTGTCACATCAGCCTTTACAGCGGCTCCCATTACTGCTCCCGTATCTGAATGAATCCCTGATGGCATATCCACTGAAGCTACTTTGGATGCGCCTGACTCTGCCGCCATGACCAGACACTCCTTGAAGTCTCCTTCCACTGGCCTGGTAAGCCCCACGCCAAATACCGCATCTATTAAAATATCGCAGCTTTCTCCCTTTGCCCTTTGCCACTCTCGTACCACTACGCCTACATGCCGGGCAATATCAAGCTGAACCTTACACTCATCGCTCTGACGCCCCGGATCTCCTGCCATAAGGATTTCCGCCTGATACCCCTCCAGGCAGAGAATTCTGGCCGCAGCCACTCCGTCCGCGCCGTTGTTGCCCGGTCCGCACAAAGACCAGATCCGTACCTGTCCGGCCTCCTTCCCCTTTAGCTCTGCAGCCAGACGCTTCACCTCTTTCACGACTGCCATAGCGGCCCGCTCCATAAGAACCAGCGAAGGGATTCCTATGGTATGGATGGTATATGCGTCAATTTCTTTCATCTGCCTTCCGGTTACAAGAGCCCTCATACTCCATACCTCCTAACTTTAACTGCAAAAAGCCGGCAAGCGAAAGGATTCTTTCTTTGCTTGCCGGCGCTAGCTTACTTAATTTTTTCTGGCTCCTGGTCATACATACTGCACACCCGGTAGGACAAGCGCATCAGACTTTCTGACAAATGTACATTCTCCACTACCACACCCTCCGGAACTACCAAATCGGTATGGGCGAAATTCCAGATAGCCTTTATTCCAGCGTTTACCAGACGCTGCGCAATTTCAGACGCTTTGGTCTTAGGGATCGTCAATGCCGCAATCTGGATTTCATTTTCCCTAATAAAATGTTCCAGGTCATCTACAGAGCGGACTTCGATTCCACGGATTACCAGGCCAATAAGCTTCGGATTAATATCAAACATCCCCTTGATAACGAAGCCCCTCCGCTCAAAATTTGTATAATTGGCAATGGCCTGCCCTAAATTTCCCGCTCCGATAATAATCAGGTTATGCTGCTGGTCAATGCCAAGTATCCTGGCAATCTCTGAATAAAGGTACTTTACATTGTAACCATACCCCTGCTGTCCAAATCCCCCGAAATTGTTTAAATCTTGACGAATCTGAGAAGCCGTTACCTTCATCCTGGCGCTCAGTTCATTGGAAGAAATCCGCTCCACTCCCTCCTCAATCAGCTCTCCTAAATAACGGTAATAACGGGGCAGCCTAGAAATCACTGCCTTCGATATTTCCTTGCGCTCCATCGCTCCACCTTCCCCTTACGTTGTCTGTAAACTTTAATGGTTCTATTATAAACATCCGTCAAAAAAATGTCAAATCATGTTTCAGGATGTTCTTGAAAAAATAATCGGCATATATTATACTTGTGGAAGCGCAGCAGCGTGAAATAATGGAGTTTTTATAAGGAGCTTATCATGCTTTTATCATGCAGCAATATAAGTAAATCCTTCGGGGAAAAGGAAATTTTAAGGGGGGTGTCCTTCCACCTGGAGGAGCACGAAAAGGCAGCCATTGTAGGAATTAACGGCGCAGGAAAATCCACCCTGCTAAAAATCATCATAGGAGAACTGACAGCCGATCAGGGAACGGTTGCCTTATCCAGAGGCGCCACAGTGGGGTATTTGTCCCAGCATCAGGATCTGGAGGACAGGCACACCGTCTATGAGGCTCTTTTAGAGGTCAAAAGGGATGTTCTTTTAATGGAGGAACGGCTTCGCAGCCTGGAGCATCAGATGAAAATCGTATCCGGCAGGGAGCTGGAAGCCATGCTGGCAGAGTACAGCCGGTTAAGCCACGCCTTTGAGTTAGCTGAGGGCTATGCCTGCCAAAGCGAAATCACAGGTATTTTAAAAGGGCTTGGATTTTTGGAGGAGGAATTTACGAAGCCTGTACATGCGCTCTCCGGCGGACAAAAAACACGTGTCTCCCTAGGTAAGCTTCTTTTAACAAAGCCCAATGTTCTTCTTCTGGACGAGCCCACTAACCATCTGGATATGGAATCGGTCTCCTGGCTGGAAACTTATCTTAAAACCTACGGGGGCAGTGTACTTATTGTGGCTCATGACCGTTATTTTCTGGATCGTGTGGCAACAAAAATTATCGAGCTGGACAATGGCTTAGGAACTGTTTTTGCAGGCAACTACTCTGCTTACAGCGATAAAAAGGCTATGCTTCGGGACGCTAAGATCCGGGCCTACTTAAACCAGCAGCAGGAAATCAAGCATCAGGAGGCAGTTATCGCTAAGCTTAAGTCCTTTAACAGAGAAAAATCCATCCGCAGGGCTGAGAGCCGTGAAAAAATGCTGGATAAATTAGAACGTCTGGATAAGCCTGTGGAAATCAATGACTCCATGAACATCCGTCTGGAGCCGGATGTAGTAAGCGGCAATGACGTACTTACTGTTACGGATCTGTCTAAATCCTTTGACAATCAGACGCTTTTCACCAACGCGAGCTTTGAGATAAAGCGTGGGGAGCGGGTAGCCATTATCGGCAGCAATGGCGCCGGGAAGACAACCTTGCTGAAAATTATCAACGGACTTATCTCTGCCGACAGCGGAGAAGTCCGTATCGGCGCCAAGGTTCATATGGCTTACTATGACCAGGAGCACCAGGTGCTGCACATGGATAAAACTCTTTTTGCCGAGATCCAGGATACCTACCCCAATATGAACCATACGCAGATCCGCAGCACACTGGCTTCCTTCCTCTTTACCGGTGATGATGTATTTAAGCTGATAGGGGATTTAAGCGGCGGCGAACGGGGCCGCGTTTCCTTAGCCAAGCTGATGCTTTCAGACGCGAATTTTCTGCTTCTGGACGAGCCTACCAACCATCTGGACATCACCTCCAAGGAGATTCTGGAAAGCGCTCTGAACCGGTATACCGGAACTGTACTCTATGTATCCCATGATCGGTATTTTATTAACCGGACTGCTACCAGAATCCTGGATCTTACAGGCCGGTCCCTCATTAACTATATTGGTAACTATGATTATTATCTGGAAAAGAAGGAAGATGTAGAAGCCGCATACTCAGCTAGTGTGAAAGCTTCCTCCCAGTTCTCCCCATCCTTGCCCTCTGGCTCTGCCGCTGTTAAAAATCCAGCCTTTCACCCCGGCATCCAAAAAGCAGACAAAATTGTAAAGCAGGACTGGAAATCACAAAAAGAAGAACAGGCCCGACAGAGAAAACGCCAGAATGCCCTTAAGAAGGCTGAGGCTTCCATCAGCAGCCTGGAAGCCAGAGACAGCGAAATCAACGAACTGCTCTCCAGAGAGGAGGTATACACAAACGTAGCTCGTCTTGTAGAGCTTAATCAGGAAAAGGAAGAGCTGGCTTCCCGGCTGGAGGCGCTCTATGAACAGTGGGAACAGCTGGCTGAGGAAACCTGAAGCTACCTCCTGTTAGTTGCTTTAACCTTACGCTTAATTTATAGAAGGAGAAAATTAACCCATGAAGTTAAAACGAATCATGGCCCTGGCAGGAGCTATACTGCTGGCCGGACTTTTCATCGCTGCCATAGTTCTAGCGGTTACAGGAGCGCCGAAGGAGCAGCTGATGGCGGTGTTCTTTTCCATCGTATTTCTTTCCGTCCTGTTTTACGCCATAGGGCTTATGACCCGTGTTCTAAAAAATTCACGTAATACACCTAAGGATCACAAGCTGATGGAAAGGAAAGGCGGCTTCCAACATCCAAAGGACTGACCGAACTGTTCATTTGCGCCTGAGCCACAGAGGTAATTCTATCTCACTCTTTCATCACATTCAGGCTCAGAGCATCTACCCTTTGTTCATTCATGCGTTTGTCATATGGGGTTCGTTCTTCATGAAAATGTGGTACAAAAATACGGTTCCAGTAGCCAAAGACTACTTGGAACCGTGTATTTTTCTTTCATCTGCGGCCGGGCGTTGGCCAGCCGCCGGTGTGTCTCCTTTCTTTTTTCCCTCTATCTCATAATAATATCATCCCGTCCCGGACCATTTGAAACCATAGTAATTGGCGCCTCTATCTCCTTTTCCACAAACTCGATGTATCTGCGGCAGTTCTCCGGCAAATCCCCGTACCTTTTAATGCCCCGGATGTCGCATTTCCATCCGGGAAGCTTTGTAAATACAGGCTTCGCTTTTTCCAGTCTGGCAGTATCCGGAAAATCACGTGTAACCTGTCCTCCAATCTCATATCCCACGCACACAGGAATTTCCTCCAGGTATCCCAGCACATCCAGAACCGTAAAAGCTACCTCTGTAGTCCCCTGAATCCGGCATCCATATCTAGTAGCCACTGCATCAAACCAGCCCACACGTCTTGGACGTCCTGTGGTAGCTCCATATTCTCCGCCGTCGCCGCCCCGGTGTCTAAGCTCCTCCGCCTCATCACCAAATATCTCGCTAACAAAGGCTCCCGCCCCCACTGCGCTGGAGTAAGCCTTTACAACTGTGGTGATATTCTGAATCTCATAGGGAGGAATACCTGCTCCAACAGCGCCGTAAGCAGCCAGAGTGGAGGATGAGGTTACCATAGGATAAATTCCATGATCCGGATCTTTTAAAGACCCAAGCTGCCCCTCTAAAAGAATCCTCTTTCCCTCCTTAATCGCATCATAAAGATAAGCTGACGTATCGCATACATATGGCTCAATCATATCCCGGTAGCTGAAAAGCTCCTTCAGAATTTCCTCCGGTTCCAGCGTTGGCTTGTGATATAAATGCTTTAGTATCACATTTTTCTGCTCGCACACCCGATAAGCCTTCTCCTTTAACAGCTCCTGGTCAAACAGCTCGCTGACCTGAAAGCCGATCTTTGCATATTTATCAGAATAAAAGGGAGCAATACCCGACTTCGTAGAGCCAAAGGACTTTCCTGCCAATCTGGCCTCCTCGTAGGTATCAAACAGCACATGGTAAGGCATCAGTATCTGAGCTCTGTTGGAAACCAGAATACGGGGTTTTGGAACCCCTCTATCCACCAGAGACTGAACTTCCTTTACCAAATAGGGAATATTTAAGGCAACTCCATTGCCGATTACGCTGGTCGTATGCTGATAGAATACTCCAGATGGGAGAAGATGAAGTGCAAATTTACCATAATCGTTAATAATGGTATGACCTGCATTGCTTCCTCCCTGAAAACGGACAATAATATCAGATTCTTTAGCAAGCATATCCGTAATTTTCCCCTTGCCCTCGTCACCCCAATTCGCACCTACAATCGCTCTAACCATACAAACATCCTCCTTCGGTTATCTCCCACATACATTCGTTGGATCAATCTGTTGCATTTATCTTGTCCGTTCTTACTTTACTATATCACGCTCCATAAGTAAAGACGTTCTTTATTATAATCCCCATAACCTTTTCTTATAGCAAATTTCTTTCCTCTGTTATCATATCCAGAAGCCTTCTTCCAGGCACCGAGATCAAATTAGATACACCGGTGACTACCGAAATATAACGTCCCGGCATTTCCCTTTCGAATCTTAGCTTAAATACCTCTCCTGCCCCCAGGGCACCCTCGGCAAAGCCTTCCATCACACAGCCAATCCCCATATTCCGCTTTGCAAACTGGACAATCATGTCACTTGTGGCAAGCTCAAACTCCGGCTTTAGAACAATCCCCTGCTCCTCCATAAAATCATCCATGAAGGTTCGGGTGCTTGTATTCTTCTCCAAAAATATACATGGCAGATCGCAGAGAGCCTTATACTCCAGCACCATCCCCTTAAGATATTTGAAGCTGCTGCCGCCTATAAACACATTATGTATTTTCTTTACCCGGCTCTGCCTTACTGTACTCTTGCAGACAAAGGGAGTAGTCACCACACCGAAATCTATTTTCCCATCCTCCAGGCTTTTGATAGTTTCCGGCGTGGGCGCATTTGTCACATTCACCTTGATTCTGGGATATTCCCTATGAAAACGCTCCAGAAAGGGAAGTAGAAAAAACTGCAGCGTCATGTCGCTGGCCCCGATACGCACCTCCCCCATATCCATATCCAGCAGCCGCTTTACCATCTGTTCCCCCTCCAGCAAGCTTTCCACCCCAATTTTCACATAGCAAAACAGAAGTTCTCCTTCTCTGGTAAGCTGAACACCCTTGGAGGTTCTGAAAAACAGCCGTGTCCCTGTCTCCTTCTCCAGCTGCCTTACAGCCTGGCTTACAGCAGGCTGGGAGATACACAGCTCCCTGGCCGCTGCAGTCAGGCTTCCATGAATACATACGTAGTAAAACACTCTGTAATACTCCAAATTTACGTTCACCCATTATACCTCCTTCTGTTCCTCCCAGTCAGTACTTCCTGACAGGCATCCTTTTTCTTTTATTCCTTTTTAATTCCTTCCTTAATGGCCCGGTTTCCTGCTCCTTTTCTGCTCTCTATTATACATGATTTCCAGCAAAAAGTAAAAAAGGAAGCTGCTTGCTGCAGCCTCCTTCCTTCCATTCCTATAGAGCCTATACATTAATTTCAGCTTTCATTCCCAAAACCTGGGCGTTCTCCTCCAGCACCGGCTTTATAACCTCCTCCAGAAACTCCTCTACCTGCTTTGGCGCACGTCCTATATAAAGAGAAGGATTCATGGTATTTTTAAGCTCCTCAGCAGTCAGGTTAAAAGCAGGATCTGCCGCAATCAGCTCCAACAGGTTATTATCAAGGCCCAGTTCCTTTACGTTCTTCCCCGCCTCCATGGACAGTTCACGGATACGCTCATGGAGCTCCTGGCGGTCCCCGCCTGCCTTAACCGCGTCCATCATAATATTTTCTGTTGCCATAAAAGGAAGCTCGGACATAAGGCGCTTTTCAATCACCTTGGGATATACGACCAGACCGTCCACCACATTCAAATACAAATCCAGAATTCCGTCCACGGCCAGAAATCCTTCCGGCACAGACAGCCGCTTGTTGGCGGAGTCATCCAGCGTCCGCTCAAACCACTGAGTAGAGGCCACCAGCATAGGATTCATCATATCGCTCATCACATAATTTGCCAGTGAAGCAATGCGCTCGCTGCGCATAGGATTGCGCTTATAGGCCATAGCAGAGGAGCCTATCTGCTTTTTCTCAAAGGGCTCCTCCACCTCCTTCAGATGCTGAAGAAGGCGTATATCATTGGAAAACTTGTGAGCGCTTTGAGCGATTCCGGCCAGAACGCTTAGCACACGGCTGTCAACTTTTCTGGAGTAGGTCTGACCAGACACAGGATAGCTGCCAGCAAAGCCCAGCTTCTCCGCAATTCTGTCGTCCAGCCTGCGGCATTTCTCGTGATCTCCGTCAAAGAGCTCCAGGAAGCTGGCCTGAGTTCCGGTGGTTCCCTTAGAGCCCAAAAGGCGCATAGAGCCTATGAGATAATCCAGATCCTCTAAATCCAGCTTAAGCTCCATCATCCAAAGGGTAGCGCGCTTTCCCACCGTGGTAGGCTGAGCCGGCTGAAAATGGGTGAAGGCCAAAGTAGGCATGTCCTTGTAGCTTTCCGCAAATTTGGCCAATTCCGCCAATACATTAATCAGCTTCCTGCGAACCAGCCTAAGAGCCTCAGTCATAATAATAATATCTGTATTATCACCTACATAGCAGGAGGTTGCGCCCAGATGGATAATCCCTTTTGCCAAAGGACACTGAACGCCGTATGCATATACATGACTCATAACATCATGGCGCACTTCCTTTTCACGTGCCTTGGCCACATCGTAGTTGATATCCTCCGCATGGGCTTTCAACTCCTCAATCTGCTCTCCTGTAATATTAAGTCCCAGCTCCTTCTCTGTCTCAGCCAGGGCAATCCAAAGACGTCTCCAGGTTCTGAACTTCTTATCCGGCGAAAAGAGATACTGCATCTCCCTGCTGGCGTAGCGCTCAGAAAGAGGGCTTACATATTTGTCATAGTCACTCATGTTATATCCTCCATCCTATTTCTATTCGTTTACCATTCTAGCACAGGAAGGGCGGGCTTTCAACTGCTCCCAAAACCGTTCCGGCTCTGATGCCGCTGGCCTTACAGAAGCCTCCAATGCGATTCAGCTTCTTTCCCGAATGGTTCCTTCCATTCGATTCAAACATCTCCTCACCTATGTTCATAGCTGCCTCGGCAGCTGACGGCTCGGAGCGTGTATCGGATCTTATCAAAATACGCTCTTAAGAAAGTAACGCCTGAGTATGGCATACCCAGGCGTTTTATGTAGTATTTACTGAATTCCCAGTCTTTTGAATACTTCCTCATATGCATCCTCAACGCCGCCCAAATCTCTTCTGAACCGATCCTTGTCCAGCTTCTCGTGGGTATCCTTATCCCAGAGACGACAGGTATCAGGAGAAATTTCATCTGCAAGAATAATCTGGCCATGGAAGCGTCCGAACTCAATCTTAAAGTCAATAAGGTCAATGTTGAGTTTGTCAAAGTAATGCTGGAGAACCTCATTTACCTGAAAGGCGTATTGGGTGATCTGGCCGATTTCCTCCTGACTGGCAAGTCCCAGGGCCAGAGCGTAATAATCATTAATGAAGGGATCTCCCAGGTCATCATTCTTATAGCTGAATTCAAGGGTAGGGCATTTGAACTTGACTCCCTCTTCCATCCCCATCTTCTTTGAGAAGCTGCCTGCTGAATAATTGCGGATAATGACCTCCAAGGGAACTATATCCACCCTTTTGACAGCAGTTTCCCTGTCATTTAGTTCCTTCACCAGATGAGTTGGAACGCCCCGCTCCTCCAGCTTTTTAAATATAAAATTGGTCATGCGGTTGTTAATAGCTCCCTTTCCAACAATGGTTCCCTTTTTCTCTCCATTAAATGCAGTCGCATCGTCCTTATAGGAAACGATTAATACATCCGGCTCCTCTGTTGCGTAGACCTTTTTAGCCTTGCCTTCATAGAGCATCTCTTTCTTTTCCATGGATTTCCACCTGTCCTTTTCATTATATTAGTATGGCTGCGTTGATATAGATTTATAAGCTATTAATATAAAAGAATATTGTTTCAGAAGAAATTATAATACATTCTAAAGATGAATACAAGCAACGCACTCATTATAATTCCTAATAAATGGTTAAAACCATGCTAATCATTCACCGTCTGGCTGCTCTCCTTGATTCTGAAAATTTGGATAGCCTTTTCATCAAAAAGAATCCTCACTCCCTCCTTTACGGTAGTCCCCTCTCCGGCCTCTCCAGGGACGGAAAAGGTGTGGCAGCTGTCAGTCTGTATCTGCTCCTGCCATACCTGAACCTGCACAAGCCTCCTGAACTCCCTCCTTAGATGCCGGTTTATACTCAACATCCATATTACCAACACGAAGGCTGCCATCCCAAATACAAGCCTAATGGTTTCTTTGCTGATCCATAAGCATTTTGATCGTGCAGACAACCTAACAGCAGACAGACGGCATTTTCTTATATAACACCGGTCAAGGTATTTCACCTGATTCCCCTTTCCCGTACGCTCCATATTCTCATTATAGGCAAAAACAATCTCATGGGCAAGCCTGAATGGTATTTAATTTCTCATAATCAAAAAGAATCCTCTCTGTTCCAGTTCCCGAATAGAAAGAATTCTTTTTGAGCAGCCTATATATCTCCCTTTTATTAGCGGCTTGTCTCTGTAGCTGAGTGAGTTGTATCTGCGGCTGTGGTAGACTCTCGTGCACCACTCTCCATACTGTTGCCGGCTGCATCCATCCCCTTCTCAACATCATCCACCACACCATTGATGATTCCTTCCTTCGTTGCGCCCTCTGAGGTGGTATTCATAGATGAGGTACTTGGCGTAGTAGAGGAAGCCGCTGAAGTTGAAGACTGGCTGGCGCCTGTTGTTGTCTGGGTATTGGAATTCTTGCTACCACAGGCAGTAACAGATAAAACCATAAGGAACATGAACATTGCTAAAATAATTGGTCTGATTTTTTTCATAATAGCATTCTCCTTTCGTTTGCTATCTTTATTATGCACTGCCGGAAAGCACTTTATGATGGAATCTTCTTACTATTTTAGCAATATATGGATATTTCTCCAATTAAAACTGTATCACATCTGCCATGGTATAACGGCCCGGCCCTTTACCTGCCAGGAATTTCGCAGCTTCCAGCGCCCCCTTTGCGAAGATAGCCTTGGAATAGGCCCTATGGCTAAAGGTTACTACCTCGTCCTTGCCTGCAAAAATCACGTCATGCTCTCCCACAATGGAGCCGCCCCGCACGGCTGAGATGCCAATCTCCTTTCCATCCCGTTTCTGGCGTCTGGAGCTCCGGTCATAAATGTAGCTGTACTGATTATCCATGGCTCCATTGATTGAGTCTGCAAGCGCCAGAGCCGTCCCGCTGGGAGCGTCCATTTTTTGATTGTGATGCTTCTCCACGATCTCTATATCAAAGCCGGCCCCTGCCAAAACCCTGGCGGCATCCTGAACCAGCCTCATGAGAAGATTAACCCCCAGAGACATATTAGCGGAACGAAGAATGGCTGTCTTTTCACTTGCCTCCTCCACATGCTTTATCTGCTCCTCTGACAACCCTGTCGTACACAAAACCACTGGGATCTGATGAACACTGCCATATGACAGCAGACCGTCCACTGCCTTTGCCGAGGCAAAATCTACAATCACATCTGCCTGCACATTACAGTCCTCCAAAGCGGCAAATACCGGATAACCGTTATCCCTGCAATCATATAAATCAATTCCTGCCACAATCTCTATATCCCTATCCTCCGCAGCCAGCGCGGTAATCACCTGTCCCATGGCTCCATTGCAGCCGTGCATTATCATTTTTACCATCTGTCCTTTACGCTCCTTTGTTGTCGTTAAGATCGCCTATAAGAGGCCGTAAGCGGTCATAGCCGCCTTTAACCGCTCCTGATTCTGGGGCTCCATTGTGGTCAGAGGCATGCGCATCGGCCCCACCTCCTTACCCATCAGATTCAGAGCCGCTTTTACAGGAATCGGATTCACCTCGCAGAACAACTCTGTAACCAGAGGAATAGCTGCCAGCTGAAGAGCCGCGCTTCTGGCTGTATCTCCCGCAAAATAGGAGGCGCAGATCTCATGTGTCTGACGAGGCGCAACATTAGAGAGTACCGAGACAACACCCAGACCTCCCAATGAAAGGAGGGGTACAATCTGGTCGTCGTTGCCAGAATACAGATCAATCCTTCCATCTGCCAGGCTCATCAGGGTCGCAATGGCTGAGAAATTACCGCTGGCCTCCTTCACCCCAACAATATTACTTACATTTTTACAAAGCTTAGCAATGGTATTAGGCTGAATCGTAACTCCGGTTCTCCCAGGAATATTGTAGAGAAGAATCGGAATCTTTACTCTGTCCGCAACGGCTGTAAAATGAGCCTCCAGCCCCTTCTGGGTAGCCTTGTTATAGTAAGGAGAAACAAGCAAAAGTCCATCCGCCCCTCTGCGTTCCGCCTCCTCAGAAAGATAAATGGCCGTCTCCGTACAGTTGGAGCCTGTGCCTGCTACCACAGGTATCCTGCCCTTTGTCACCTTGCATATATATTCAATTACATCCAGATGCTCCTCGTGGGTCATAGTAGATGCCTCTCCGGTGGTGCCGCAGGCAATGATAGCATCTGTTCCTCCTGCTATCTGCTCCTCCACAAGAGCCTCTAATTTGTCATAATTCACTTCACCTGTAGCCGTAAAAGGCGTAACCAGAGCAACGCCCGCTCCTTTAAAAATTGCCATATTTTCTTTCTCTCCTCTTTTATAAACATTCTGGAAAACAAAAAGGGCTGAGGTAAATGTCAGCCCTTCCAATGCGTATCGCATGTAACACGAATCCACGTTCTTCAGTAGCTCCCCATCCACCTGGATGACAGTCATATGATTCTTTACCATATGCCCAGAAGGAAGCAGCCGCAGGGTTCGCTTTCTTCTTCGGCGTCTTTCCCTTTCCTAAGCCCTCATCTGTGCCTGCCACATACGGCCTACCTACTTATGATCGACGCAACCTCTACTTTATGATTGTTACTAGTAATATATTAGCATTCCATGAAAATAATGTCAACCATCTTTTTACACTTGGACTCCTCATAATGTTTACAACATTAAAATCAAATAAAAGAGGGATATCTTAAAAGTCAGGCAGAGAACAAGTACTTGTTTGCAGCTATGTACAAATTAATATCAGGCAAACTCAATGCCGTATCACTTTCTCTTTCATTTGTACTGTCACAAAAGCAGGCGTCCAACCGCTTGCAGTTCAACGCCTGTCTCCTTCTATAATTGATGCCAAATCATTCCTCCGGGTGCTCATATGACTGCGTAGTAAGCCTGGTAACCTCATCCACATATCCGTTCAAGGTTTCAGGATACACTGCGCCTGTCAAGATCAGCTCAATCTGCGCCTGCCTTGCCTGCTCGATCACAGCAGCCAGCTCCTCAAAGGTTATAATTCCCTCGTCCAGGATTCCCAGAAGCTCATCCAGAATCAGAATATCGCACTCTCCGGTGACCAGCACCTTCTTTGCAAAATTCAGGCCATTGCGGATGCATATACTGGCCTCCTCCTTCTCTTCCCCCGTAAGGCGGTCAAAGAATACCGGCGTTTTCTCGAAGCGGAACAGCTTGAACTCAGGCTCCAGACGCTGTATGATTTCCATATTATCCGAATCCAGAGCTCCTTTTAAAAATTGAACCATGATGACACACTTTCCTCTTGCCAAAGCGCTGATTCCCCTGCCCATGGCGCTGGTGGTTTTCCCCCGGCCAGATCCGCAGATAACCTGTATCATGCTTTCTTTCATCATTATGCACCTCATGCTTTACTTGCTTTTTCTTCCATTCATTCTCATATCAGAGACTTTGCTCATAATAGCATAGATTGATCATTTTTGCAAATATTTCTTACATTTTCCGAAAGAAATTCCAAAGACAGCCCATTCTCTTACGCCTCTTCACATTCCATCTTGCTGATGGACACCTCGTAGGCAACACGCTTCTCGCACTCTGTTTCGGAAAGCTTTTTGGTGTATTCACGGCTCTGTACACGGCCCCAGATACGTACTCTGGCTCCTACCTCAAAGCCGGAGGCGTAGCGGGCATTGCGGCCCCAGCTGATGCAGGGTATGTAATCCGACTTGCCATAGGGACGGTTTACTGCCAGTAAAATGTCGGCAATCTCACGTCCAAGAGGAGTCTTCCGGTAAATAGGCTGCTTGCAGATATATCCGTCCAGAAATATCTGGTTGGTCTTGGTATAGTCTGTAAATTCCTCCATAAAATGCACCTCCCTGACAAAGATGGAAAGCATCAGGCGGTTCTTTATACCTTCATGGCGGTTATAGGAGCGGAACTGTCCAATGGCTTCAATGGTTCTGCCGGTGTAATCCTGATGTACATCCAGAAGGCGCTCTGATACCATAAGCGGAATGGTATCCGCCTGATCGCTGAGCCTGTTTACCGCTACCTCTACCATGTAGAATCCTTCCCCAAATACTTCATGGCTGAATGTAAAGCCGGATACGATTTCTCCAATCACGTTTACCTTGTTGTTTTCAATCATTTTTTCTGACATAGTACCTCTCCTCTTTGATTTACATAATTTTTTATTCTGCCGTTTTTATGTTTTTCATCCTGTTTCTCTTATTTTCGTACGGCACATAGATAGTTTATGAGAAGGTCGTCTGTAATAGACCAAAAAAAGCAGCGAATCCTGCCAGAAGTTTTCGACAGAATCCGCCTTTTTACTCTAAAATATTTGTGATTTTTTATTTTACTTCTTAAATGACGCTCTTTTTCGCAGGGTTGGATCCAGAATTTTCTTGCGGATTCGCAGGCTCTCAGGCGTTACCTCCAAAAGCTCATCTGTATCAATAAAGTCCAGGCACTGCTCCAGGCTCATAATCCTGGGTGGTGTAAGCTTTAACGCCTCGTCCGCGCTGGAGGAACGTGTATTAGTCAGCTTCTTGGTCTTGCAGACGTTAATCTCAATATCCTCTGCCTTGGGACTCTGGCCCACTACCATACCTGCGTATACCCTGGTTCCGGGCCCGATAAACAGGGCGCCTCTCTCCTGGGCATTGAATAATCCATAGGTAATTGCCTCCCCTGCCTCAAAGGCTATAAGAGAACCGGTCTGCCGGTAGAACAAATCACCTTTATACTCCGCGTAGCCGTCAAATATCGTATTTAAGATACCATTTCCCTTAGTGTCTGTCAGAAAATCGCCACGGTACCCGATAAGTCCCCTGGAGGGAATGGAAAATTCTAGTCTGGAGTATCCTCCTGCCGCCTGGCTCATCCCCTGAAGAGAGCCCTTGCGGCTGGTCAGCTTCTGGATCACAACGCCTGTATACTCCTCCGGCACATCCACATAAGCCAACTCCATAGGCTCCAGCTTTCGGTTTCTTTCATCATATCGGTAAAGAACCTCCGCCTTACTTACCGCAAACTCAAAGCCTTCCCGGCGCATATTTTCAATCAGAACCGACAAGTGAAGCTCCCCCCGGCCGGAAACCTTAAAGCAATCAGCGGAATCAGTCTCCTCTACCCTCAGACTTACATCTGTATTTAGCTCCCTAAAAAGCCGGTCGCGAAGATGGCGGGAGGTAATAAACCGGCCCTCCTGGCCTGCCAGAGGACTATCATTCACCATAAAATACATGGCAATGGTAGGCTCAGAGATCTTCTGGAAGGGAATAGCCTCCGGCTTCTCGGCAGAACAAATGGTATCTCCAATATGGATATCTGCAATGCCGGAGATAGCCACGATAGCTCCAATGGACGCCTCCTGAACCTCCACCCGCTTTAAGCCGTCAAATTCGTAGAGCTTGCCGATTTTAATTTTTTTAAACTTATCCGGGTCATGATGATTCACCAGAACACACTCCTGATTTACCCTAAGACCTCCATTGTCAATCTTGCCGATACCGATACGGCCTATAAACTCATTATAATCAATGGTGCTGATCAATACCTGGACAGGAGCCTCAGGGTCTCCTTCGGGAGCCGGTATGCTGTTTACAATGGCCTCAAAAAGCGGGCTCATATCCACCTCCGGGTCATCCAGCTCCTTCTTTGCAAATCCGGCTCTTGCCGAAGCAAAGATAAAGGGACAATCCAGCTGCTTGTCAGAGGCGTCCAAATCCATCATAAGCTCCAGGGTTTCATCAATTACCTCCCCAGGCCGGGCCTCCGGGCGGTCAATCTTATTCACGCACACAATCACCGGCAGATCCAGCTCCAAAGCCTTCTGAAGCACGAACTTTGTCTGGGGCATAGGGCCTTCGTATGCATCCACTACCAGCACAACGCCGTTGACCATCTTGAGAACCCGCTCTACCTCTCCGCCGAAATCCGCATGTCCCGGCGTATCAATGATGTTAATCTTGGTATCCTTATAAAATACGGCTGTATTTTTGGACAGTATGGTGATTCCCCGTTCACGCTCAATGTCATTGGAATCCATCACACGCTCCTGTACCTCCTGATTTACACGGAATACGCCGCTTTGCTTTAAAAGCTGATCTACCAATGTAGTTTTACCATGATCTACATGAGCGATAATTGCAATATTTCTAATGTCTTTTCGTTTCATCTTCATAGTGAATTCTTCTTCCTTGTTTATATAGGCCGGCTTACGTCTTTAGCCACGGTTTTATAGTATAGCATTGAAATTTACAGATTGCAAGGTGTTTTCTCGTAAAAACAAGGCGTACAGTCCCCCTTTTTTTTAAAATACAATCAATCCTCCATCTGCCCTTCCATAATAGACCTCATCTACCTTCCAAATCTTGACTCTCCCGCCTGCAGCCTCTGTTATCTGGCTTCGGAAGTGCTTCTCCTTCTCCTCAGGCACAAGAAAGGTAAAGGCCACCTTTTCCGTATACTGGCTATCCAGAAGGTTGATGGATTCCTGGGCCGCGATGTACTGTATCTTCCCCGCGCCGCTGTAATCGACAGTTACCTCCAGTTTGGCCGCAGGTTTCTTTTCCACAATGACACAATTTAAAAGTCCCTCCTTCACTGCCCTGGAATATGCCCGCACCAATCCGCCTGTTCCCAAAAGAACCCCTCCAAAATACCGGGTTACAACCGCACATACATCATGAAGCTTCTCCCCAGTCAGCACATCCATCATCGGCTTTCCCGCAGTCTGAGAAGGCTCTCCGTCATCGCTGCATCTGGCCGTCTGTCCTCTGTCTCCAATAATATAGGCAAAGCAGTGATGTCTTGCATCCCAGTACCGCTTCCTTGTCTCCTCAATAAAGGCCAGAGCCTCTTCCTCTGTCCTTACAGGCCGTATGTCCGCAATAAACCGGGACTTTTTCTCCACCAGCTCGCTGCTTCCCTCCCGATACAAGATTCTATAAGCTTCTGCCACTTTCTCTGCTCCTTTATATTGAATTACAGGCAGCTTCCTACACAATACGACCTTCTTCTGCCTGTTTTTTATCATAATATAGAACCTGGGCGATAGCAAGAACATATTTATGCCTTTTCATTTTTACAAAACTGGTGTATAATCTACAGGATAGGCTGCAGACAAGCCTGATACCATCTGCATCATAGGCATTACATGATAGCTTTATGCGAAAAGGAGAATCTGCATATATGAACTATGGGAAGCATGAGGCTGAGCACAGGCTCAGATCTCTTCATTCTAAATCGGGCAAATACGCCTCAAAGCTGATCCTGAATGTGTTTAAGGCGCTTTTTGTCCTGATTCTGTTTCTGGCAGTCGTAGGTGTGTCCATCGGTTTTGGCATGGTTAAGGGTATTATTGACAACGCTCCTTCCATTGACATTCTAAATATTCAGCCTGACCGCTTTGCAACCACTGTCTATGACTCTGCCGGAAATCTGACAGATACCCTGGTAACTACCGGCTCCAACCGCGAGGCAGCCACCTATGAGGAGCTGCCTGAGGACTTAATCAATGCTTTTGTGGCAATCGAGGACTCCCGTTTTTGGAGCCATAACGGCATCGACGTCCGCTCCATTGCCCGTGCGATCAAAGGACTTATCAGCAACGACTACGCAGGCGGCGGAAGCACCATCACCCAGCAGCTGCTTAAAAACAACGTGTTTTCAGGCGGTATGGAGACAGGCTGGGGCGCTAAAATCGAGCGTAAGCTCCAGGAGCAGTACCTTGCTGTCCAGCTGGAAAAAAACTCCGGTATGAGCAAGGAGGAAACAAAAAAACGTATTATCACTGATTACTTAAACACCATTAACCTTGGCAATAATACTCTTGGAGTAAAGGTTGCCGCCAGACGGTATTTCAACAAGGAGGTATCAGATTTGACCCTGTCCGAATGCACCGTGCTGGCATCCATCACCAAAAACCCTTCCAGGCTCAATCCTATCTCCGGCCGCGAGGATAACGCAAAGCGGCGTAAAATTGTTCTCCAGTATATGGTTGAACAAGGTTACATCACCAAGGCACAGCAGGAGGAAGCTCTGGCAGATAATGTTTATGACCGGATACAGAACGTAGATACGGCTGCCAAGGCTACCAGCACACCCTACAGCTATTTTACGGACGAGCTGATTGAACAGGTTATCACCGACCTTATGGAAAAGCTGGATTATACGGAAAATCAGGCCAGCAATCTGCTCTATTCAGGAGGTCTACAGATTTACACCACACAAGATCCTCGCCTTCAGGAAATTGTGGATGAGGAGATCAACAATCCTGACAACTATACCGCAGCAAAATATTCGGTTGAGTACCGTTTATCAGTTACCCATTCCAATGGGGAGACAGAGCATTTCTCTGAAGAAAACCTAAAGACCTTCCGCAAATCCATATTGGGAGACGCCTCCTTTGAGGGGTTATATGGCAGCGAAGAAGCCGTAAAGCAGGATATTGACCAGTATAAGTCATGGCTCCTTAAGGAGGGAGATCAGATTATTGGCGAACGCACCAGCCTGACCTTGCAGCCACAGGCTTCCTTTGTCCTTATGGATCAACACACAGGCGAGGTAAAGGCCCTTTGCGGCGGCCGGGGCCAGAAAACAGCCAGCCTGACCTTAAACCGTGCTACCAATGTTTACCGTCAGCCCGGCTCCGCCTTTAAAACCATAACAGCCTTTGCCCCGGCCCTGGATGCATGCGGAGCTACTCTGGGTACGGTATACTACGACGCTCCCTATACCATAGGCTCTAAAACCTTCCGCAACTGGTGGAATTCCAGCTATGGCTTTCAGGGCTATCACAATATTCGCGAGGGAATTATCTACTCTATGAACGTCATCGCTGTCCGGTGTCTTATGGAAACCATTACCCCGCAGTTAGGTATTGAATATGCGGAAAACATGGGTATTACCTCCCTTGTTAAAGAGGACTTAGGGGCTGCAACTGCCCTTGGCGGCATTACAAAGGGCGTATCCAACCTGGAGCTGACTGCCGCCTACGCCACTATCGCTAACGGAGGAGTCTACACGAAACCCCGTTTTTACACGAAAATACTGGATCATGACGGCAAGGTTCTGATTGATAATGGGCCTGAAACCAGACAGGTTTTAAAAGATTCCACTGCCTTTCTTTTAACTGACGCACTGTCAGAATCCATGAAGAGCAACCGGCTCTATGCCAGGCCAGGAATCTCCATCAACTCTACCAGCACCAGAGCAGCTCTAACTGGCATGTCAGCAGCAGGCAAAAGCGGTACCACCACCTCCAACAATGATATTTGGTTTGTAGGCTATACGCCCTACTATACGGCAGGTATCTGGGGAGGATGCGATCAGAATCAAAAGCTAAAGCACGGCAATGTAAACAATGGAGGCACCTCCTTCCATAAGGATATCTGGCGCAACATTATGAACCGTGTGCATGAAGGGCTGGAAGATCCCGGCTTTCCAGTTCCTGACAGCGTGGAAACGGCTCAAATATGCCGCAAATCCGGCAAGCGGGCCGTATCTGGAGTATGTACAGAAGATCCTAGAGGCAATGCTGTATACACCGAATATTTTGCAAAAGGAACGGCTCCCACAGAGGTATGCGATAAGCATGTGGCAGTTACGGTTTGCGCTCAATCAGGTATGCGTCCCACACCTTACTGCCCTCTAAAAAGCTCAAAAATATGTATGGTGCTGCCTGACGGTGAGGAAGGCGTCACTGATGATTCTTATTTTGGAATACCGGGCTACTGCCCTCTTCATTCTAATATTTCTACCATTATTCCTCCTGTGCCGGGTGAGAGCGGAGGAGACAGCATAAATGTACAGCCTATCGGTCCAGGATACCAGACCACCCCTGCCTCTCCTGCAACAGAGGGGTATGGGCCTGGAAACCTTCCGTATTAAATATTTAACCTGCAGGATGCGCGCCTGTCATATGGCTTCTGTCCTGCAGGTTATTTCCTATCTATTTCATCTTTGGCTTAAAGATAAGAGAAGCCAGATAGCCAAATACCAGGGCTGCGCATATGCCGGCGGCGCTGGCCGTAAGCCCTCCCTTGAACGCTCCCAAAAGTCCTTCCTGTCCAATGCCCTCTTTTACACCCTTCCACAAGGTGTTTCCAAATCCCAGAAGAGGAACTGTAGCCCCTGCCCCTGCCCACTTGGAAAATGGCTCATACAGTCCCACAGCTCCCAGCACAGATCCACAGACTACCAAAAGCACCATAATCCGTCCCGGCATCAGCTTGGTCTTTTCCATCAGAATCTGCACCAGGGCACAGATAATTCCTCCTATAAGAAATGCTTTCACATAATCCATTTAGTATTCCTCCTATTCAATATGCTCTATCATCACGGCATGGGCAATACCCGGAATGGTCTCTCCCTCATTGAAACTGACAGTAGACAGCAGTGCGCCTGTTGGCACAAACAGCACCCGCTTCCAGGTTCCACTCTGAACCTTAGGCAGAATATAGGAGCAGAAGGTAACAGCAGAGCAGCCGCAGCCGCTTCCTCCCGCATGGGTATCCTGCTGCTCCTTATCATATATTTCAATTCCGCAGTCCATAAGAATCGGCTCCAGATCGTGTCCTTTATTCTTCATAAATTCCAGCAGAATCCTCCGCCCCACCTCTCCAAGATCACCGGTGATGATTTGGTCATAATAGCTTTCATTGATCTGAAAATCCTCCAGATTCTGTTCAATGGTGTGAAATGCAGCCGGAGCCATGGCCGCTCCCATATTCATAGAATCCTTGGCCCCCATATCCACCATACGACCTGTAGTGATCCCTGTTATCTTTGCCATACCGCTTTTCCGATCCCCAGCCAGCACTACCGCTCCACAGCCGGTCACTGTCCAGGTTGCGGAAAGGGGACGCTGGTTTCCATATCCCAGTGGAAACCGAAATTGCTTCTCTGCTGTGGCAAAGTGACTAGAGGCCATAGACATCACCTGCTTGGCATAGCCTGCATTGACGGCCATAGCTCCAAGGCTCATAGCTTCCCCCATGGTGGAGCAGGCCCCGTAGAGGCCAAAGAGAGGTATCTCCAGATCCACTGTGCCAAAGGAAGTGGCAATCAACTGCCCCAGCAGATCTCCTGCAAAGAGATATCTCAGATCTCCTTTTCGGATTCCTCCCTTTTCAATTACCAGATCGGCTGTCTGTTTCTGCATGGCGCTCTCAGCCTGCTCCCAGTTATCCTTGCCAAACATATCATCCTGCTCCACCTGGTCAAACAAGGCACCCAATGGGCCCTGTCCCTCCTTCCTTCCAACTACGGCTCCGGCGCTGATAATAACCGGAGGATTATCAAATTCTATACTAGCCTTGCCCTTCATCTGTCCCATCTGCTACCTGTCTCCTTCCTGCCATATGTCTGCATCCAGAAAACCGCTGCCAGCCGTCCTCTGTTTCCTGTTACATTCACCACCCAAAGCTCTCCCTGGGTACACTTTAAAGAATTCCAAGCCACTGAAGCAGCCAGTATCCAACACCCAGAAGCCAGGAGCTTAAAAGTCCGTACAAAATCACAGGGCCGGCAATAGTAAATATTTTGCATCCAACACCGAATACCTCTCCTTCCGCATGAAACTCAATCGCAGGAGCTGCCACAGAGTTTGCAAAGCCTGTAATTGGAACCAACGCACCTGCTCCTGCAAATTGAACAAGCTTCGGAAATATATTAAGACCTGTCAGGATAATACTTAGAAGTATCAGCTCCAAAAGCATCCAGACCCCTGCTGTTTCCTGATCCATTCCCAACTGACTCATCATAACATTTATGGACAGCTGACCCAGCGCACAGATACTGCCACCCACCAGAAATGCTGCAGCCATGTTTTTAAACATACTGTGGGTAGGCGTTATCTCTTTTACAAATTCTTCATATTTCTTCTTATCTACTTCCATATAATCTCCTTCCAACTGCTGCTAGCCGGCCTTCAACCTAAGGATGCCATTTTCTGCCAGAAATAAAGAAGAGAGCCTGTCATTTTCCCTGCTGCCAGCGCCAGTATAAGATACTGAAGCCCCACGGCCAGATGTATCCTTCTTGATATTGTAGGAAGCGCCTTTAATGTTTCTGCCAATGACATAACCAAACAGCCTACGAAAATTCCCACAGACAGGCCGCAGATTCCTAAAAGCAAATGACCTGTGAAACCACCTATGGCAATCGGAAACTCATAAATATCCATAATGTTTCCAATCACCCCTCCCAAAATAATCACCGTCTCATAGAGAAATATATGCTTCCTGGTACCGGTTTTCCCCATCAATCGCACAAATACGCCGATAATAGCCAAAAACGCATAAACGCCGGCCGCTATAACGCCGCCGGCGCAAAGACTGAAAAATGCCAGCAAAACCTTTTTAAGTAATATCAATGTGCGTCTCCTTTCTGCCGTTATTAGCTATAAGAGTTTTACTGATATTATCCTCGTACAGGCGCATTTCCACTTCCAGAGGCGTTGGATCCGTATTTAGCTTGACAGATGCAAAATGGTTAAAGAACACGATAATTCCTACGGCAAGCCCTATGGAGTAGCTGATTTCCAGTATAGAAAAGCCGCCGGATTCATAGCCCATCACCAGACGATAAATCTCGCTGAATACATCTGTTACACTGACATCGTTGTTAAAGGTCATGATAGCAAAGGCCGCTCCAAAAAAACAGATTGCGCATACAAAAGCAGCTTTCATCCACTCCCATACATGTCTGGGAGGTGTGGGAGGCTTGTAGGCAATAATAAAATCCACCTCTCCAACATTGTTCACCTGAATGGTAGAGTCCATTTGAACCAGCTTGTCAATTACCTCCAGTGCGCTCATCATATAATGCCGCTTTGCATCCACCTTGATAGACTTCACCTTCATGGCATTGCACTTGTTTAGAATATTTGTATCGTCACAATAAACCTCAGCAACATCCTTTAAGACTACTTCCTTGTGAGTCAGCTCTGTTATCTGGTTTAATTTAAGATAGACTGTATGGTTCATAATCCCTTTCCGCTCCTTTGCATCTCCTCTTCTCCGTATACCATGGCCCTGGGATTCGTTACAAAGGCTGGTAATGCCGGCCCTATATCTGTCCTTTGCTCCTCCCATACAAGAGTTCCTTCCTTTTCATACCCCTTATCCTTCATACCTGAGGAGATATACCACACCAGCCCCCCTACCATTAAAAGGGCTGCTATCACTGCCAGAATCTCACACACACGCCTACCAAAATCCATCGTAATCACATCCTTTTCTTATACGCATTGTTATCTGGTTCTGCTAGTAGTATGGATGAAATAATTTTATTTTATTCTGATTTTAATTCGGTAAGGTTTGTTTAAACGACGGATTTAATAAAAATAAAACACAGTTCCAAAGGCTATAAAAGCCGCTTGGAACTGTGTGTTCCTATTTCAGAGAGACTGATTTTGATTCAAGCTGCCATCACAAGTATCTGTTGCAACAGCTCCTTATCTTTTCTAAGTTTCTGTATGGATTAACCTTCATAACGCGCTCGCATTTCCTTCAAAATACGCTTCTCCAGCCGTGATACCTGAACCTGTGAGATTCCCAGCTCCCCTGCAATCTGGGTTTGCGTCTGATTATAAAAATACCTTCTTACAATAATATCCCTTTGCTCTTCTGTCAGTCCCTCCATCAGCTCCCTTAACACCATCCGGTTCAGCAGCTCCTCGTGCCTGTTGTTCTCCTCCTCCAGCCTGTCCATCAGACAGGTGGTATTATCATCCTTTCCTCCAGCCGGCTTGTAAAGAGATTCCACCTCAGCGGCGGCCTCTAAGGATGCAGCCACCTCCTCACGGCTGGTGTCCAGGTGTCTGGCTATCTCCTCAATGGTAGGCTCACGGCCCAGTGCATAGGTCATCTCTTCCCTGGCTGCCCTGACCCTTATTCCAAGCTCCTTGATGGAACGGCTTACCTTAATCATACCGTCATCCCTTAAAAACCGTTTTATCTCCCCTGTAATCATAGGTACTGCATAGGTGGAAAATTTTACATCAAAGCTGGTATCAAACTTATCAATGGCCTTTATAAGTCCGATACTGCCAATCTGAAACAGATCCTCCATTTCGTATCCACGCCCAGAAAATCTTCTGACAATGCTCCAGATAAGTCCCACATTGTCCATAACCAATCGATCTCTAGCGTCTTTATCCCCGTTGTGAGCCATATGAATTAATTCCATAGTCTCATCCATAGGCGTCACCTGCCAATGTATTTCTTCATGATTACCACTGTTCCTTCACCGGGCTGTGATTGCACATCCACCTGATCCATAAATGCTTCCATAAATGAAAAACCCATACCGGAGCGCTCTCCCTCAGGATCGGTCGTGAACATAGGCTCCATGGCCTGCTTCACATCTGGAATACCTACGCCTGTATCCTTTACCTGTACCGTAAGCTCCCGTTCTTCCACATCGGCTGTGATGTCCAAATACACCACGCCTCGCTCTCCCCGGTAGCCGTGGATGATCGCGTTGGTCACAGCCTCGCTGACTGCTGTTTTTACATCATCTACCTCCTCCAGCGTAGGATTCAGCCTGCTCATAAACACGGCAGTTACGACTCTGGCAAACTCCTCGTTCTGGGAAAGGCTGTCCATCTCCAGCTTTAAATGTTCCTTGTTGTTCTCCATCCTCTTATCCTCCATTTTTCCTTCTCCCCCTATGAGTTTATAGCTTCTTCCCTGCTCTCATGCCCTTCCAGCAGCCGCTTCATGCCTCCCAGCTCTAAAATCCGCTTCACCTGAGAACCCGCGCCGTAATACGCCACCGTTCCTCTACTGGAAGCCATTTGCTTGTAACGGTTCAGCAATACCCCGATTCCTGAAGAATCCATAAATGTGGTATGGGTAAAATCAAATACAATCCGGTTAATATAATTCTCTGCAAGCAGCAAATCCGTATCACGCTTCAAGCTCCTGCAGTTGTGGTGATCCAGCTCCTTTGGCAGATGTATAATCAGCATCCGCTCCCTGGCCTCATAGGTAAATGATGTATGTTCCATCCCTTGATGCTCCCTTCTTAGAGAAATATGAAAAAAGATACTACAAAAGAATCCTTCTTTTTCTTTCGTAGTATCTAATCTTTTATCTTTCCAACTAGCCATGTCCGGTTTTAATATCCCCTGGCATTCTCCGCCCGGGCTGCATACTCAGAATCAGGAAACTCGCCAACAATCTTGTCAAAGGCAGCGTTGGCATTCTCCGTATCTCCCCCTGCCTGGTAAAGGCGTCCCACATAGAAAAGGGCCTCTGCATTATCCGGCCGGATGGCAAGGCTGGCTTTAAAGAGCTCCAGCGCCTCTGTCTTGTTTCCTCCATTCCAGAGGCTTAAGCCCTGATCGACCAGCTTCTGGTACACATTGGCCTCCATATCCTGCCGGATATCCTCCACGATAGCCTTCATCCCTTCATCCTCAATCAAATCAAAGCCAGCCCCTGCAAATGCCCTGGCAGCCGACACATAATCCCCGGCCCGGTAGCTTTGGAGAATGGCAATCAGCTCCTGATACTGTGCCATAACGCTGGTGTTTCCTGTGGTAAGCTCATCCAGTCTTGCCTGTACCTCCTTTGCCTGGGCCTCCAATAGGTCATAATCGTTCTGCAGCATATCGTTCTTCTGGTTAGTGCTGTTTAGCTTCTGCATGTATACCATAATGGCATCATCCCTTTGGCGCTTCAGCTCCTTCGTCTTAGCCGGAAGGATAAGAAAAAGAAACGCGAACATACCCAGCACCAGACCGATAATAATATGGAGCACTGTGGAAATTCCGGTGGATTCCCTGTAAGTGTTGGGAATAATAACATCGTCATCCTCCATCTTCCTGTGTGAAAAGGCTTTCACCATTTTACGCTTTTCCGCGTCGGCACGGCCTGTATTCTGCTTTACAATCGACATATAATAAAGAGCCTTCTGATTGCTCTTATCTATCTGGAGAATCTTATACAGGGAACGGCCTGCCTTGCTGTAATCCTCCCTTCCCATGTATAAAAGAGCCAGAAGCAGATGCGCCTTTACAAAATTAGGGTTGGATTCCACCACCCTGGCAAGCTGAAGAATCGCCAGGTCATCGCTGCCGTTTTGAGCATGCAGCAACGCCTGGTTGAAGGTTTTTACATTCTGGCTCTCCCTCTCCAGCTGTCCGGGCTTTCTCTGTATCTCGTCCAGATAGTGATCCGCCAGATTATGATCCGGCTGCAGGTTCATGCTGATCACCCACTGAACCAGGGCGTCGGCCACCTCACCGTTTTCATAGTATATTAATCCTAGCAGGTTCCGGGCGTCTGTCTGATATTTATTGAAATGCAGACTTTTCTTCAGACACTGGGCAGCTCCCGACAAATCCCTTATCCTGGCCTTCTCAAGGCCCAGATTATAGAAGCTGTTGGCAATCTGCTGGTTCTTTCTTCCATAGTCCATATGCACCGCCTACTTTTCTGTTCTCTCTTTTATCAGCTCCATCATGATGTCCGTCATATCTGTCAAATCGCTTTTAACAATAGCGTCCTCCACTTCCTCAACATCCAGACTAGGCTTAAAGCGTTCAATCTCATCTTCAAAATCAATCATATATTCTCACTCCTATTCGTCCAGAGAGGCCTTAATCTCCCCTATCAGGTATAGAGAGCCTGCGCAAAATAAAAGCTCTCCTTTGCTCCTCTCCCTCATGTCTTCCAGAGCGCTGCGGGCGTCCTCATAGGCAATGACCTCACAGGAAGCCATCCCTTCAAACACCTCTACAAGGGCGCAAGCCTCCATTCCTCTTTGGCAGTTGATATGAACCACACCGATAGCCGCCCAGTCGAGGCTGCTGCAAAGCTGCCGGGCCATAGCCTGATAATCCTTATCAGATACAGCGCCGAACAGCAGATACGGCTTCCTTCCCATCCTCTTTTCAATCTCCCCTGCCGTCTCCAAAAAAGCGCTGATCCCTCCCGGATTATGGGCTCCGTCCAGATAAATTCCGGGAGCAGCCTGCTCCATTCGTCCTGGCCAGGTGGTTTTTTTTATGCCAGCTATTATCTGATCATTGGTTATATTCCAGAAGCCTCTGCTTTCAGACTCAGCAGGGGAATTCCACTGACTTTCCTGTTCCTCTGTCAGCATCCTTCCTTCCCATCTCAGCACATCTAAGGTACGGACTGCCAGCATGGTATTCTCTGCCTGATAAAAGGCTTCAAAAGGGATCTTCAGCTTCAGCCGATCCCCCTGGAGCATTCGGGTGCTGATCTCCAGCCATCCGTCTCCCACGTCCTCCACACGGAAATCCTCACGCCCCACAGGATAGCGGGCTGAGCCTGCGCGAAAGGCCTGTCCCTCAATAACGGCTGAAATCTCCCTCTGCCTGCCGGCAAAGATAACAGGCGTCCGTTTTTTAATGATGCCAGCCTTCTCTCTGGCTATCTTAATCAGCGTGTCACCCAGATACTGCGTGTGATCCATACTAATAGAGGTAATAACACAGGCACTGGGCTTTTCCAACACATTTGTGGTATCCAGCCTCCCCCCCATTCCTGTCTCCAGAACCATTACATCCACTTTCTGGCGCTTAAATATCACCATGGCCATATAAAAAAGGAATTCAAAAAAGGTAGGGTGGCAATACCCTGTTTTTTCCATCCTTCGGCTGACCTTTAACACCTCATCAAAGGACTCCTCAAAAGCGGCCTCCTCCACCCTCTTTCCATTAATCAGAAACCGCTCCCTCACCTCTACCAGATGAGGTGAAATAAAGGTGCCTGTCTTATATCCTGCTTCCTTTAGCATGGAGGTAAGAAAGGCGCACACGGAGCCCTTGCCATTGGTGCCTGCCACATGAATCGCTGGTATTTCTCTGTCAGGATGTCCCAGCGCTCCCAAAAAATCCCTAACATCCTCCAGAGAATTCTTTTTTCTAGTCCACATTGGAATCTGTTTTAAATATGCTCCGGCATTTCCCATATTCTAACCTTTCTAAAAGCCTGTCTGCCGGATTGGCCAGACAGGCTTTTATAATCTTAACCTAATTTTCAGGAATAATCAACCGTATATTCTCGCCGTCCTTCGTTTTTTACCGACAAATTCAGCCATCCGCAGCCTTCTCTCTGCTTTTTTGTCCCACCGGAATCTGAGCCAATATAATAGCTGCGAACATGAGGATACAGCCAAATATCTCCTTTAAAGACAACCTCTGCCCCAGGATTGCCCACCCTGCCAGTACCGAGATACAAGACTCCAAACTGAGAATAAGGGACGCTATGGCAGGATTCATCCCTCTCTGTCCCACAATCTGCAGCGTATAGGCTACACCGCAGGACAGAATACCCGCATATAGCAGGGGCATCCAGGCTATCAGTATCTGGCTTATATTTGGCGTTTCCCAGATGAGCATGGCGATACCGGACAAAATACCGCTGACAAACAACTGGATACAGGACATTTTCATCCCACCCACTACCGGAGCAAAAAAATCAATTACCAGAATATGTATCGCAAACAAAAGAGCGCATATCAGCATCAGCAAATCCCCTCTGTTGACCTCCATCACATCTTTCGACATGCACAGCAGGTAAAGTCCTATCACAGAAAGAAAAACCGACGCGATAATGACAGGACTGCATTTCTTCTTTAAAAACAGCCCCAATATAGGAACGATTATAATGTAGCAGGCCGTAATGAATCCAGCCTTTCCCACAGTTGTATACTGAATTCCAAACTGCTGGACATTGCTGGCCAGACAAAGAGCCACGCCGCAGCAAATTCCACCGGTTATCAGAACCTTTCTGTTCCCCGCAATCACCCTACTAGAATCTTGGTTTTTATTCAAAAACCAGATAAGAGGAAGCAAAGCCGCTCCTCCCATCAGGCTTCTGACACAGTTAAATGTCAGAGGCCCTATATAGTCCATTCCCACACTCTGGGCCACGAAGGCCACACCCCATATTGCAGCTGTAAGCAGCAGCAAAATTGCATTTTTAAGCTTCATTATCTGACCTCATTAGTAATATTTATCCAGGGCTGCTTTACTGCCGAAGCTGGGCCAGACGGGTTTTGACCTGCTCCATCATCCTGGTATATGCTTCAAGTTTGGCCTTTTCCTCCTGAATCTTTGCCTCTGGAGCTTTGCTGATAAATGCTTCATTTCCAAGCATAGCCTGAGAGCGCGCCAGCTCTCCCGTCAGACGCTTCTCTTCGGACTTAAGACGAAGAATTTCTTTTTCAATATCCACCAAATCAGCAAACGGCATATAGATAACTGCCTTAGGAAGCACAGCCGGAACAAAGTCCTCCCCAATCCCTTCCTTATCCTTTTGCAGAAAAACCTCGCTGGCATAGCCAAGAGATGCAAAGAAGCTTCTGCTTCGCTCAAATACGGAAAGGAGTTCTTCATCCTCCGACACCACATAAACCGCTGCCTTTCTGGAAGGCTGAACATTCATAGAGGTTCTCACATTGCGGATAGCCCTCACTGCTTCCTTTATGGTTTCCGTTGCCTGCTCCTCAGCCTCAAAGCTCCACTCCTCTCTGTACTGAGGCCACTGGGAAACCATAATGGTTTCTTCCTCCTCTTGAAGGTTGCAGAAAATTTCCTCTGTAAGAAACGGCATAAATGGATGAAGCAGCTTGAGGGCCTGAAGCAAAACGGTTTTTAAGGTCCAGATAGCGGCCTCCTTCGTAGCGTCTGCTTCATTGTACAGCCTTGGCTTTACCATTTCGATATACCAATCGCAAAATTCTTCCCAAATAAAGTCATACACCTTCTGAAGGGCGATTCCCAGCTCATACTTATCCAGATTCTCCGTCACCTCCCGGCTTAGAGAGTTAGCTCTGGACAAAATCCATTTGTCAGCCATAGTAAGGCTGTCCAACGTTGCGGCTGAGCCGCCGGAGGCCTTCTCTATGTTCATCAAAATAAAGCGGGAAGCGTTCCATACCTTATTGGCAAAGTTCCGGCTGTTTTCCACACGCTCCCAGTAAAAGCGCATATCATTGCCAGGCGCATTTCCAGTCATCAGCGTCATGCGAAGAGCATCTGCGCCGTACTTCTCGATTACCTCCAACGGATCGATTCCGTTGCCCAGAGACTTGCTCATCTTGCGTCCCTGGGAATCTCTTACCAGCCCATGAATCAGCACCGTATGAAAGGGAAGCCTCCCGGTCTGCTCCAGCCCTGAAAATACCATTCGGATTACCCAAAAGAAAATAATATCGTATCCGGTTACAAGGACGTCCGTAGGATAAAAGTATTCCAGTTCCTCTGTCTTAGACGGCCAGCCCAGGGTGGAAAAAGGCCAGAGCGCAGAGGAAAACCAGGTATCCAGGGTATCCTCATCCTGCTTTAAATGGCTTTGACCGCACTCAGGGCAGAGCCTAGGCGCTTCTTTGGCAATGGTTACGTGGCCGCAGTCCTGACAGTAGTAGGCAGGAATCCGATGCCCCCACCAAAGCTGACGGGAGATACACCAATCCCGGATGCCCTCCAGCCAGTGAAGATACGTCTTTCCAAAGCTTTCAGGAACAAATTGCAGCTTCCCGGTCTTGAAAGCCTCCACTGCCGGCTTTGCCATTTCCTCCATCTTCACAAACCACTGCTGCTTTACCATTGGCTCCACCGTAGTTTTGCAGCGATCATGGGTTCCTACATTGTGGGAATGCGGAACCACCTTAACAAGCAGCCCCTGCGCCTCTAAGTCAGCCACAATGGCCTTTCTGGCTTGGTAGCGATCCATGCCGTAATAGGGACCGGGTACGTTTATCGTAGCGTCATCATTTAAAATAACCGGCTCATCCAGTCCATGGCGCTTTCCTACCTCAAAATCGTTAGGGTCATGAGCAGGCGTGATTTTTACGCAGCCTGTTCCAAATTCTTTATCTACATAGGAGTCTGAGATAACCGGAATTTCCCGGTCTGTCAAAGGAAGCTTAAGCATTTTTCCGATGAGATCCTGATACCGGTCATCCTCCGGATTTACTGCCACTGCCGTATCGCCCAGCATGGTCTCAGGCCGTGTTGTGGCAATCTCCACAAACCGTCCTTGCTCCCCTGCCACCGGATAATTAATATGCCAAAAGAAGCCTTCCTGCTCCACATGCTCTACCTCGGCATCGGAGATAGAGGTCTGACATACCGGACACCAGTTGATGATTCGGGAACCCTTGTAAATATAGCCCTTCTCATAAAGCTTTACAAACACCTCCAGCACCGCGTCTGAGCATCCCTCATCCATGGTAAAGCGTTCCCTGTCCCAGTCGGCGGAGGAACCCAGCTTATGAAGCTGCTTTACAATACGTGCGCCATATTCGTCTCTCCACTTCCAGCACTGATCCAAAAATCCTTCCCTGCCCAGATCCGCCTTATCAATCCCCTCCTTTTTCAGCTTATCAATTACCTTTACCTCAGTGGCAATGGCCGCATGATCGGTTCCTGGCTGCCACAGAGCCTCAAATCCCTGCATCCTTTTATATCGGATCAGAATATCCTGCATGGTATTATCCAGGGCATGTCCCATGTGAAGCTGGCCGGTAATATTAGGCGGGGGCATCACAATGGTAAAGGGCTTCTTACTCTTATTTACCTGTGCATGAAAATACTTCCCCTTTAGCCATTTCTCATATAGGCGGTTCTCAATTTCCGCCGGGTTGTAGGTCTTTTCAAGTTCCTTCATGTAGGCTCTCCTTTTCTCGTCTTTGCAATTATGTTTCCAATGAACGAAAAACACCCTCTGCCTGTCCGGTTAAGGACCTGCAAAGGGCGAATCATCCGCGGTACCACCTTTGTTCTGCCGAAGGCTCAGCCTGCCCCACCGCAAATACACAATCTGCAGTCACAGCGTTCCGGCAATCTCTCCGGCCTTTAACGGAGCCACCCGTGAAACAGCTACACAGAAAGTTAGAATGGCAGATCCATACTCTCCTTCCCTGCTCCGGTTCCGAAGCTACCTTCCACCAGCCTCATCCCAGGCAGCCTTTCAGCCTGCGGGCCGCCCTCTCTTTTGGTTCCCCTGATGTACTCCTCTTCTTCCATACCTTTTTCTATTGCTTATATATTTTATTATCATAAAGAGAATTTGCCATTTTGTCAAGGCAGCTCTCAAAAAATTTTCCTGCTATTTCTTTCACGCCTCCATGCTAAGGGTAAGCAAGCATCTCACACCATCATCCGGTATTCCTGCTTCCACCGCCTCACCAGCTCCGCTGCTCCGCTTAACCTCTTGATAGGATCCTTCTTAAAGAGCGCCCTCAAAGCCCGGACTTCCTCTGCCTGACCCGCCTCTAACGCAGCCGTATCCGCCTCATGTCTCCACTGTGCCTCCAGTTCCTGAGTAAAGAGGGAGCCATAGCGCTCCCTTACCTCCAGCTCTGGAGCAAACATAGTAAGAAAATAAATCCGTTTCAGCACATCTGGGCTTTTTTTCAGTTCATAGGCCTTGTCATAAGCCTGGAGCGCTTTATGAAACCGAAACATCATGGCATAGGAGGCTCCCAGATTATTATACACCGCCTCAAAAAAGGCATCGTCCACATAACGGTCACGTGGATATTCCAGGGCCTTCTCATACCGTCCGGCTGCCTTTCCAAACTGGCGCTGATTAAACAAATAATCAGCCAGCTCCTTGTCGTATTGAGCCGGATGAAGGGAGCGGATGGCAGACACGGCTGCCTTGAACTTCTGTATTTCCTTTTCACTGTAATAATCACACTCTGATAAAAGCAAAAGCAGCACATCCTCCGGCCTGCTGCCTGTCTCTATCAGCTTTTCCATACGTCCGGCCAGGCAATCCATCCCTAAATCCCTTCGGATAAATCCCAAGAGAAGCTCATCTACAAAATGATCCAGAACCAGTAAAGGATGATTGTAAATCACATAACAAAGCTCCTGAGAAGAATGGATGTAAATTCCCAGCACATCAATATAATATGGGTGTTTCACACACTCCTGCCTGCAAAGTATCAGACTCATAGATTTACCTCTTGACGGATCACCGCATCCGACGCCGGAAACAGTTCTCCAAATCCTTTATCCTTTATTACCATCACCATGGTTTCCTCATCTGTAAAGCCCATATTCATCTCAATTCTTGTGGTTCTGGAAGGACGCGCTGGAAAGCCCTTTAAAGGAATCCTTACCAACCTCTTTTTCTTGGAGTCAAGAGGTGTAATTGTAAATTCCACCTCGTTTTCGCCCTCCACAATAAAATCCATGGAGCTCCTGGACTCATACCAGCTGTCACCGTAGGACGCCACCACCAGCTGACCCTCTCTCCCCCGTTTCATTACCTTAAGAGATACCTCGGCCTTAAGCCGTCCCTCACAAATAAGAATGTAAGGATAAGAGGTTTTATCCTGAAGATAATCTGCTCCCTTGTAAGCGGCGCCCCTGGAGAAAAGGCAGGACTCTACAAATACCTTCCTTCGGTTGCACACCAGCTTCATAAAACCGGCCGCCCAGTCCTGACGCTCAAAGCCCTTTCCTGTCAGGAACACAGTGGAAAACAGCTTCCTGCTTAAAAGCTTCTCCGCGCAGGCGCTAAGTATCTTGTCAGCCAGCTTGCTGCCGGAGGGCGAATCTAGAATATCCAGATTAAATGCCTCCTCCTGATTCTGAGCCTCTGCTTGAACCATATTGCGCCGCATACCTCTTTGAACCTTCATCTCATAGTAGCAAAGCCGTTCTGAAGACAGTTCAAACAGCCCTACCTGATTGGTCCAGAGATCCTTTTTCTGACTGAGCACATAATAGACAAAGCTTTCCGTATGACTGATGACATGGACTCTCTCTCTGGGAATCTTAAGATAATCAGCGCAGTACATAAGAGTATCCAAAAGCTTTGCATCCACCTCCTGAATGGTAACTACCAGCTGCGACACAGCTTCAGAGTAAAACTCCTTCTTGGGATACTGAAGCAGTTTCTCTATAAACAGCTGAAGCAATGTCCTTCCTGTATAGCAGGTGCCTCCGATGGTGGAAGTGCCGTCCTTTAATACCATCTTTAAAAGCTTATCTACAATTACGCCTTCCCCAAGAAGGGTAGCGGCATATGCCTCCTCTCCTGTCAGCCAGGTCTCCTCATCTTTCCTGCGGCAGATAACCGTAGGAATCGTCCAGCATCGTTCCTCATCATAACAGCTGATCTGGGTATAATCATCATTCAGATCCAGACCAATGATCAGTCCGTCCATAGACAGCTCCTCCATTTAATCACTCAATAGGAAACAAGGCTCCAAGGACAGCCGACTTTTTCAGATATTCTTCCATCGCTGCAGCCAGCCTTTTGTCATCCTTGTTTTTTATCGCTGCTCCCATCTCATTCAGAAAAGCAAAACGGCTGTTTTCCTTGCCTTCCAGCTTATGGTCGCACTCCACAATACCCTCCGCCGCCAGTGTGCGGCTTTTTCCCTCCGGTCCGTCATATATCCGGTACTCCATGGTTTCCCCTTGAAAAAGCACCGTTTGTTTTACATAAATTCCCTGGTAGATCCGACGCAGATCCTCGCTGTGCCAGGTATCCTCCCCCGGCTCAATCTTTATCTGGAGTTCAGGCTGACGATCCTTTTTGCCCCGGTACTCTACCATAGCCTTATCCATAATATCTTCAGGTATGGGTATATGCTTTGACAGATCCCTGGTATAAGGAAACACCAGCCCTTCAGCCAAAAGGATACCCGTCATATTTTTACACAACTGTCTGTCTTCTTCACTCAGCTTATCCCTTGTAGAAAAATACAGGGTCAGCGCCAGAGTATAGATCGTAGGCATATCGTCCCTCCAGGAGCTTCCTCCCAGAGCCTGCTTCAGATATTCAAACACCCGGTCATCTACATCCTGACGCTCCAGAAAATACTGAATGCTCTTTTGGGTAAAGTAGGCCTTTACCACGCTCTCCCTGGCAGGCTTCCGCTTTATATACAAGTCAAAGACTGAATCCATCTGCTGGCAGCAGCCTGTAAACAGCATCTGGCCCAAAAGCCGTTCCTCCAGATCGTAGGTCTCTACATGATCCTTCACTCCCTGAATCAGCACCTCATACATCTGTGACACCGTTCCGTTGAAATGCTCACAGAGATAATCCAGGATAACACTATCATATATTCCTGCTCGAAAGACCCGGTAAGCAATATAAAGAAGCAGATCATCCTGATCAAAAAGCCGCTGGAGTATCATCCTGGCACATAGCTTCATAAGCCTGGCCGGCTGAATGTACTGGCTTCCATAATTCTGAATCATATGGTAAGCCTCCTGCATATGATTCTGGCTGATAAGGGTTTCACATATCTGCTGCCTCTGTCTTGCGCTCAGGGCCTTTTTATCGAGCTGTACCAGATAGGTGCAGCTAAACGCTCCCATGCCGTCCCTGTCTTCCGCCGCTTCCCTGCAATAATAATCCGTCACAGCCTGGAGGAGCTGGCGTTCAAATACAGAATTCAGTCTCATATGAAGCATGGTTTCCTCCAAAAGCTCCGCCTGGAGGTCATTTTCCACCCCCCGGCCCACTATGCGCCTGCATTCCTCAAGCTTAAGCATAGGATGATCCGGGTATACCTGATAGCACTGTTTTAAAAGATCTGGTTTATCCATAACCGGCATCTTTATGTGCTTTACATTCAGATAACGGTTTCCATAGGAATCTTGAAACAGAATTACAATCTGATCCGAAAACAGGGGAACATAGGCGGCCTGATCTTCTAAAAGGTAAGCCTCCTCCGCTTCCAGCTCCACATACCGTATGATTACGTATTTCATTCTAGGCTCCCCGCAGCGGATGCGGAAGGCTTTCAATATTCCGGGAAGGACTCTGGCCACAGGCTCGTCAATCATATCCTTGTAAATCATATGCTCATAGATCACTGCCATGCGGCTGTTAATCCTGTTCTTGAAAAGCTGCTCCATGGCAAATAGTTCCATGCTTCTAGTATAAGACTGATACAGCTTTGAGGAAGGATTCATATACAGGAGAATATTTCGGTAGAGAACGCTGCGGCTGCGGCTGTCCAAATCCTTATCATATGAAAAATACAAAAGCACCTCTTGGGGAAGCGAATGGGCGTAGTCCTCCGGAAGCGCATACAGAAAATACTCATAAAGCCTGGTAAGATTCACCCCTGCTTTCAGAGCCTTCTCGTACCATAAAAAGGCGCCCTTATTCTTCCTGTCTCCCTTTATAAGAATACTGCAAACTGCCTCCAGAAGCTCTTTCTCAGGATAAGACTCATAAAATCTCATCATCAAGCGCTCCAAAAGCCGTCTGTAATACTTCACCTCCAAAGCTAGCTTCGCAGCCTTAAGAGCTACTCTGAGGCTGGTAATGCCTTTTCGGATGCCCAGGTAAAGAAGCTGTATCTCAAAGTCTCCAAGATGGCTTAACAGTTCTGGATGCTCCTCTGTCAGCCGGGCTGCCGCCGCATACACGAAGGGACTGCTGCTTCCGTTTTGAAATAGCTTTTTTAAGGAATTATATGAATCCAAAGGATTTAAAACCATGGTACCATCCAGCTTCATAAGCAGCAGAAGCAGATACGGCTGATTTCTCTGACCATCCTTCCATAGAAGGGTTCTAATATAACGGCACAGAGACTCCTTCTGCTCTCCTTCCCCATCTGTCAGCTTAAGCCTCAGATACTGATAAAAGCAGTATCGCTCCGGCTGCTCCTCCCTGTGGCTTAAAACAGAATCTCTGGCTTCGTCCAGGCACATAGCCGCATTTTCTTTTCTCCCGCCAAGCAATAAAAGATCTGCCTGTATGACGCGAATCCACGGTTCCTCAGGATAACTGGCCCGCAGCCGCTCCACCTCTTTCATCATCTGATGCACAAGCAGAGCCGGCTCACAGGCCCCGGCCTCATAATCCAGCCTCAAAGACAAGCAGCTTACAAGGCTTCTCCTGTCTATCTGCTTATCCGCGTCAGTTTCCACGTCCTTTGCAGACGTGCCTTCTCCCTCCGCTTCTATCTCAATGGTAAACTCCTGACGCAGGGAGCGAAGTTTAATCCTCCCAAAATTTCTGCCCCTGTGAAGCTGCTTAGGCAGTATACGGTAAATCACACAGCTTTTACTGTTTACAAAATCCCGATCTGTCATCTCCTTCGACTTAAGCTCAATGAAAGAAGCGTCTGTCTGAATCTCCACAGCCACATATCCCCAGCCACTGGCTGTAATGTCAATGGAATCCTCCACAGTCGTCACAAGCTTTTCATATACCCGTCCCCTGGTATCTACAGTCAGCTCCACCGGCTCCTTTACCTGTAAAGCCACCAAAAACTCCTCCAAAAGATTCCTTCTTCCGCTCCTACCCTTCAGTCCCTCGTAGATGGTACGTATCCGGGCGTCCTGCATAAAAGGCGCCTCGGTAAAATCCTGATACTCAAACATTCTAAGGGCTGTATTAAACTCCCTCCTGGCCAGATTTCCAAAGTCCCTGGGTGTCTTAAGCCGTCCCAGAGCTTCCCCGGAATTGCCCGTCTGAACCTGCAAAGAATAAGGAATCTCCCTCTCACCCCCATTGGTGATCAGATAAAAAGATCCCTCAATTATGTCGCCATGCTCAGAAAATCTGCTGTTGACTTCATATACAATTCGGTTTCTCAGACCGCCAAAGGCGCTGTTCACAACCTGCACACGCTCATGGCTAGAGTAGGCCAGCCCTTTTACATACAGATTATTCACGCTGCTTACCACTATCTCACCACGGATGACCTCTCCCGCCTGAACCACTGCCTCCAACCGTTCCGGTTCCAGCACAAGCTTCGGCGTTTCACTGTCGATAATCCCTCTGGCCAGACGGTTAATCCGTTCCCTCATAGTACCACCTGTATCTTTATCCTTTTGTGTATTCCTGACACTTACGTTACATGATAACACATTTTAGCTTGATTTAAAAGTGCAAAATTGTTATGATAGAGGAAAATATATATAGGATGCGTTTACTATTTACAAATAAAGGATGGAATAAAAAATGACAACCAGCGAAAAAGCGTTACTTCTGCACGAAGCATGGAAAGGAAAGATTGAAACAATCTCCAAGGCCAAGGTAGCCTCCAGAGAGGAGCTAGCTCTGGCTTACACTCCGGGAGTAGCAGAACCCTGCAGGGTGATCGCTCAGAATCCAGAAGCTGTCTATACGTATACGATCAAATCCAATACTATCGCCGTTGTATCCGATGGCAGCGCTGTGCTGGGGCTTGGAAACATAGGGCCTCTGGCAGCCATGCCTGTTATGGAAGGAAAGGCTGTTCTATTTAAGGAATTTGGCGGCGTTAATGCATTTCCCATCTGCCTGGACACCCAGGATACCAGGGAAATCATCGAAACAATCGTGCGAATCGCTCCTGCTTTCGGCGGCGTTAATCTGGAGGATATCTCGGCTCCCCGTTGCTTTGAGATCGAGGAGGCTTTGAAAAAGCGCCTGAATATTCCTGTTTTCCACGATGACCAGCACGGAACGGCTATAGTAGTACTGGCAGGGATTATCAACAGCCTGAAGGTAACAAACAGGAAAAGGGAGGACTGCCGGGTAGTTGTAAACGGAGCAGGCTCCGCAGGCGTAGCTATCACAAAGCTCCTTCTCACCTATGGCTTTTCTAACATTACCATGTGCGACAAGTCTGGCATCCTTTATAAGGGGGCTGAGGGCCTTAACTGGATGCAGGAAGCAATGATGGATGTGACAAACCAGGAGCATAAATCCGGCGCTTTGGCAGACGCTATGAAGGGGGCTGACATTTTCATCGGCGTCTCAGCTCCCGGTATTGTATCTCAGGAGATGGTAGCTTCTATGAAAAAGGACGCTATCCTATTCGCAATGGCGAACCCAGTTCCTGAAATTATGCCGGAGCTTGCTAAGACAGCCGGAGCCCGTATAGTAGGAACCGGCCGCTCTGACTTTCCCAATCAGGTAAACAACGTATTGGTATTTCCCGGAATCTTTAAGGGAGCTCTGGAAGGGCATGCCGCTGCCATAACCGAGGAGATGAAGCTGGCCGCTGCCCAGGCCATCGCCGGACTTGTGGCAGATAACGAGTTAAATGAGGATAACATCCTTCCCGAAGCCTTTGATCCCCGTGTAGCGGATGTGGTGAGCAGGGCCGTAAAGGATCATATAGTTTAAAGTACAATGTGACCGGGGCGCTTCCCGGCTTTCAATAACCGGATGGAGAGTGTTTTATATGCTGACTGAACCAATGACCCTTTATAAGTTGATGAATCTTTATATGCTAAAGCAGGTGAATTTTCCTCTTACCAACGCACAGCTTACGAATTTCTTTACGGAGCATGAATACACGACCTATTTTACTCTCCAGCAGGCCTTAAACGAGCTGGAGGACGCAGGGCTGGTACATAAGGAAGCCAGCCATAACTCCACCCGCTATGACATTACAAGGGAAGGAGAAGAAACCCTTAATTTTTTTGGAAAAAATATATCCCAGGCCATTGTAGAAGATATGGACAAGTATCTGAAGGAAAACAAATTCCGTCTCAGGGAAGAAGTAGGCACCACCGCCGATTTCTATAAAGGAACCAATCAGGACTACATTGTCCACTGTGAGGTTCGGGAGAACAAAACCACTCTTATTCGTCTGGATCTGTCTGTTCCTGACAAGGAACAGGCAGAATCCATGTGCAGCGCCTGGAAGGATAAAAGCCAGGAGATTTATTCTTATGTGATGCGCAGCCTTTTATCCTGACAGACCGCCTTTTTCCATTCAGCCTCAGTCTGGCGCCAGACAGCGCAAAGCCGCCTATCCCCTGCGGTATCACATGCCACGATCCAGCAGATAGCTAATTAGATGTAAGTAAGCGAACTGCTCGGCCTCCTAAAGTAAATCGAAATGACGTAGCAAGTGCAATTAACCGCACGCCTGTACTACGTCATTTCGGAGTGTTACCATTTAAAAACTGTATTTTATTTTAAATGAATATCTGAAACTGTTAATATATAGTTTGTCCCTGCAATGCAACCGCAGCCTATCCAGTTGCACCCACTGCGGCAACAATGAGAGCAATTCATTTTGTCAATTTCTGTCTTGAGTTCCTACAAACGGTGGTTGAAATATGAATCGCTTCTCCTATAAAGTACCAAGCTGCCGTTTTAGGATGAAAATGTTTCTCCTGCCATCTCTCCCAGATTCTTCTCAATCAAATCCCATATCTCATCTCTGCCCTGCTTGGTCTCAGCAGAAAAAGGAATAATCACGCCTTCCTTATCCATTCCCAACCCTTGACGAATTACCTTCACAGCTTTTTGCACCTGGCTGCGGTTAATCTTGTCCAGCTTGGTTGCGATGATAACCGGATGATATCCATTATAGTTAATCCACTCGTACATCAGCTTATCATTGCCGGATGGCTCATGACGGATATCAACAAGAAGAAATACCATCTTTAGCATAGCGGATCTTCTCAGATACCGCTCAATCATTTTCCCCCATTTCTCCTTGACCTCCAGGGAGACCTTGGCATAGCCGTAGCCCGGCAGATCCACATAATAGAGAGTTCCGTTTATATTGTAAAAATTAATGGTCTGGGTCTTACCCGGAGCAGAGGAGGTCCTGGCATAGGACTTCCGGTTCATCAGGGCATTGATCAATGAAGATTTTCCCACATTGGACTTGCCTGAAAACGCAAACTCCGGCAATACATTCTCCGGCAGCCTGCTGGTGACTCCGCACACAGTTTCCAACTTTACATCTTTGATAATCATCCTGCACTCCTTTATGTCCCGTCTTCCGGAACCAATGCTTCTCTTAACACATCCGCCATCGTATTTACTTGAACAATCGACAGTCCCTTTGTAATTTCTGCTGAAAGCTCCTCTATATCCGGCTGGTTCTTATCCGGTACCAGCACCTTTTCAATATGTGCCATCTTGGCAGCCAAAATTTTCTCCTTCAGGCCTCCGATGGGAAGCACCCGGCCTCTTAAGGTAATCTCTCCTGTCATTGCCACCTTAGCAAGAACAGGCTTCTCAGTGACTGTGGATAGCATAGCTGTAGCCATGGTGATACCAGCAGAAGGGCCATCCTTTGGTACTGCCCCCTCCGGAATATGAATATGAAGATCGTGCTTCTCAAAATAACCATCATCTATACCATAGAAGGGGCACACCGAACGGACATAGCTAAGGGCTGTCTGGGCCGACTCCTTCATCACATCCCCAAGCTGCCCAGTCAGCAGAAGCTTTCCCCTCCCAGGCATTACATTTACCTCGATCTGCAGGGTATCTCCTCCTACGCTGGTCCAGGCCAGTCCACGTACGATTCCTATCTGATCCTCTTCATTGGCATTCTCAAAGGTTATCTTCTCTTTTCCCAGGTATTTTTCCAGATTACTCTCCGTTATCTTAATGGTGCGTTTCTCATCCTCAAGAAACTTCCTTGCTGCCTTTCTGCATACATCTCCAATCCGACGCTCCAGATTGCGGACTCCCGCCTCCCTGGTGTAATTATGGATGATTTTCTCCAGACTTTTGTCAGAAAAGGAAAGCTGTCCGGTCTTTAAACCGTTTTTCTCCAGCTGCTTACCTACCAGATAGTCTTTTGCGATATGGAGCTTTTCATTTTCCGTATAGCTGTTCACTTCAATCAGCTCCATTCGATCCAGCAAAGGCCCTGGTATGGTCTGTGTAGTATTGGCAGTAGCGATAAACAGCACCTGAGACAAATCAATAGGCACCTCTACATAGTGATCCCGGAATTTTACATTCTGCTCCCCATCCAGTACCTCCAAAAGGGCCGAGAAAACATCTCCCTTGTAATCATTGCTGACCTTGTCTATCTCATCCAGCAGCATCAGAGGATTGCTGACTCCGGCCTGTCTCATGCCCTCTACAATACGGCCGGGCATGGCTCCCACATAGGTCTTTCTGTGTCCCCGAATCTCTGCCTCGTCCCGAACGCCGCCAAGGCTGATCCGTACATATTTTTTATTCAGCGCCCGGGCTACAGAACGGGCGATGGAGGTCTTTCCTGTTCCTGGCGGGCCTACCAGACAGATAATCGGACTGACTCCCTTCTTCGTCAGCGCCCGCACAGCAAGATATTCCAAAATTCTTTCCTTCACCTGCTCAAGGCCATAGTGGTCCTCATTCAAAATTGTTTCAGCATGCTTGATATCATCATTATCCTTGGAGCACTTTCTCCAGGGAAGTTCCAGAAGAATCTCAATATAGGTACGCAGCACATTGGCCTCCTGACTCCCGGATGGCATGGTAGAAAACCGCTTAATTTCCTTCTTAAGCTTCTCCTTTACCTCCTTGTCTGCCTTTGCAGCCTCCAAGCGCTTTAAATATTCGTCCGAATCCGACAGAGGATTGTCCTCCCCCAGCTCCTGACGTATTACCTTCATCTGCTCCCGAAGAACGTATTCCTTCTGATTCTGATCAATATCCGCCTTTACCTTCTCCTGAAATTCTTTCTTGATCCTGTATATCTCCATCTCAGCCAGAAGGGTATGCATCACCACCTCATACTTGACAGATAAGGAGCTGCTCTCCAGAACAGTTTGGCGGATGGTATAATCCCATGGAAGCTGTATGGATACCTGATCCAAGATCTCACTTAGACTGCCTACTGTCATCAGATTGGGAAGAATTTCCTTCGTAATCTTCGGATTTACGCCTCCATACTCTTCCAGCTTATCCTTTACAATTCGCAGCATTGCTTCCTGGGTCAGATGATCCAAATTCTCCTCATCCAATTCCAGAGAGCCGATTTCTCCGACAAGGGCCGGTTCCTCTTCAGATAGTCTGAGCAGCTCCCCCCGTTCCAACCCCTCCACCAGTACACGGACTACCTTTCCTGGGAGCTTGACCAGCTGTTTTACAACTGCGATTGTCCCCACCTGATACAGATCAGAAAGCTCAGGCTCCACAATTTCCGGCTGGCGCTGGGACACCAAGAACAGCTTTTGTTCTCCCATCATTGCCTGCTCTACCGCAGCCACTGATTTCTGCCGGTTTACATCAAAGTGCAGAATCATTCCCGGAAGCACCGTAAGTCCTCTTAGGGCCACCACCGGTATCGTTATCACTTGTTCACCCATACTTAAACTTCACCTCTTGTATTTCAAAACATTCAAAGGGCCGCTGCAAAGCAGGTGCCGGACGTGTTAAGGCCGAAACGTCCGGGGCATATCTGGTTGGCAGCAGCCCTGTGTTTTCTCTAAATTGTCACTGAAAGATGCCGCTTATGCAATCTCTCCTGTTTTACCCTCCCCGCGCAGGCGGTCAGCAAGGGGCTTCCGGGCAGACGCAGGAGGCATATCGCGGTATACCAGCTCCGGCGTTCCGGTTCCTCTCACCACATCCCCGGTAATGGTGCAGATTCCGATGGTATCATCCGAGGGAATCTCATACATCAAATCCATCATCACAGACTCCAAAATAGAGCGGAGTCCTCTGGCACCAATCTTACGGTCAACTGCCCGCTTTGCGATTTCCTCCAAGGCGTCCTTAGTAAACTCCAGCTTTACATTGTCCAGTTCAAACAGCTTCTGGTACTGCTTGCTGAGGGCATTCTTGGGCTCGGAGAGAATCCGCACCATAGCTTCTCCCGTCAGCGACTGCAAAGAAACCATAACAGGCACACGTCCGATAAATTCAGGAATCAGTCCGAATTTGGTTAAATCCTTTGGCTCAACCTTCCTTAAAAGCTCATCAATATCCAGATCGTTTTTGTTGGATACCTCTGCGTTAAAGCCAATGGAGCCTGCGCCAATTCTCTGCTCCACAATTTTTTCCAGCCCGTCAAAGGCGCCGCCGCAGATAAACAGGATATTGGTAGTGTCTATCTGAAGCAGCTCCTGATGGGGATGCTTCCTCCCTCCCTGAGGAGGAACGCTTGCAACCGTTCCCTCCAGTATCTTAAGGAGAGCCTGCTGCACTCCCTCCCCCGATACATCCCTGGTAATAGAAACATTTTCAGACTTCTTTGTAATTTTGTCAATCTCATCAATATATATAATGCCATACTCCGCACGGGCAATGTCATAATCAGCCGCCTGGATTAGCTTCAGCAAAATGTTCTCCACATCCTCGCCTACATAGCCTGCCTCCGTCAATGCCGTAGCGTCCGCAATCGCGAAAGGCACGTTAAGAATCTTAGCCAGCGTCTGGGCCAGATATGTCTTGCCTGAGCCTGTGGGACCTAACATAAGGATATTGCTCTTTTGCACATCCACATCCATGGTCTGCAGGGAGGTTACTCTCTTATAGTGATTATAGACTGCCACTGACAGCACTTTCTTTGCCTCATCCTGGCCTATGATGTATTCGTCAAGAAAAGCCTTAATCTCCTTCGGCTTCAGCAGACGGATGTCCTGAACAGAAGGTGACGGCTCATCCTCCTGCCCCTCCAGCTCCTCCTCCAAAATCTCTGAACAAAGCTCTATACACTCATCACAGATATATACATTGTTGTTGCCTGCACCGGCAATCATCTTCCGTACCTGTTCCTGGGTCCTTCCGCAAAAGGAGCAGCGAATCGTGTCATCTGGTCTCATTGGCATAATATACCTAACCTTTCATATCCTTACTTATCTATCTTATGAAGCAGTTCCCTAGTGATGTGTTAGAATATCATCAATCAGTCCGTATTCCTTTGCCTCAGCTGCAGACATGTAATTGTCCCTCTCCGTATCCCTCTCAATCTGCTCCAAAGGCCGTCCTGTATTGGCTGCCAGAATCTCATTCAGCTTCTGCCTGGTCTTTAAAATATTCTCAGCTACAATCTTAATCTCCGTAGCCTGCCCCTTGGCTCCTCCAGAGGGCTGGTGAATCATGATTTCCGCATTGGGCAGCGCAAAGCGCTTGCCCTTAGTTCCTCCTGAAAGGAGAAACGCTCCCATGCTGGCTGCCATGCCAATGCAGATAGTTGACACATCACACTTGATATATTTCATCGTGTCATAAATCGCAAAGCCTGCCGAAACAGAACCCCCTGGGCTGTTAATATACAAATTGATATCCTTTCCCGGGTCCTCAGATTCCAGAAACAAAAGCTGTGCCACAATAAGGCTTGCAGACACGTCATTTACATCTTCTCCCAGAAAAATGATTCTTTCTTTTAAAAGTCTGGAGTAGATATCGTAAGACCGCTCTCCGCGGCTGGTCTGCTCAATGACGTAAGGTACTAAGCTCATATCCATATCCTCCTGTTCAATGTTGGATTCTTTTATAGCAGCCAGGGAGATCCACAGCAGGTTTCACCGGCCTAAGAATCCCCCCTGTCATTTGTGCTTTACACCAGCTTGGACTCTGCTACCAGGAAATCAACCGCCTCCTGAACAGCTAGATCCTCCTTTATCTGGTTTCTTTCCTTTTCTGTCATATACTCTTTTAACTTATCAGCCTCCATCTGGTATGCGGCCGCCATCTTAGCCAATTCTTCCTCCACTTTCTCGTCAGAGGCCTGAATATTCTCTGCCTTAACCACTTCTTCCAATACCAATCTAGTCTGAATCCGTTTAAGAGCCTGGGGCTTCATCTGCTCTCTCATGGTTTCCATTGTCATGCCCGTGTACTTCATGTACATATCCATGGAAAGGCCCTGGCTCTGCATACGGCGGGCTGCCTCCTGAATCATATTGTCGATCTGGCCGTCAATCATCCTCTCAGGAATTTCCATCGCAGCATTAGCCACCACCTTATCAAGCACTCGGTTCTCATTCTCTGTGGCAGCTTCCTTTTGCTTTCTCTCAGCGATCTTTGCCTCAATGTCCTTCTTGTACTCCTCCAGTGTATCAAAGTCAGACACTTCCTCCGCAAACTCGTCATTGAGCTCCGGCAGCTCCTTAACCTTGATCTCCTTAACAGTTACCTTAAACATAGCCGGCTTTCCGGCCAGATCAGGAGCATGGTACTCCTTAGGGAAGGTCACGTTTACCTCGCACTCCTCACCGATCTGTTTGCCAATAAGCTGCTCCTCAAAGGTATCAATAAAGGAATGAGATCCGATGGTCAGCCCGTAATCCTCCGCTTTTCCACCGTCAAATCCCTTGCCGTCAACAAATCCCTCGAAGTCAATTACCGTCTGGTCGCCGTTAGCAACTGGTCTGTCCTCTACGGTGATCAATCTGGCATTCTGCTCCTGTACTCTCTTAAGCTCAGCCTCCACATCCTCAGCACTTACAGAAGCGTCGGCTCTCTCAACCTCAATGCCCTTGTACTCACCCAGAACAACCTCCGGCCTTACGGCTACAAGAGCAGTATAAACAAATGGCTTGTCTTTTCCGATCTGCTCGATGGAAACCTCCGGTCTGGAAACGATCTCCAGTCCGCTCTCATTCATAGCTGCCATGCAGGTTTCATTAATGGCCTCGTCCGCAGCATCCTCAAAGAAAATGCCCTCGCCATACATCTTCTCAATCATAGCCTGAGGCGCTTTGCCCTTACGGAAGCCTGGAATACTGAACTTATTTTTGTTCTTATTGAAGGCCTTTTTCACAGCATCCTGAAACTGCTCCGCGCTTACTTCTATCGTCAGTTTGGCCATGTTCTTTTCTAATTTTTCTACTTGTACACTCATTTTTACGGGTTCCTCCTTAAAATATATGTGATTCGCCCATAACCATGAGGGCGGTACACTTCAATGTACCATTATAGCATGCACATTTTAAAAACACCAGCATTTTTTCAGATTTTCATCTGACAGGCCTTATAACCCGGATTTTCAAGCTGCAAAAAGGCCAGGACTCCCTGTAGTAAAGAAGTTTGGCCTTTTTTGCACGCAAATCACAGCTGGGATGGAGGCAGGCTCTTAGAGTGACAGCATCACCCCTGATTATATTGAATTGACGAAGCTATGTTCTGAGCCTGCTGAGGCCCCTGAAGAAGGCGGATTAATTCAATGCCAAGGGCTAGAGCATATCCCAGGCCCCTGGCCGTGGTAATGTTGCCGTCTGTGATAACACCCTGGCTGGTACAGGAAGCGCCTTTCAGCTGATCCTCAAAGCCAGGATAGCAGGTAGCAGTTCTGCCCTTTAATAGTCCCAGGAAGCCAAGAATACTAGGAGCCGCACAGATAGCCGCCACTCTTCTTCCCTGTCTGTTGGCCTTCTCAACGGCAGCTGTTAATTCCCCGCATGCCTTTAAATTTTCTGTTCCCGGCATGCCGCCAGGCAAAAACAGCAGGTCGGCCTTATCCATATTTATCTCACCGAGCAGGGCGTCAGCCTTTAGCCTGATTCCATGGGAGCCCGTAATTTCCTTTGTCCCTGTAACGGAGACCATTGTGACATCAATCTCGGAGCGGCGGAGCACATCCACTACAGCAAGACACTCCACTTCCTCCAGTCCTTCCGCTAAAAACGCATAAACCTTTGCCATGATTTTCTCCCTTTCTTACCTTTTGAATATGTCCGAACATTGGATGGACCTGTCCTATTTTGGTTCCGGCGCCCCGGCAGAACCAGTCAATATTCAGCTTTCTCTAAGCGTACTGCGCTTATTTTAACATTTAAGTCTTTTCCTGAAAAGTGATAAATGGTATGATAATAAAATGGAAAACATAAAGATCCTTAGTAAAATCTGCTAATTGCATTATGTATACATGAATCGGAGGACACTCATATGGAAATTGAACGGAAATTCCTGATAAAACAAATGCCCGAAGGCTATGAGGCCTTTCCCTGCCGTCATATTGAGCAGGCGTACCTGTGCACCCGCCCTGTAGTGCGCGTCCGCAGGCAGGATGAGGAATATTACCTGACCTATAAGGGCGAAGGCCTTTTGTCCAGGGAAGAATACAACCTACCCTTGGATCAACAGGCTTATTACCATCTTCTGGATAAAGCAGACGGCAGAATATTGACAAAAACCAGATATCTTCTGCCTGCAGAGGGATACGGATCGCTTGTGATTGAACTGGACGTTTTTAAAGGAGCTTATCAGGGCCTTATGTTGGCTGAAGTAGAATTTTCTTCGGAGGAAGAGGCTATGGCTTTTATACCACCTGAATGGTTTGGAGATGATGTTACTTTTTCGGGAGAATATCAAAACAGCCGGCTGGCTTGCGGCAATGGAGGGATTGGAGCAGCTTCACAGCAGTTTCCTTTGTAACATAGGAATCAGCAAAAAAAGCGCCCTGCTGTCAGGCCCAAATGGTTCTATGCCTGACAGCAGGGTATACAGCTTATGTTCAATTTGTCTGCAAAATTACTTTCCTTTTATCATTCCCAGAATAATAACCAGTACAAGCAGGGTGCATAGGCAGCCTATGATCCTATCCATGGTTCTGACCGATACATGAATATGCTCATACAGGCGCTCTTTCAGGGGAAGCTTGTTAAGCAGCTGTCTTTCCTCTTCCAGACTGCGCATTTCTTCCTCCGGCTGCTCCACAGCTCTTTTATAAGGCTTATTCTCCGGTACGGCAGCTTCCTTCTCCTTATCCATAAGCATCACTTCTTTGCTATATATTTCCGAATATCCAGAGCGATCGCTACCACAATAACAATGCCTTGGGCTATGTACTGATAGTTGGTGTCAACTCCTAAGTATTGGAGGCAGGTTTTCAGTATTTCAAACACCAATACACCAATTAATACGCCGGATATGCGGCCAATACCACCGTTTACAGATACGCCGCCGATGGTGCAGGCTGCAATGGCCTCCAGCTCCCAGCCCTGGCCCATATTAACAGAAGATCCTCCTGACTTTGCTCCCACTAAAAATCCGCCCAGGGCATAAAGAGCTGCCGCTGTGATATAGATAGCAATTTTAGTTCTCTTGGTGTTAACGCCGGACACCTCTGCAGCCTGCTCATTGCCGCCGATAGCGTACATATATTTTCCATGAGGGGTTTTATTATATACAAACCACATCACAATTCCTACAATCAAAGCAATGATAAACAGATATGGAATCACTCCAAACAGCTTTCCCTTTGCCACTTCTGTATAAGCGGCACGATAGCCGCCAATTGGAGTAGCGTCTGTGTAAACAAGGCATACCCCGTATACGATCAGCTGCATACCCAGCGTACCAATGAAGGCAGGAACCTGAAGGAAGGAAACCACAAGGCCATTAATGAGTCCGAACAGGCCGCAGATTACAACACAGATTACAAGCACAGCAAACACCCACCAGATACCAAAGTCAGGCAGGTTAGGCCAAAACTTGCCGCTGAAGTCAGGCTTCTGCAAAAGAGTACCTGCAATACATGCGGCAAGGCCAACCATACGGCCTGCGGAAAGATCCGTACCCTTTGTAATCAAGCAGCCTGAAACGCCGCAGGCAATGATGAATCGGGGAGCCACGTTCAAAGCAATATTGATCGCGTTGCCCGGTGAAAAGAATGTGGACTGAAGAATACCGGTTATGATAGCCAATATCACCAGCACCAGGATAATACCATTATTAATAAGAAAATCTGTTATATTAAATTTTTTAGCTGTCATGACTTAAACCTCCTGTTTGAAATCCTTTGTTGCCTTACCCTAGATGAACTGAGTTGCGTAGGCCATAATCTTCTCCTGGGTTGCTTCCTCATCTTCTACCTCTCCTGTAATATGTCCGTTGCACATAACGATAATCCGATTCGACATACCAATCAGCTCAGGCATTTCAGATGAAATCATAATAATGGATTTTCCTTGCTTTACAAGATCAATCATGATCTGGTAAATTTCATATTTGGCTCCTACATCAATACCTCTAGTAGGCTCATCCATAATCAGTATATCAGGATTGTTGGCAAGCCATCTGGCTATAATAACCTTCTGCTGGTTACCGCCCGACAAGGATCGTATCAGAGTCTTGCCGCTTGGCGTCTTGATGCTTAATTTTGAAATGCTGTCCTTTACAACCGCATCCACTTCTTTTTTATTAATCTTGCCAAAATGGGTATAGTTCTTATAAGATGCAATCGCTGTATTATCATCAATACTCAGGCAGCCTAAAATACCGGTTCCCCGCCTGTCCTCTGTGATCATCCCCACAGAGTCATTAATGGCATCACGGGGCTGCTTAATGACGCGCTTTTTGCCAAGGATTTCTATCTCCCCGCTGGCTATATGGCGCATGCCGAAGATTGCCTCCATAAGCTCTGTCCTCTGGGCGCCTACCAGTCCGCCAAAGCCCAGAATCTCTCCCCGCTTCAGTTCAAAGGAGCAGTCCTGGAAGGAACGTTCATGAATACTGCAAAGCTTCGTTACCTTAAGCACAGTTTCATCCGTTCTGTAGTCACCCTTGGGGGGATATACATTGGTCAGCTCACGGCCAACCATCTGCTTTACAATCTCATCATCCGAAATATCCTTTATTTTCCAGGAGCCTACATAGGTGCCGTCACGCATGATTGTAATGTCATCTGCAATCTGGCGGATCTCCGCCATCTTATGGCTGATGTATATCATGGAAACGCCTCTGGACTTTAAGTCCCTTATAATTCTGAAAAGGGCTTCCACCTCATTATCAGTCAGTGAGGAGGTCGGCTCGTCCAGAATCACCAGCCTGGCATTCTGGCTGACTGCCTTTGCAATCTCCACTGACTGCATCTGTCCGATTGATAATGTTCCCAGCTTTGCCTTGGGATTGAAATTCATTTTTACATCCTTCAGCCATTTTTCGGCCTCACTGTTCATGGCCTTGTGGTTTACCATTTTAAAGGGGCCAAAACCCTTCACCGGGTATCTGCCCAGATACATATTTTCCGCTATGGAACGTTCGGGTATGGGCTGTAGCTCCTGATGAACCATCGCCAGCCCCTTATGAAGGGCTTCATCTGGATTGGTGATGTCCACCTTTGTTCCATCGATAAAGATCTGTCCTTCATCCATTTTATAGATACCGAAAAGGCATTTCATAAGCGTTGATTTGCCTGCTCCGTTCTCGCCCATCAGAGCATGAACGGTTCCGGGACGTACTTTCAAGTTGATTCCATCCAGTGCCTTTACGCCGGGGAAGGTTTTGCTGACCCCTACCATTTCCAGTCTGTACTGCTCTGCCATCCCGTTACTCCTTTCAAATGCTTTCTTCTAAAATACGCTTCCGCTCCCTGTCAATTTCCTTCTTTAAAAAACCGGGCGTGCCCACCGACACCCCCGGTTTCAATCACTAGCTGCTTAAAGTTACTTTAACTGATCCAGAATCTGCTGAGCGTTGTCTTTGGTAACTTTGATATAATCTACCATATTAACCGGCTCTACAGCCTCGCCGCTTAAGTATTTAACAGCCAGATCCGCAGCCATCTTAGCCTGTGTAAAGTGGTCGTTAAATACAGTGCCGGTCTGCTTGCCATCCAGTACGTTCTGTACCGCCTCTGTCAGGGCGTCAACGCCTACCAGGTAAACATCTTCATTCACCTTGCGTCCAGCTGCCTCGATTGCCTGTAATGCACCAAGAGCCATAGCGTCATTATTGCAGAAGATAACCTCAATCTTGTCTCCATACTGGTTCAAAGCATCCTGGGCAATCTGCTGAGCCTTGGCCTGATCCCAGTCGCCGCGCTGCTTTAACAGCTCCTCAACCTCTACACCAGTATCGGTTAAAGCCTTAACAGAGAACTCGGTTCTGTACTGTGCGTCAACATTCTCAGGATCACCCTGAATCATGATGTAGGAAACCTTCCCATCGCCGTTAATGTCTCCCTTATTAGAGGTTTCAAGAATTTCTTCACCCTGATATGTACCGGACTGTCTTGCGTCGCAGCCTACATAGGTAGCCTGAATCTTCTCGCTTGCCCATCTTTCTTCCTCCGCAACATCCGGCTCACGGTTAATGTATACAACCGGAATTCCGGCTTCCTTGCACATATCCGTAATCTCTGGAGCAGAGGAGGCCTGTACCAGATTCAGAATCAGAACATCATACTTCTGGGTAATAAAGTTCTGGATCTGATTGGTCTGTTCAGCCTGATCGCCCTTACCGTCCTGAATAACAACATTCTCCTTCTTAAATCCAAGCTCCTCAGTCAGATATCTCTCTAATTCTGTTCTGTAAAGGGTCATAAAGTTGTCATCGAACTTGTAAATGCTGATGCCCACCTTCTTGTCAGAAACATCCACTGTAGCTCCTGAAACCGCAGCCACCTCTGAAGCTGCCGCTTCCGCTGCCTCTGTTGCAGCCTCGCTAGCTGCCTCTGTTGCGGCCTCAGTGGCTGCCGCAGTTGTCTCTGCCGGTTTGCTGCCGCAGCCTGCCATAGACATAACCATCATAGATGCCACTGCAATAGCTGCTGCCTTCTTAACTAATCTCATGCTGTAAAATCCTCCCTTGCTTATAATATGGTTTGTCGTATTTAGTGATTTTTTCTTGACGACAAGGGTATTATACGTCTAGTTTATGCATTTTTCTATGTGATTTTCTAAGAATCATTATAAAATTTCTTTGATATTAGTATTTTTGCTGTGTAAGAACCCTCTGGGGGCACCAGTAATATTTCTCCTTTTCCAAATCAGCCTTCTCCTTTGCATCCTTTCCTTTCGCAAGGCTGGAAGCAATATCAAAAATGAGCTTTGCATATTGCTCCTTATCCGACTCAACCGTTCCAAACAGCTTTCCTGCTTTCAGAGCCTCCTGTCCAGCCGGAATGCCGTCAATCCCTACCAGCTTAATCGAACCTCCTACAATCCCCTCTCTTTCTATGGCGTCAATGGCTCCCAGCGCCATATCATCATTGTTGCAGATAACCAGTTCTATCTGATCCGGATATTCCTCCAGCCACTGCTCCATCAGAGCTGAGGCCTGACTGCGCTCCCAGTTGGCAATGCCTCCTGTGAGCTTTTCCAAGGGTACGTTTCCATCCTTTAGCGTTTGAATAGACCATTCGGTGCGGATCAGTGAATCCTGATGACTTGTCTCCCCCTCCAGCAATACATATTTTACAATTCCGTCTCCATTCCTGTCCAGAATACGTGGATTCTTCCTATAGGCATCCACCAAAATTTCCCCCTGAAGCACAGCGGATTCCTTGGCGTCTGTTCCCACATAGTAAAGCTTTTCCCAACGATTCATGTCCTCCTCTACCGGCTCCCGGTTAAAAAACACCACCGGCATCCCTGCGGCCATAGCCTTATCAATGATAATGGAGGCAGCCGACCTGTCCACAATATTGACGCAAAGCGCGTCGCAGCCCAGAGAAATAAGGCGCTCTACCTGGCTGTTTTGGGTATTTTGACTGCTTTTGGCATCCATTATGTCCAGAGTTACCTTAATTCCAGACTCCTGCTCATACTCCTTGGCCTGTTTCTCCAAAGCCATCCGTAGGGTACTGATAAAGGTGTCGTCCCCTCTGTACAGCAAAACTCCAATACGCATAGAAGTCCGTTTCTGTGGTCCATCCTTCTTCTCCCACCGGCAGAGCCAAAGTGCCGTCAGTAAAACGGCCAGAGCCACACCTGCCAGTCCGTAAACCCAACGCTTCTTCATATTCCTCCTCCTTATGCCGCTTCTTTCTATTCAATCGGATAAAACATTTTCTCATACTGCTTATCTCTCAGATTCTCCTTGTGAATATACACAGCAGGCAGCTTGATATGCTGTCCCTGCCGGCTTCCCTGTATGGCTTCCACAGCCCTCTTTACACTCAGGTATCCCTGGTTAAACTGGCTGTAAGCCGCAATGCCTCTGATGATTCCCTTGTCCACGCTGTTGAGTATGGCTGTAGTGCTTCCGATTCCGTAAAGCCCGGACACATGATCCTGGTAGACCGTGCTTCCCTCTAGAATCCGGGCCACCTGATCCAGTGACGGAGTATCCATAGCGACAATGGTAATCTGTCCGTCCCCTGGATACACGGTTTCCTCGATTACCTTACGGTAGGTATCATCATCCTTTCTCTCTACCAGGCGGCAGGTAAAGCCCTGCTCCTCCAGAGACGACCTCACTCCATCATACACATTGGCGTTGTCTCCATACAAAATTCCTTCTGTAAAAAGATATACGGGCACCTCCTGGGGAGCTTGTTTGATTACAGCCTTTGCCGTCATTTCCCCCATCCCATAGCTGTCAAGGGATATGGTGTCAGCCACATATTCGCTGGGTACAGGAACTCCCAAAAGGATAATAGGGCAGCTAGGCTTCAGCTGTTCCAGAGCCATGACGGCATTGCTTTCATTCACAGGAGACAAGATAACTGCCTTCGCTCCATCCCGTATCTCTCTTTGAACCAGCTCCATCTGCTGTTCATGGTCGTTTGTCCTGTATAGGGTAATAAAATTCACATCACAGAGAAATTCCTCCGCCGCCTTATCCATTCCCTTTTTATAATTAATATAGTAATCATCTCCTGCATCCTCAATGATCACTGATATTGGCAATATTTCCGCTTTCTTTTCCTTAATTATCAGATCGGTAGAGGACATAAGGAACAAGAGAATCAGAACACCGGCATACATACACCACAGAAATTTTTCCCTATTTGACATTTGATACCTCTTTCTTCAGATCATCGTAGGGTATGGCCGGCAAATGGGCTGTAACCGTAGTTCCCTCGTCTGGCTCTGACTCAATGATAAGGCCGTAATCTCCTCCGAAGTATAGCTTAATCCGTTCGTTTACATTTTTAACACCGATGCCTGAGCCCCTCTTTGACGGAGTATGATCTGCGTCACAGAACAAACGCCCGACTTGTTCCCTGGTCATTCCAAGTCCGTTGTCCGAAACGCTCATATACAGATCCCCCTTGTCCATCCATGCCCGTATGCTTATTTCCCCATCACCGTCCATGAATTCCATGCCGTGGTAAATCGCGTTTTCCACCAGAGGCTGCAGTAAAAGCTTTAAGCTGGCCAATCCCATTACCTGCTCCTGAGCCTCAATGCTATAAGAAAATTTATTTTTATAGCGCATATGCTGGATCATAAGATAGTTGCGCACATGCTCCAGCTCATCACCCACGGGTATAATGCTCCTGCCCCGGCTCAGACTGATGCGGAAAAAACGGGCCAGAGCCGTTACTGCCTTTACCGCCTGGGACTGCTTTTCATTTTCAATCATCCACACAATAATATCCAGCGTATTGTAAAGAAAATGAGGATTTATCTGGGACTGAAGCGTATCAAACTCGCTTCTGCGCTTTGATTCATGCTCAGCCACAACATCATCCATCAGGCGGCGGATCTGCCTTGCCATGTTCTGTATCGAGGCGCCAAGATGCTGTATCTCATAGGAGCCGCCGCTTTTCACCTCTGCCTCCAGATTCCCTGATTCTATCTCATTAACCGCTTTTTCCAGCTCCTTGATGGGATCTGTGATTCTGGTGGAAATATAGGAATTAATAATGGACAGAATAAAGAGTACAAAGGCAATGATAAACACAATCAAAAGCCTTGTTTTAATGGTATTAAGGGCCATTCTGTCCAAAGGCGTTACTCCCACAATCTTCCATCCCGTATAACCCACTGTTTTCACAGTCAGCATCCGTTTTTTCCCGTTAAAAACCTCCTCATAATTTCCATCCCGCAGGGACGAAACCCTGTTATTATTTTCCTGCGCAATGCCGGAATCAATCAGCTGGGCTCTGGGATGATAGATGATCTCTCCGTCGCTGCTGATAAGGTACACATATCCTCCATTCCCAAGACTCACACCGTCAAATAGCTGCTCCAGGCTGTTATAGCGAATATCAATCAGGAGAACGCCTTGATCCGTGTATGGCCCCTGGGTGATTTCCACTGCCCTGGACAAGGAAATTACCCAGCGGTACTGACTTTCCCCCAGGTCAAATACAGTCTGAATATGGGGCGTGGAGAAATGAAGGTTTTCTGTCTTTTCCAGCGCATATTGGAACCAATTTTCTTCCGTTACATCTATGCCGCTTTTTAGACGGGCTGCCGGAACGGCTTCCAGCATTTGCCCGCTCTTTGACAACAAAGCTATATTTTCGATGTTATCTTTATTATTGTCATACAGAAGGGTGATGTCACTGGCAATGGAGTGATCCGACAGATCTGCATTTTTAATCGCCCCGTAATACAGAGAATCAGACAATTTCATAACAGTTCTCAGATAGGAATCCATATATCGGCTAATCTGGTTAACCAGAATCTGGTTCTCCTCCTGTATGGCAGACTCCATCTGGCTGGCCAGCCTTGAATACAGGGAAACGCCGATGAATACGCTGGCTGTCAGGGCTGTCAAGGTAAAATAGATGAATATAATATAACGGATACTGGCCTTTTGGCTGATAATATTCCGCTTTGTTAAGCCCATGGCATTACTCCTTACTTCGCCCCCCTAAATTTCGTGGGGGAAATTCCAAACCTTTTTTTAAAGACATAGCTGAAATAGTTCTGCTCCTGATAGCCTACCTTGGCAGCTATAACATAGGTTTTGTCATCCGTTTTATTGAGAAGCTCCACCGCCTTGTCAAGCCGCACCTGAGTCAGATACGCGATATAGGCCTGCCCGGTCTCCTTCTTAAACATAGTAGAAAAATAGGCTGGACTCAGATGGAGCTGACGGCATATCTTTTCTACAGACAGATCCGGGTCCTGGTAGTTTTCCATAATATATTCCTTAGCCTTCTGAATCACCTGCTTCATAGTATTGTCACGCTCCTGATTCATGGCCTGATTTATATGGAGAGCCATGGACAAAAGCCACCTGGAAAAATCCTCCACCTTCACCATCTTGGGAATGATGGCAAAGGTATCCGCAGCGTCTCCCTCTGACAGCTGTGTGATATCCAGCTCATACTGCTGAATCATCTGTATCATGGAGCTGGAGATGCTGAGCATGTAGGCCTGGCACTGGCTGAAATGCACCTTGGCATCAATCATCTTATCTACAACTGCCCTTACCGCCTCCTCGATCTGCTCCCTAGGGCCAAACTTCACCGCTGCCATGAGCGCCGCCTCAGCCCGGCTGTCAAAACGGAGAAGGCCGCTGCTTACAGGCTCCACATCATTGATATAAATAGTACCGCCGGCTCCTACGATTGCCTTATAGCCCAGGGCATCCATCGCCGATTTGTAGGAGCCTCCTATATCCTTCAAATCCTGACAGCTATGGCCAATCCCCACAGTCACCGGCACCTCCAGAATCTTCCTTATCTCCTTGCAAATATCCCCAAGCACATCAATAAGACCGGTCTGGCTGTTCTCCCCGTCGATAGCGGCAATCAGAGCCAGCTCGGAGCCGGAGGCCCGGGATGAGGTAAATACCGCGCATCGACAGTACTGCTCCAGCTTTTCTCCAAAAAGCTGCTTTACAGATATTGGTATCAAATCCCTTTCCCTGTGAAGAGGCAGCTCTCTTCCGGCTCCCAAAGCCTCCTTCCCTATATCAATAGCGGCAGCCACCCATTTCTTGGCCCCCGCCAGGGGAATATGATATTCCATCAGCCGTTCCTCCATATTCTGGCTGGAGGCAGTTCCCCCTACCAGCTCATTTAAAAACTGTTCTCTGAGAATCGGCAGGTTTCTTCTATAATTTTCTCTCAGCAGGCTCACATTGCGCTTCTGCTCTATCTCCTCGTCCAGGTTTGATTTAATGCGCTTTAGGATAGCTGTCAGCTCCTCTACATTGACCGGCTTTAGAATATATTCTGTCACATTCAGCTTGATTGCCTGCTTGGCGTATTCAAACTCATCGTACCCAGAAAAAATCACGATTTTGATGGAAGGGTACCTCTGGCGCACACGTTCTGCCAGAGACAAGCCGTCCATATAGGGCATACGGATATCTGTAAGAATCACATCCGGCTCCAGGGCTTCCACCTTCTCCAAAGCTTCCTGACCGTTTTCCGCGTCTCCCACAACCGAAAAGCCAGCGTCCTCCCAGTCTATCTTTTTAATAATACTTTGCCTTACCTCTTCCTCATCATCTACCAGGATTATTCTATATAAATTCATCCCATGTACCTTCCCTTTGTCGATTTTGTACATACGCTCCCGCCCCATGTACTTAAATTATACAATGGGTTCTGTTTTTTTGCAATTCTTAGAAACAGAAGCAGTCTTATGATTTTTAATAAGTATAAATAATATATAGAACATATTGTCCTATACTACTAATATATGTTATGATTGTTTTGAAGGAGCCTGGTGTACCTTCAGCTGATACCGTAGGCGCATGAAAAAACACAAAAAAGGAGTCAGAAACATGGGCGGAATATTTGGAGTTGCATCGAAGAACAGCTGTACGCTGGATCTTTTTTTTGGAGTCGATTATCACTCTCATCTGGGAACCAAAAGAGGCGGAATGGCTGTCTATGGCGATCAGGGCTTTACACGCTCTATTCACAATATCGAAAATACGCCCTTCCGCACGAAATTTGACGGGGAGCTGGAGGAGCTTAAGGGCTGTCTGGGCATCGGATGTATCTCCGACAACGAGCCGCAGCCCCTTTTGATTGAATCCCATCTGGGCAGTTTTGCCATCACTACGGTAGGTAAGATTACCAATAAAAAGGAGCTGATCAAGGCCGCCTACGAAAATGGGCACATCCATTTTATGGGGATGAGCGGCGGACATATCAACTCCACCGAACTGGTTGCGGCCCTCATCAACCAGAAATCCACTCTGACGGAAGGGCTTCAATACGCGCAGGACAGGATTGAAGGCTCCATGACCATTCTTCTTCTGACTTCTGAGGGAATCTATGCATCCAGAGATAAGTATGGCAGAACGCCTATTGTAATTGGTAAGAAGGAGGATGCAGTCTGTGCCTCCTTTGAAAGTTTTGCGTATATCAATCTGGGATATACCGATTATAAGGAATTAGGGCCCGGAGAGATTGTATTTATAACTCCCGAAGGAGTAAAAACTCTGGTACAGCCCCAAAAGGAGATGAAAATATGCTCTTTTTTGTGGGTTTATTACGGCTATCCCACCTCTACCTACGAGGGTGTCAACGTGGAACAGATGCGTTATGAATGCGGCAGGCTGTTAGCCAGGCGGGATTCGGCACAGCCTGATATCGTAGCCGGAGTCCCCGATTCAGGAATCGCCCACGCCATTGGATACGCCAACGCGTCCGGGGTTCCCTTCGCTAGACCTTTTATTAAATATACTCCTACCTGGCCACGGTCTTTCATGCCTCAGAATCAGGGACAGAGAAATCTGATTGCCAGAATGAAGCTGATTCCTGTAGACTCACTGATTCGGAACAAGAAACTGCTTCTGATTGATGATTCGATTGTACGGGGGACACAGCTTGGAGAAACTACGGAATTTTTGTATCAGAGCGGCGCCAGAGAGGTTCATATCCGCCCGGCCTGCCCTCCTTTGATGTTCGGCTGTCCTTATCTTAACTTTTCCCGTTCTTCCTCGCAGCTGGATCTGATTACAAGGCGGATAATCCGTGACAGAGAAGGGGACGATGTAAGTGACGAGGTGTTGGCTGACTATGCAAATCCGGACAGCCAAAATTACGAGGAGATGATTGAAGAAATACGCAAGCATTTAAATTTTACTTCCCTGCGTTATCACAGGCTGGACGATTTGGTGGAGTCCATCGGCCTTTCTCCTTGTAAGCTTTGTACTTATTGCTGGAATGGAAAGAAATAACTCATTGGTTATAGCCTGGGAGCTGATACAAAAGGGCATTGCAGATTGCGGCGGCAACGTTGCTGCCGCCTTTTCTGCCTCTGGCTACGATGTAAGAGGTATGCTCCAGGGTCAATATCAGCTCCTTAGACTGTACCACATTAACAAAGCCTACAGGCGCACCGATGATGAGGGAGGGGGCAATACGGCCCTCCTTAATGAGCTGATAAAGGTGTATCAGGGCAGTAGGGGCATTTCCTATTGCAAAGAGAATAGGCCGGGAAACACCTCCCCTGCCGAAGAGATCGGCTGCCTTTTCCATACTAGCCAGAGCCCTGGTCGTTCCTCTTGCCCTGGCTTTTTCCTCCACATCCTTATCCGCCATAAAGCAGAAGGCCTCTCCGCCCAGGGATGCCAGCCGTTTTTTATTGATTCCTGCCAGACCCATATTAGTATCGGTAATAATGACCGCCCCCTCCTTTAATGCCTCCAGCCCCTTTTCTACAGCATGAGGTGAAAATATAAGATTATCTGCATAGGAAAAATCCGCGGTAGTATGAATGGTACGCTTAATAATTGGCGCCTGGTCCTTCTCCAGTTTTTTCCCCATGGCCTCCAATTTCTCCTGTATGATTTCAAAGCTACGACGCTCAATCTCAGAAGGAAGAACCTGCTCTAACTCAATCTGTTTCATATAAACCTCCGTTCTGCCGCTGACAGCCTTATTAATTATCAAAAAGTATCATGGTTTGTTTTTTATCCCTATGATGTCATATAGCTTCTCCATATCCAGCGATTTTCTCAGCACTTCTGCCAGTTTGTCATACTGCTTCTCCCGGTAGCTCCTGTAATCGGTGGCGTCCAAATCCTCCAGGGCAAGTCCTTTTTTATCCGCCAAAGCCTGAATGACTGCCTGGGCTATCCCAGGACTGTCAAACAGGCCGTGTACGTAAGAGCCGTACACATTTCCCCTATTCCAGCCATCCATTTTAACCCTCTTAGATTCCACGGCCTTTTCCTGTATCTCCATAAGATAAGACACAGGCCTGCAAAGCTCCGGCTCAGAACGCCATTGTGCCAAACGCACCGTGTCCATCACTCCATGCGTACGGTCAATCACACTCTGCCCCATATGAATTTCATAGCCAGCGATAGAACGGCCTGAAAGGCTCTCCAGACATCCGTCCAGCGTTCCAAAGGAACCCTCTACCTGGGTTCTGGTCTTTTCCTTGTAAAACTCTGTACGTAAAGGAAGCAGCCCCATGCCTGCCGCCTCTTTAAGGCTCTGAGCTTCCACCCCCCCATGGTCTATCAGCCGCTCGCCAAGCATCTGATACCCTCCGCATATGCCCCACACAGGCACCTGCCGGTCTGCCAGCTTAAGAATCGCTGCCTCCAGGCCGGACTGACGCATCCACAGCAAATCCTCTATGGTGCTTTTGGTCCCCGGAAGGAAAACCATATCCGGAGTTCCCAGCTGTGAAAGCCTGGAAACATAGCGGATCGTTACTCCGGGAAATCGGGAAAACACATTAAAATCAGTAAAATTCGATATCCTCGGAAAACGGATAACAGCCAAATCAATCCCCGATGGCCCGGAGCCTGAGCCTGATTCCAAACGGCTGCTCAGACTGTCCTCGTCCTCTATGTCAAGCTCCATATAGGGCACCACCCCTACCACAGGAATTTGGCACAGCTCCTCCAGCATGCGGCAGCCAGGCGTAAGGATGCTTATATCTCCCCGGAATTTATTAATGATCAACCCCTTTACCCTGGCTCTCTCTTCCTCCGTCAGCAGGGCCACTGTGCCGTACAGCTGCGCAAAGACGCCTCCTCTATCAATATCTCCGGTGAGAAGCACTGGGGCTTCTGCCATTTTTGCCATACCCATGTTTACAATATCATCCGCCTTCAGATTGATTTCCGCAGGGCTTCCTGCTCCTTCAATGACAATAATATCACAGGTTTTGGCCAGCCGGCTGTAGGCCGCCAGTATATCGGGAACCAGCTTCTGCTTGAAGGCAAAATAATCCTTTGCCTTCATATTGCCCCTGGATATGCCATTGACAATTACCTGAGATCCTACATCTGTGGTAGGCTTTAAAAGAATCGGGTTCATATCAACGGATGGGAGGATTTTGGCTGCCTCAGCCTGAACCGCCTGGGCCCGGCCCATTTCCAGGCCCTCTGCGGTTATGAATGAATTTAAGGCCATATTTTGGGATTTAAAGGGCGCAACCCGATAGCCATCCTGGGCAAAGATGCGGCACAGCCCGGACACCAAAACACTTTTACCTGCATTAGACATGGTTCCCTGAATCATAATTGCTTTCGCCTTGCTTTTTGACATGTTACTTTCTCCTGCTTATTCTGATTCTTCCACGCCGCCTTGGACGCCTGTTCACATGAACTTATTTTGCTTCTTACCCTTGTATTACCTCTCTTATATAAGCTGTTAGAGCCTCATTTTCCTCTCTTGTTTTCACACAGATACGGTAATAGCCAAAGTCCAGGCCAGAGTAATTGCTGCAGCTTCGGATTAAAACCTTTTTCTCCAGCAGCCTGTGATACAGCCATCCCCTTGGAAACACCTCTGGACTCTCTCCTATTTTCCTGTTTCCTGTAGCTGGAAAAAAACGGAAAAACAGATAATTAGCCCTGGAACCGTAAACCTGACAGCCCAACTCCTCCAGCCTGTCCTTCAGCCAATGCCGTTCCCTGCTGATAAGCGCTCTGGTTTCTTTCACATACCCTTTTTCCTTCAAAGCCGCCTCTCCTGCTTTCTGAGCCAGCCCCGATACAGACCAGGGCTGGCGTACCAAAGACAGCTCTTTAAGCAGCTCCCCGTGAAAGGAAAGTCCATAGCCCAGCCTGAGTCCAGCCATTGCGTACAGCTTTGTGAATGCCTTGAGTACAAAGAGCTTTTGAAACCGTTTTAGAGCAGGAATCACAGAGCACTCCTCCCACTCCTCCATAAAATCACAGAAGCATTCATCCACTGCCAGCAAAGTATCTGCTCTTTCACATTCCCAGGCCAGCCGCTCCACCTGTTCCTTCCCTGACGGTATGCCTGTAGGATTATTGGGATTACATAAAAACGCAATATCGTATGCCCTTCCCTCAGCCTTTGCCTGGCGGACGCAAGCGCACATAGCCTCCAAATCAGGTTCAAATCCCCTCCTCTCATCCAGAGAAACATACTCCACTTTGGCTCCCACTGTTTTTAAAGCCTGCTCATACTCGGAAAAGGTGGGCCTCATAACCAATCCCCTTTCCGGGCGCAGCGCAGCGGCCAGGCCAAATATCAAATCTGCCGCTCCATTACCGCAGATAATATGCTCCTCCGGGATTCCATGATGCTGTGCCAGAGCCTGCCTTAGAGCTCTGCAGGAGCTGTCAGGATAAAGAGAGCATAGTTCCCCCTCTACACACTGCTTCAGCGTCTTTCTAACTCCTGGAGGAAGTCCCAGGGGATTTATATTTGCTGAATAATCCAGAGCAATTTCACGGCTGTAAATGTCACCTCCATGCTGATATTCCATGACTGTCCACCTCTCCCTGTTTTTATTCTCACAATAGCATACGCTTAGGTTTGCCAATCACTGGGTATCTGGTTTTAACTCCAACAAAGCGCAATGGCCGCCAGCACCAGCACAAGAATCCCCTCCGATCCCATCATCAGCAGGTTGGCTCTTTTAATATCTTCTGGCTCAACAGGTCTTTCATCATCTCCTATAAACTCTTTTTTACAGAGAACTCCAAAATACCACGCATCTCCTGCCAGCCGGATACGGAGAGCTCCGGCACAGGCCGCCTCTGCGTGGGCTGAATTGGGGCTTTCGTGCTTCTTCCTGTCCCTCAGAAAAATTCGAAGGCTCTTTCTTCCATCCATACCCGGTAAAATACAGGCTGTCAGAACCATAAGACAGCCTGTAAGCCTGGCCGGAATAAAGTTAAACCAATCATCCAGCCTGGCCGCCGCCCGCCCAAACTCCAGATATCTTTCATTTTTATACCCAATCATAGAATCCATGGTATTCACCACTTTATACAAACAGCCTCCCGCCGGGCCAAGCAGCATCATATAAAGAAATGGGGCAACTACTCCATCCGACGTATTTTCTGCCACTGTCTCCACTGCCGCTCTTGTAATTCCGTCTTCATCCAAAGATGCGGTATCCCTGCCTACAATCATTGATACCTGTCTTCTGGCTCCTTCCCTATCTCTCCTATTCAGGCTGCAGCAGACCTTCATGCTCTCCTTCCACAAGCTTCTGGCAGCCAGCATTTCATAGCACAGAAGGGCCTCTAAAGCCATGGGTACAGGCCATAAGCCCGGCATGGCAGCGTCTCTTGCTATTTTAAGAGCCAGCCAGGGAATCACGCTCCAGGCAAAGCACATGATGCAGGTCAGCAAAAATCCTGCCAGCCGCTCCCTGCCCTTAAGCCCTTCTCTCAGCCCCCTTTCCAGCCCCTCTATCATCCGTCCCATCAGACGCACCGGATGAGGCAGGGCATGTGGATCTCCAAGGAGCCAATCTAGTACACAGCCTAAAAGCAGGGCTATCCAGTGAAATTTCCATAATTCCAGCCATTCTGTCCACATTCTGTATCAACCTCACTGTCATTTGATTCTCTGCCCCAGTCCGCAGCATACACGCCACACCTGCCGGGCTTCGGCTGCAGCCAGACAGCAGACGCGCCCTGTCTCCTCCCGATACATACGCTCAAAAGGATCTGCCGGAACGATTCCACAGCCAATCTCTTCTGTCACCAGAATACGGTTTTCATTACCCTCCAGCAGGCTTTGAACCAGAAACGAAGCCAGCCCCTTACGAGCCTCCTGGGTCCAGGGGAGCTCCATTTCCTGCAGCCTCTGAGCCAGCATGGATGACATCCGTTCCAGGGGGACTGCCACCTCGCCCAGCATTATCCGCCTGATAAACAGATGAAAATTCCAACCCCATTTCTCTCTCATAAAGGTATCCCAGCCGGCCTTGCTTCCGTCACACCAGACCACCCTGCTTCCCGGACCTGACTTTGCAAAGGCACCTTGGGAAAAGCCTCTCTTACCCTGACCGCTTCCTCCTGTTACAAGTATCATCCTGCCAGACCTCCTATTACAACCAGTTTCGAAAAAAGTACGAGGATTCCAAAGCTGGCAGCCTCGCAGACCTGAAGAAAGAACCCTGCCAAATCACCTGTCACTCCCCCAAACTGCCTCCACGACATACGGTAATACCAGGCAAACACCAAAAGCTGAACAGACAGCACAGCCAGACCGGCAGCCAGTCCTCCTATTCCAAACAAGGCGGAGGCCAGCACACAGAAAGCCACCCATGCCAAAAGCGCCAGCCGTTCCATTCGTTTCTTTGCAGCAGCTGCAAACCCGGCAGCCAGTCCCTCCTGCTTTGCCAAAGGAAAGGCCACTACCGACAGGCCGCTGAAAGCCCGCTCCATTGTAAACGCCACTACAGGCAGGAAATATAGCATCCCTTCTGACCTGCCACGTACCCCGGCAGAAGCCAGCATAGAGGTATATTCATAAAGGATACCTGTGTAAATAAGCATGTAGACCGCCATACCTATTACGGCAAAGGCTCCGATATGAGGATCTTTTAATATATTCAGCTTACGTTCCCTGTCTCCATAGGAGTGGAGGGCATCCATGGTATCCAGAAAGCCGTCCATGTGAATCCCCCCTGTCACCAGCAGCGGAACAGCCGCTCCTGCCAGAGCTGTAAACAGCTCCGAAAACCGGAACAGCTTCATTCCCAGCCAGAACCACAAGGCCAGCGCCGCACCCTCCAGCAGGCCTACAATAGGAAAACAGCACATCACATAGGCCATCCGCTCCTTCCTCCACTCCACCTTAGGCATGGGAAGTCTGGAATACATGGATATGGCAATGATACAGGAATAGAGTCCATTCATAATTCCTCTGCTCCTTTCAAACAGGCTGTTCCAGAGCCGTCGGGGGCGTTCCAAACGACAGGAATGCCGTAAACCACTTCCACCACCCGGTCTGCCATATCTGCCAGCTGCTGGTTTATGAGTCCCATCAGACGGATGTACTCCATGGTTTCCGTTTCATAAACCCCTCCTCCGCTTCCCACCTCATTGGTGACGATCACCATATCCTCTGCCTGAGAGGACAAAGAGGCAATGTCCCGGACTATCCTGGAGGCAAGGGCCTCAAGCCCCCCGCAGCTTTTCCAGCTTTCCCCGCTAAACATCTCATTTGCCGCCAGATTGGATATACACTCCAGAAGTACGGCCTTCCCCGCTTTGGAATCAGAGCTTCCCCGAAAGGCCAGGCCGGACGGAGAAACAGCATCAGACTGTAAGCCGTAAATTTGACTATCAGAACACACATTTCCTTGCCCTGCATCATCCAGTGTAAGAATGCCCAGATTCCGCTTACATTCCAAAGTAATAAACCCCTTCCCCTTCCGCTGCTCCCTGTGGTGTTTTACCTTCTCCATGCTTTCTTTTCCCAGCACCTCCATTGTTGCCACATAATAGTTAAGCGGGCGGTTAAAACTTACCACCAGAGCTTCTCCATATTCAGATTTTCCACTTCCGCTTCCGCCTGTCACTAAGGTTATCACCCTGACCGTTTCCTTCCCTTCTACTGTAAATGCTGGTATTGCTCTACCTGTATTTCCTCAAAGCTGCTCATCTGCCCGTAGACAGCCGCAGCCATATCCAGCAAAGGAAAGCAGGCGGCAGCCCCTGTACCTTCACCCAGACACATTCCGGCCTGGATTACCGGCGTCAGTCCCAGCGCATCCAAAGCTATGCCTCCCGCTGGCTCCGCAGACCTGTGAGACGCAAGGAGGTAGCCCTTTACCTTGGGACAGATTCCCACGGCTGCCAAAGCCCCGGCTGCTGTTATCAGCCCATCCAGCACCACCGGCATACGGCAGAGACCGCAGCCTATGTAAAACCCGGCCAATGCCGCCAGATCCAGCCCTCCTACCTTTGCCAGTACATCCACCGGATCTCTTCTGTCCGGTCTGTGAAGCGCCAGCCCTTCTTTTATCACCTGCACCTTACGCCTGTACCCTGCTGAAGTAAGCCCGGCTCCACGGCCAGTTACCAGCTCCGGCTCCACATTCAAAAGAGCCGAAAGAACTGCGCTGCTGGTAGTTGTATTTCCAATTCCCATCTCTCCTGAGCCTGCAAGCTCATAGCCTTTGGCCTTTAATTCACAGGCTATGGCAATACCTGTCTCTATGGCCTGAACTGCTTCCTCTCTGCTCATAGCAGCCTCTTTTCGGAAATTGCGGGTTCCGCTGGCAACTCTGCGCCAGAGGACTCCCTTGACTGGAGAACAGGACGCCATCCCCACATCCACCGGAATCACGTCGGCGCCTGCCCGCTCTGCCATGAGACAAACGCAGGAGCGGCCTGCCGCCATATTTTCTGCCACAATGGCAGTTACCGCCTGACCTGTCTGGGTAACGCCCTCCTCCACAATTCCATTGTCGGCACACATCACAACAATGGCTTTCCTGCCAATGGAGATCGTTGAACTTCCCTGGGCCCCTGCTATACGGATCACATCCCTCTCCAGCTCTCCCAGGCTGTTTAGGGGCTTTGCTACCCTGTCCCAGCGCCAGGCGGCTTCCCGGGCGGCTGCGCCGTCAGGCTCCTTCACTGCTTTTACTGCTTCTTCTATATTCATGTTCCAGCGACCTCTTGTATCCTGCTGTATTCAATACATTGGGTTGCAAACCTCTGAGTCCACTGAGGGCAGGAGCCGTAGTAAAGATGAGGGAACCCAGCTACCGTCCGTCCCACTGTACGCATGCAGGGCCAGCTTCTCCCTCCCACTGGCTTCACCGCAGTCATAACATACTCCCCCTCATCACAGACACAATCCCAATAGTGAAACTCATGCCCCTTAATACTCCCCCCCTCCTCCAAAAAGGGGAGCTTCCGGCTGCAGGTAACCGTTATGTATCCAAATCTGCGGCTTCTTCCCACAGGCCGGCCCTTTCCTTTAAAAACACCTGCCATGGGATAGCTGCAGCCGTCGGCCCCCTCCAGCTCCTCCAAAAGATACAGATATCCGCCGCACTCTCCGTGAATCGGCATCCCTGCCGCTGCCGCCTCTGCTACAGCTCTGCGCATGGAGGAATTCTCCCACAGCTCTCTTGCATAATTTTCCGGATATCCACCTCCAAGGAGCAGCCCCCCCAGCCCGGAAGGCAGAATTTGATCATGAATGGGGCTAAAGAAAACCAAGCTAGCTCCCGCCGCCTCCATAGCCTCCAGATTTTCCCGGTAGTAAAAGCAAAAGGCCTCATCCATAGCCACTCCAAGGCGGAATTGCCTCGAACAGGTCTTAGCCTCCCTTACTTCCAGACAAATATTTCGGGGAGCTCCATAAGAAGCTGCAGAGGTAAGGGAGGAGCCAGCGTCTCCCTTTCCTGTCTCCCCTCTCTTTCCGATTTTCACAATCTGACCCAGATCCAGGCTCTGCTCCAGACAGCCGGCCAGCTTATCCATCTGCTCCTTTAGCCCCTCTATCTCCTCTGGAAGCACCAGCCCCAAATGACGGCTGTCCACCTTAAGGAAATCCAGCCTGGGCACCCAGCCCACCACAGGAACATGGAGCCTGCCCTCCACTACTGCCTTCAGGCTGCCATACATTCCCGGAGCCATCCGGTTAAATATAATTCCTGCAATCTGGTTATTCCTCCCCTTTCCGGCATTGCTTCTTCCGGGAACTTTAGCTGCGTTCTTTCTATTCTCCCTTTCTTCCATATCCTCTGCACCGGTGTCAAAGTCCAGGAATCCCTGAATCTGCGCAGCAAGGGAAAGGCTGGCTCCATGAGCGTCCACCACCAGAAAAACAGGCAAATCCAGAGTAGACGCCACATCCCAGGCGCTGGCCTTTAAGGACACGCCGCCCAGACCGTCAAAATAACCCATAGCCCCTTCCACTACGGCAAAGCTCCCGAAGCTGTATCTGGAAAACCGGTTTTTCATCTGCTCCGGATCTTCAAAAAACAGATCCAGTTGACCACTCCCCACCCCCAGCACCTTTTGGTGAAACAGGCCGTCAATGTAATCCGGCCCACATTTAAAGGCAGTCGGATTTAGTCCTTTCCGTTTTAAAAGAGCAAGAAGCCCGCAGGTTAATATCGTTTTTCCGCTGCCGCTTTTGGGAGCAGCTATCATAATTCCTGACATTCATTTTCCTTTCCTTCCTCCGGCGGATACTGCATCACCGCAACGTACACGGGATTCTGGGCCTTCGGCATATGGTATCTCCCCACCAGCTCCACTGGTGCAGCCAAAATCTGAACCAGCTCCCTGTCTTCAAATCCAAAATCCTCCATACATTCCAGAATCTCTCCAACGGTTTCCAGAGTGATGGCATTTGCCACAATCCGCACCTGCGGATTGGCAGTCAGAAGACTGGCCACAATCTCCTTCATTCGTCCATTGCTCCCTCCGATAAACGCATGGGTAGGCGGTCTCAGCCCGTTTAAAGCCTCTGGCGCCTCCCCCTCCACAATGTGGAAGCCAGCCCAGCTTCCATGGAACTTCTGGCGATTCGATTCGATTAGCTCCAAAGCCTCCTCTTTTCTCTCAATGGCATACAGCTCTCCATTGCCCTCTCTGCGGCGGATGGCCATTCCCATTTCCACTGCCACAGAACCGGTTCCCGCGCCGATGTCATAGCACACAGCTCCGTCTCCAATGCGCAGCTTCTCCAGAGAAAGCCTTCGCACCTCTGCCTTTGTCATGGGAACCTTTCCCCGGATAAACTGGTCGTCGGAGGGTCCTGCCTCAGGATAGAGCTGCCCTTCCTCTGCGTCTGGATTTTCTACCAGCACACAGGCCAGATTGCCAAAGGGATGGCTCTCATCCTCCATGAGCAGCTCAGCCGGCGTCATTTCCCAGGCAATCCGCTCATCCTCATAGGAGAAATTCTCTCCAGCCCACAGCGTAACACCGCTCATCCCGCTGCTGACCAGCTGACGGCACAGACCGGACACACTTGCGCTGCCTCCCAGGAGTACGAAGGATGTGGCGTATTTGCGGATCTGGCCCACCACATCACACTGGCGGCCATGGCTGCTGACCGTATGAACCCTCTGCCAGCTCTTGCCAAGCCTGGAGCAAAAGTAGGACAGGCTGGAAACACCCGGCACATACTCAACATCCCAGCCTTCCCTTAAAAATGCCCTTCCGGCTGCCTCCGCTCCACTGTAAAAGCCAGTATCTCCAGAAAGCACCAGCGCCGCTTCCTCCCAGCAAAAGCTTCCCAGCCATTGAACCATCTCGCTAGGCTTATAAGAAACAAACACCTGCTTATTCTCCCCAAAGTCCCGAATGCTGTCCAGCATCCGGTCTGCCCCCATAATCACCTGAGCTGCCTCCAGACAGTCCATAGCCCTGCCTGTAAGCTGAGCCTCACTTCCCATTCCAATCCCTACAAGATATACTATCGGCCGCATTCCCTTCATATTCCTTGTCCTAATCTCCTTGCTTGATCCATTCTCTAACCTGCCTTTTTACTTCCTCCAAAGAAAATCCCTCTCCCTTGTCCGGGCGCTGGATCACCACAGCGCAAGCTCCCTCTGCCCAGGCCGCCCGGAGCTTCTCCTTAAACCCGCCTGCTGCTCCTCCGTCCTTTGTTACCAAAATGGAACAGTGATACCGCTTTAACTGAGCCCGGTTCATCTCCTCGGAAAATGGCCCCTGAGCAGCTATGATATGACTCTCGTCTATTCCCAGCTTCCTGCAGGCTTCCAGTGACAAAGAGGCAGGCAGAACCCGAACATACAGCCGGCTTTTATAGTCCTTCAGTCTGGAATAGGCAGCCAGCTCCTTGCTGCCTGTTGTGAGCAATACATTACCGTTCCGGCCGGAAAGCCAGCGAACTGCTGCATCTGCATCTGGCACACACACAAGCTCCCCTTTGTCTAAAGCTTTCCTTTGTTCTAATTTCTCAGGGTTCTTAAGAAAACTGACCGCCTCCTTGCCTATTCCCCCGGCTGCCTCTCTCATACACCTAAGATACCGGACTCCCGCGAAGGCTGTACACGCAGTTCGTATATTTTCCGTCGCCTCTGTGGCATAGGGATGGGTAGCATCAATAATCATTCCGGGGTTCTCCTCCTTTATCAGCTTCTGAATCCCATCCGCATCCAGACGGCCAGCCCGGACTGCCACCTGTTCGGGAAGAAGCTCCCTTCCATATTCCGTTGCCACACACACCAGCAGGCGGCAGTCCAAACCGGAAATATATTCTGCCAGAAGGCGGCCTTCCGTCGTTCCTCCAAAAAGAAGCAGCTTTTTTCTGCCAACTTCCTTCTTCTCTCCAGGCCTTCCTCCGCTTTTCTTCGCCCGCGTCTCTCCCATTGGACAGCCCCCTTCCTTATTTCTCATACCGGTACCCTCTGGGGGTCACCATACGCCCTCCCTGATTTCTGGTTTGAGAATTACCGATATAGACGGTTGTAAACATATCTACCCGCCGGTTCTTTAACTCCTTTAAGCTCACAACCTCCCTCTCCTGTCCTTCCCTGCCTATATTCCTCACAATTCCGCAGACCGTTTCTTCCCTTCTCCATGCCAATATCCGCTGACAGGCCTGTCGCAGATAATCAGGCCGCCCCTTACTGGCAGGGTTATAAAGGCAGATAACAAAATCCGCTGAGGCTGCCGCATCCACCCGCTTCCAGATGGTTTTAAGAGGCGTTAGCCTGTCGCTGAGGCTGATGACCGCAAAATCGTGCATCAGCGGAGCCCCCAGCACTGCCGCCCCGGCAGTGGCTGCCGTCACACCGGGAACAATCTCCACCTGTACTCCAGGGTATTCCTTTGACAGCTCTAAAAGCAGACCTGCCATACCGTAAACGCCGGAATCTCCGCTGCAGATCATAGCCGTATCCTTCCCCTCCATACAGCGCTCCAGGGCCTTGCGGCACCGTTCTTCCTCCTTTGTCATAACGGTAGTGAGGAATTCCTTTTCAGGAAAATAGGGCCGCACCAGTTCCACATACACCGTATAACCTGCAATCACCCTGCATCGTCTCAAAGCCTCAAGCGCCTGCCCTGTCATCTGGGCTATGCTCCCCGGCCCTATTCCAACCACATACATGGTTCCTGGCAAAGCGTCAGGCAAGGCTCCCTCTACTTTCTCCTTCTCGTTGCGGCCTTCATCCCTTACGCTTCTGACAGCATGGGATTGTATCAAGGATGGAAGAGCTGTCTTTCTTCCGCAGCCAGCTGCGGCCTGCCTGCCTTCCCTGAATTCTGTTGAAAACACCGGATCGTAGAGCTTAGAGCGCTCATAGCCTGTCTGGGCTACGCTTTCTCCCACTATGATCAGAGCCGTCTTTTTTATCTGCTCCTGCCCGGCTGCCTGGGCCAGCGTTCCCACACTGCACCGCACCACCTTTTCATCCGGCCAGGTGGCCTTATACACAATCGCTGCCGGGGTATCTTCCCTGCAGCCTCCTGCCATCAGCTCCTCCGACAGCTCCGTAAGCATTCCCGCGCTTAAAAATACCACCAGCGACGAGCCGTGAGCCGCCATCCTGCGAATAGACTCCCTCTCAGGCACCGGCGTCCTTCCTGCCATTCTGGTAATGATTACACTCTGCGTAATGCCCGGTAGCGTATATTCCATCCCCAAAGCAGCCGCAGCCCCGCAAAAGGAGCTAACGCCGGGACAGATGTCATAAGCAATGCCCTTCTTGTCCATCCAGTCCATCTGCTCTCTCACTGCCCCATATAAGCAGGGATCGCCAGTATGAAGCCTTACTGTGGAAAGCCCTTTTTTTTCCGCCTCCTCCACCGCTTCCATCACTTCCTCCAGTGTCATCCGGGCGCTGTCATAGAGCGCAGCTCCTTCCTTTGCTCCATCCAGCAATTCCTTATTCACCAGAGAACCGGCATATATAATTACATCGGCTTCCTGCAAAAGCCTCTTTCCTCTCACCGTGATTAAATCTACGCTCCCTGGGCCTGCTCCTACGATATGTACCATAAGGTCCTCCCTTCTTGTTATCTGTCCTTATAAACACGTATGCAGGAAATCTGTCCGTATCCCTTTAGAATCTATTCCCCACAGGGCTTATCCTGCCCATCCCAGCATATGGCTTTTCACAGCGGAGCTTCTTTAACATTCCGGCTGCTCCACAGCTCATTCCAAGTATCCCGCGTTCATTGGTAAAAATCACTGTCTCAATGGCGATCCGGCCGCCTGCTCTCCCCTTTAAATGGCGATCCACGGCCTCTGTGACCTGCCTCATCACCCCTTCCAAAAGCCCCTCCACAGCATCCATCTGCCTGAGCGCATCCTCTACTGTGACAGAGGAAAGGAGCCTCCTTACCAGCTCCTTTTTGCAGCCCCAGGCTCCGGCATAGGCTGCCAGCACCTCCATTCGGCCATCTGCTACGGAAGAATGGGTATTCATAACGCCTGCTGCCACCTTTATCAGCTTCCCTCCATGACCAATCAGCAATAATCCCTTCACCCCCTCCTCCACTGCCATGTCAATGGTAGCTCCAATAAAATTGCTGCATTTTACTGCCTGCTCCAGCTCCAGCCCCATCGCCTTTTTGATAAACTGCTGACCGTAATTACCGGGAGTCAATATCACCTGGCTTTGGCCCTCCAGCGCCTTCTGACGCAGCTCCAGGCGAATGGTTTCCAGAAGAGCCGTCTCGCTCATGGGCTCCACCATACCACTGGTTCCCAAAATTGAGATGCCTCCTTCTATTCCCAGCTTTCCGTTAAAGGTACGGGACGCTGCCTCCACTCCCTCTGGAACGCTTATTTCAATCCACAGGCTTCCCTGAAATCCCTCCTGACGGCAGACCTTCTCCACTTGGGAAAAAATCATCTGCCTGGGAACAGGGTTAATGGCGTACTTTCCCACTTCACAGCTAAGTCCTTCCTTTGTAACCCTTCCAATTCCCATTCCACCGCTTAAAAACAGGTGTAATGTGCCATTTTTATATTCATAGCATCCACTTTTGCGGGTTTCCCATTTATCCTTAAAAGGATTTTCTCTGGAAACCCGGCTGTAAACCAAAAAGCCATTGGTCACATCCGGATCGTCTCCCCCATCCTTTCGCACCGCACAGGATACCCAGTCCCTCTCTGCTTTCATGTCCTCTATTTCCAAATCCAGCAAAATGCCCTTCGGCGTTTCAATCTGAACCTGCTCCACGGACTCACGGCGCAGCAGCACAACGGCAGCCGCCAAGGAAGCCGCTGCCGCACAAGTACCTGTAGTATATCCCCATCTTAATTTTTTCTGATTTTCATAGATGTACGATTTTCCCATAGTCCACCTGCTGTCCCGCATCTGACTTATAAACGTGAAAACAGCAAGCCGGTCAAGACTCTGCTGTCAATTTCATCCAGCTTGCCTTAGAGTCTGATACATACTCCCTAAGCGCCTATAGCTAGAAAAAGTATATCACATCTCTGTCAGTTTCTCAATGTCAATTTTACTAGAAGGTCTCTAACTGTACCTGAGCCTGTGCCGCGGCCACCGTTACCCCATTCTTGGATCGCTTATGTAGCATCAACCGTCCGCCCTCTGCCATACAAGCCCGCTCACAGACATTTCCTACCCCTACCTTTCTGCGCACAAACTCCGACTCTTTAAAGTCTCCCTCTACAGCCAGAAGCCTCTCTGCCGGATAGCATTTAAGTTCCCATCCCTTCTTTACCGCCAGAGCAAGCAGTCCGGCCTCATCCGACTTTATGTCAATGGTTGCCAAAGTCTTCACCGCCGCAGGATGAATCCCCCCTTCTCTCAAGGCGGACTCAATTTCCTCCTCCAGACATTTCTCTCTGGTTCCCCTGCGGCAGCCAACTCCCACCGTCACACACCTGGGTACCAGACGCAGACAGTTCTCTCCATACCGCTCCTTACAGGACGCAGTAATCCACAGATTCATCTCACAAGCATGATCCCGGAAGCCCTCAGGCATCCACTTCCCCTGGATTTCATCTTTAAACAGAAAATCGCTGAAAAATCCCACTGGCTTTCCCTCCAGCAGGCAGGCGGAAACCTGCTTCGCCAACCTCCTGTCCGTAATGACAAGACGGTTCTTTGCAGCAAACACATCCACTGCGAAGATCCCTCGTACATCGGTAGCTGTGGTAATTACAGGCTGTGCTCCAATGGCTCCGGCAAGGTCTACAGCCAGCTCATTGGCTCCCCCAACATGGCCGGACAGCAGCGGGATCACATAGCTTCCCATTTCATCCACCACCAACACAGCTGGATCCTTCATCTTATCTCTTACATAAGGAGCAATCCCCCGCACCGCAATTCCCGCAGCGCCAATAAACACCAGATTCCTTCCTTCCCTGAACATGGAGCCTGTCCACTCTGCAAGCGTCTGCTCCTGGCGTACAATCCCAATATCCTCCCAGCCGATCCTAAAGAAGTGTTTCGGAACATATCCCCGGCAATCCCAGCCTTTCCTTGCGTATAAGGAGCACAGCCTGGCGCACAAAAGAGCTCCTCCCTCCGTAAAGCTGATTATTCCCACCTTCATTTTTCCAGGTCCGTCCTTTCATCCGTCGTTTTTCTCAAAAAATATACTTGCTTTTTATTTTTCTTGCAATGCCTCCTGCTTCAGCTCACGCTTCCGTTTGGTAATAAGCCCTCCGATTTTCCCGCTTTCCTTGGCTGTAAGACTTCTCCAGCCCCCTTCCAGAACCTTGGCTTCCAGCCCCAGCTCCTGCGCAATCTCGAATTTCAGCTGCTCCTGCGGTGTCAGATTATGTGGGTCAAAGGGCTTATCCTTCCTGGCTTTTGAATTTCCCATTTTTATTAACTCCTTTCAGCAATTAAGTACAAAGGAATTATTCCCAGGGGGCCTGTCTTCTATACCATTCCCTTAATTTTACCTTCTGCTTTCCACTGCTCTTACAGGTTATTCCAATTATTCTTGCATTTTAAATCGTTGTATATTATACTGAAACTAGATTGATTGCTATAATTTGGAATAAATGGCAGATGGCAGAAATGTTTAAAGAGGCTCCAGACTACCTGTTGATAGTCCACAAAAGAAAAGGAGGCGCAGTGTGAAGATTGCTATTATTGATGCTTCTGTTGAAGAAGCCCGTCAATTATCAGGATTTATAGCCTCCTATTTTTCACATGCCTGTCTCTCCCAGCAAACCACCATCTTTAACACAGCCTCCGATTTCCTCGACATCTGGCGCCAAGGGGCCTTTGACCTGATATTTATCGATATTTTCCTAAAGCGGGAGGCTTCCGGAATCCGGATCGCGGAACAGATTCGGAAGGAAGACAGCCAATGTGCCATTATTTTCACTACCGGCAGTAAAGATTTTGCTTTGAAGGGATACCAGGTACGAGCCTTGGATTACATGCTGAAACCCATTACCTATAAGAAGTTTTGTGAAACTATGGAGTACTTAAGCTTTATCATCCAAAAGAAGGGCCGCCATTACATTGAGGTAAAAGAAAGCCGTATTATGGTAAAGCTTCCGATCGATGATATTCTTTACACAGATTATTATAATCACTACATACAGATACATTTGGCAGACAGACTTGTCAAAACCTATATGCGGTTTCAAGACTTTTCTGGTATGCTCCTTTGCTATCCTCAGTTCACCTGCTGCTACCGCAACTGTATCATCAATATGGATCAGGTAATATCTCTTGAGAAAACAGAATTTATTATCACCACAGGCGAGCGCCTACCTATCACCAGGAGCCTGAGAAATCAGATTCACCAGCAGTACGCGGACTATCAGTTTCACAGGCGAAGCAAAGGTCAAAGCTAAATCCAACATATCGATCACAACAGGACAGCCTCTTTCCTTCGCGGAAAGCGCTGTCCTGTCCTTCTATACCTTTTATTCTTCCACTGACCGCGCTACTGCGTCAATATCCACATCAGCTACATCTGCGTCATCCTCTGCTTCCTGAGGAGCAGAAGCCATCAATGCCTTGATGCTTAAGCTGATCTTGTGGTCAGCCTCATTAAAATCGACTACCTTCGCCTCTATCTCATCACCAATTCTCAGAACATCCGCCGGCTTTTCAACATGATCTCTGGAAATCTGAGAAACATGAAGCAATGCGTCTACTCCTGGTTCCAGCTCAACAAAGGCGCCGAAATCAGTCATACGTGCCACCCGGCCAACTACTACATTGCCTACCGCATACTTCTCAGCAGCCTGCACCCACGGATTTGCCTCCGGGAATTTAAGGCTTAAAGCAATCTTCTCTCCCTGTATATCCTTAATCAGAACCTTCAGGGAATCACCTGCCCTAAATACCTTCTTCGGATTCTCAACACGTCCCCAGCTCATCTCTGAAATATGCAGAAGTCCGTCCGCTCCGCCCAGATCAATAAAAGCTCCAAAGTCCGTTACATTCTTTACAACGCCCTCTGCCGTATCGCCCGGATGAATCCTCGCAAACAGCGCTTCCTTCATCTGTGCCTTCTGAGCTGTCAGAAGCTGTTTTCTGTCTCCGATGATTCTTCTTCTCTTAGGATTGAACTCTGTAATCACAAACTCAATCTCCTGATCTGCATACTTGGACAGATCCTTTTCGTAGCTGTCTGATACAAGACTGGCCGGAATAAATACCCTCGCGCCCTCAACCTCAACGCTTAAGCCTCCGTCCAAAACCTGAGCTACCTTAGCAGTCAAAACCTCTTGATTTTCAAAGGCCTCCTCCAGGCGCTTGTTGCCCCTGTCTGCTGCCATACGCTTATAAGATAAGGAAACCATGCCTACTCCATCGTTCAGCTTAATTACCTTGGCTTCCATCTCCTCACCAACCTGTACCTTGGTAGTCAAATCTACATTATTGTCGTTGCTGTATTCGTCACGTGTAATAATTCCTTCGGATTTATTACCCGCAATACTCAGTATAATCTCATCTTTGCTGACTTCGATGACCTGACCAGTGACTATCTCTCCTGTACGTATTGGTTTGGTTGATTCTTCCTCTTCCTTTAATA
>ERZ773217.61-NODE-61-length-92817-cov-9.493672_pt1 | contig 92817 bp, 79 predicted proteins | sample MGYA00580995_ERZ773217 | MGnify/ENA primary metagenome ERZ773217 (study PRJEB29015, sample SAMEA2737772) | human gut metagenome | biome: human gut; feature: human-associated habitat; material: faeces | place: China | collected 2012 ...
GACCTACACCCTTAGCAGGGGCGCCTCTTCGGCCTCTTGAGTATTTCTCCGAATTTGTATTTTCCATATGATTGCTTCTTTTGACATATTTGTCTTTAGAAGCATTGACCATTATACTAGAAAGAATTTACGTTGTCAAGAGATTTATTTAATACATTTTTATTTATTTCTTCCTGTATTCGATCATGTACAAGCTTTGCTATTTCTGAGGATTTCATCCCCATATATTGTTGGGGATAAACAGGTTCCATATAGTGTACTTCAACATACTCCTGTTTCAGAGAGTTTATATCAAACGGACGAAAGGAATTAATCAAAGCCACGGGAACAATGGGGCACCCAGCTTTTACTGCGCTCTTAAAGGTTCCGCTTTTGAAATCCAAAATTTTATTTTCGCTGCGGCTGCGGTGTCCCTCCGGGAAGATAACAAAGTTACAGCCTGCCTTTACCCGCCTTGTTACCTCGTTGATAATTCGTACCTGATCCTTTATATCACTCCGATCCATGGAAAGGCTTCTGGTTGCGGCCAGAACCTGTTTTACTAAAATCCAGCCTGCCGCCTCCCTCTTAATTACCACAGATAATGGTTTTGGACAGGTAGAATACAACGCCAGCATATCAAAAAGCCCCTGATGGTTTGGAAAAAGTATAAATCCATTATTATCAGGTATATTCTCCGTTCCTGTTGCAGTTACAGTTACTCTGCCTCTTCTTATAATTCTTTGAACCATCTTTGCAATATATTCATGCCGTTCCTGAGGGGTATGTCTATCCTTCTCTCTTCCCATACGGCCAATGGTAAACAACCAAACAGGAGCATGAAATAGATTCATAAATACCATATATATTATACGATTCATATTCCCTCCTTCTCTTTATAAGCCCTTGGTACATCTCATTTGTTAAACTCATGTAATGTATTTTATAATTTCTGATGTGCAATATTCCTTTGAGGCCGTTTCATAAAGATTATTTCCTTTCGAATCGATCACTACAACAACGGGAAACTCTTTTACCTCCAGCTTTCGTATAGCCTCTGTTCCAAGATCCTCATATGCAATTACCTCAGAACACAAAATGCATTTTGATAAAACGGCTCCTGCGCCGCCTATGGCGGCAAAATATACAGACTGATTACGTATCATTGCCTCTAATACTTCGTGGGATCTTTTTCCTTTTCCAATCATAGCTCCCATTCCCATATCCAAAAACCGGGGCGTATATGAATCCATACGACTGGCTGTAGTAGGACCGGCAGAACCGATGGGTCTTCCCTCTCTTGCAGGTGAAGGTCCCATATAATAGATAACCGCTCCCTGAATATTAAAGGGAAGCTCCTCTCCCCGATCTAAAGCCGTATTCATTCGCTTATGAGCCGCGTCTCTTGCCGTATAGATCGTTCCTGTAAGATAAACATAATCTCCAGCATGCAAGGAAGCTGCTTCCTCCTTAGTCATAGGTACTCTTATTTGACGGTTCATCTTCCTTACTCTCTCCCTTTTATATGATTCCAGCCATAAACAAAGCTCCACATATTCAGTATTTATGTGGGTTTGTAAGACATAATCATCCTTTTTATCATTCCAAATTTATAGTATCAATCAGCTCCTTAAATATATATAATTAAGTTATCAAAATCAATTTACCTAAAGGGAGCCGGTTATTATCTATGGACAACATTTAAAAAGATTTACTAAATCTAACTGTCAAATTCTATGTTTAAGTTCTAATCATCCCTATATGATTCTGTGAGCATGCCTGTTTACGTGGCAGCAGATATTGACAGCCACAGGAAGACCTGCTATATGAGTGGCAAAGGTTTCAACATTCACTGCCAAAGCCGTAACTCTTCCTCCTAATCCTCCAGGCCCAATTCCAAGACAGTTCACTTTATGGAGCATTTCCTCCTCCAAATCCCGAACCCACTTCTTATCCGTTTTTTCATCAATATTTCTTGTAAGTGCATGCTTTGCCATCTGAGCGCATTTTTCAAAGGTTCCTCCGATTCCCACACCGATTACCATAGGAGGACAGGCATTTGGGCCGGCATCCTTTACAGCAGTAAGAATAGCATTTTTAACTCCCTCCAGTCCGTCGGCAGGCTTCAGCATAAATACACGACTCATATTTTCGCTTCCAAAGCCCTTAGGAGCTACTGTTATATCTAGCTTGTCTCCCTCTACAATCTCATAATGGATCACAGCAGGCGTATTATCCTTTGTATTTAAACGCTCAATCGGATCTCCTACTACTGATTTGCGCAAGTATCCCTCTAAATATCCGAGGCGTACCCCCTCATTTATAGCAGCGGTTATGCTTCCGCCTGTGATATGTACCTCTTGGCCTACTTTTATAAAAACTACAGCCATTCCTGTATCCTGGCAGATAGGAATTTGATCCTTGTCTGCAATCCTTAAGTTTTCCTCCAGCTGGTTTAATATCTGACGGCCCAAGGGAGACTCTTCCCTCTTCACTGCATGGGTAAATGCCTTTAGCATGTCGGGAGTAAGGCTATAGTTAGCCTCAATACACATATGCTTTACTGCTTCTGTAATCTGGCTTGCCTGTAATTCTCTCACCTTTTCTTAAACCTCCATGTTGTATAGGGACTGTTTCAAAACAGGTATTTACGAATATGCTTCACAAAAAATACTGTTCCAGTGGCTATAAAAGCCACTTGGAACTGTATTTTTCTATCTGAAAGGTTTATTTTTACTATTTTCTATCAGATTTTTAATTCAACATCCCCTTATGAATCAGATCCATCAAGCTTATGGCTCCTTATCGTTCTCATCTTCCAGCTGCTCCTCCGATTCCCCGTTTTCTTCGCTGTAATATTCTTCGTCAAAGACATTGCTGTCCTTTGTTACGCTCTCACGAACTTTTGCCAGACTTGCTACCTTAATATCTGAATCATAGTCAATATTCATAACCTTTACACCTGAGGTATTACGGCCAATAAGAGAAATGTCATCTACAAACACTCGTATAATAATACCCTCAGTTGTAATCAGCATTACTTCACGTCCATCGTTTACCAGCTTGGCTCCTACAAGATATCCTGTTTTATCCGTACATCTATAACAGATAACACCCTTCCCGCCGCGGTTTTGTGCATTAAATTCTGTAATCAGGGTTCTTTTACCCATGCCGTTTTCAGAAACAACCAAAAGGCTTTCTCCCTGGCTCTCCATCTGCATGCCAATTATCTCATCATTCTCTTCAAACCGCATACCGATTACGCCCATAGATACCCGGCCTGTTACTCTTACATCCTTTTCATTAAAACGGATGCACATTCCCCTCCGGGTAACTAAAAAGATATCCTGTGTATTATCAGTAGCTTTTACCTCGATCAGCTCATCGTCCTCTCTCAGAACAATCGCTTGCAGTCCATTTTTTCGGACATGTTCATAATCAACCATAGGGGTCTTCTTAACCATACCCTTCTTAGTTGCCATAAACAGATATTTGTCCTCATTATATTCACGCATAGGAATGATTGCTGTTATCTTTTCTTCCGATTGCAGTTGAAGAAGATTAATGATGGCCGTTCCTCTGGAGGTACGCCCAGCCTCCGGAATCTCATAGGCTTTTAATCGATATACCCGGCCTTTATTAGTAAAAAACATCATATAATGATGATTTGTAGTCATAAGAAGATCCTCAATATAATCCTCCTCTATGGTCTGCATTCCCTTGATGCCTTTTCCTCCCCTATTCTGGCTTTTAAAATTATCTGCATCCATGCGCTTTATATAGCCCAGATGAGTCATGGCAACAACTGTATCCTCATCTGCAATTAAATCCTCCATGGACACATCATCATCATAACCAATAGCAGTACGGCGATCATCTCCATACTTTTGGGAAATAATCATAATTTCTTCTTTGATTACAGTCAAAAGCTTCTTCTCATCTGCAAGAATAGCTTTTAATTCCAAAATCTTAATCTGAAGCTCCTGAAATTCATTCTCCAGTTTCTCCCGTTCCAATCCGGTAAGAGCCCTCAGCCTCATATCCACAATCGCCTGAGACTGAGCATCAGATAATCCAAAACGCTCCATCAGCTGGTTTTTTGCATCTGCCACATTTGCCGAACCTCGGATAATCCGAATCACTTCATCAATATGATCCAGAGCAATTAGCAGTCCCTGCAAAATATGAGCTCGTTCTTCTGCCTTATTTAAATCGTACTGAGTTCTTCTTCTTACTACCTCTTCCTGATGCTTTAAGTAGTAATCCAGCATCTGGTGAAGGTTTAAAACCTTGGGCTCATTATTAACCAAAGCCAGCATGATTACACCGAAGGTATCCTGAAGCTGGGTGTGCTTTAACAGCTGGTTTAAGATAACATTGGCATTTACATCTCTGCGCAGCTCAATGTTAATCCGCATACCCTCACGATTGGACTCATCTCCTATATAGGTGATTCCATCGATCTTTTTATCCTTCACAAGATCTGCGATCTTTTCAATCAGGCGGGCTTTATTAACCATATAAGGAAGCTCTGTGACGATGATCCGGGACTTCCCATTTGGCATAGTTTCTATATTGGTTACAGCCCGTACTTTAATTTTAGCCCGGCCTGTGCGGTATGCCTCCTCAATTCCTCTCCTTCCCAGAATAGTCGCTCCAGTTGGAAAGTCAGGTCCCTTAACTACCTCCATCAATTCCTCAATGGAGGTATCTCTTTCCTCCTCCACCCGGTTATCGATCAGCTTGACAACCGCGTTTATGATTTCCTTCAGATTATGAGGTGGAATATTGGTAGCCATACCAACAGCTATACCGGAGGTTCCATTTACCAGCAGATTTGGATATCTGGAGGGAAGCACCACAGGTTCCCGTTCTGTTTCATCAAAGTTTGGAACAAAGTTGACTGTGTCCTTATTGATATCTGCCAGCATTTCCATAGAAATTTTACTTAAACGGGCCTCAGTATAACGCATGGCTGCAGCCCCGTCTCCGTCCACAGAACCGAAGTTTCCGTGACCGTCCACCAAAGGATACCGGGTAGACCATTCCTGTGCCATATTAACCAGAGCTCCATAAATGGAGCTGTCTCCGTGGGGATGGTATTTACCCATAGTATCACCTACAATACGTGCACATTTGCGGTGGGGCTTGTCAGGGCCGTTATTCAACTCTATCATAGAATACAGGACGCGCCTTTGTACTGGCTTTAAACCATCTCTTACATCTGGAAGAGCCCTTGCGCTGATTACGCTCATGGCATAATCAATATAGGACTGCTCCATAGTTTTTTTCAAATCCACATCATGAACCTTGTCAAATACATTTGGTTCCATATTTTATCTCCTTTATGCTTGCAATCTTATGACTGGATCTGGTTTAAATATCCAGATTCTGTACCCTCTTTGCATTGGACTCTATAAATTCCCTTCTAGGCTCTACCTGATCTCCCATCAAAGTGGTAAAGGTCAGATCAACCTCTGAGGCAGTTTCCTCATCCATCGTTACACGAAGGAGAATCCTGCGCTCCGGATCCATAGTAGTCTCCCAAAGCTGCTCCGCATCCATCTCTCCCAGTCCCTTGTAACGCTGAATCTTATTATTGGTATCGCGTCCTACCTCAGCCAGAATGGAATTAAGTTCCTCATCACTGTAGGCATACCAGATTTTCTTATTTTTCTCCAGCTTAAAGAGAGGAGGCTGCGCCAAATAAACATAGCCCTGCTTGATTAGCTCCGGCATAAACCTGTAAAGGAAGGTTAAAAGCAATGTACTTATATGGGCTCCATCCACGTCTGCATCAGTCATAATAATGATTTTGTGGTAACGGAGCTTGGAAATGTCAAAGTCATCATGGATTCCCGTACCAAAGGCTGTTATCATAGCTTTTATTTCTGCATTTCCATAAATCTTATCCATTCTGGCCTTTTCTACATTTAAGATTTTGCCTCTAAGCGGCAGAATGGCTTGAGTGGCACGAGAACGGGCCGTCTTTGCAGAGCCGCCGGCAGAATCCCCCTCTACAATATAGATCTCACAATTTTCAGGATTCTTATCCGAACAGTCTGAAAGCTTTCCAGGAAGAGCCATACCATCCAGGGCTGACTTACGCCGTGTCAAATCACGGGCCTTCCTGGCTGCTGCACGGGCCCGCTGTGCCAGAATAGATTTTTCACACATAGACTTTGCCACTGCCGGATTCTGCTCCAGAAAATAGGTCAGCTGCTCGCTTACAATATTATCCACTGCTGCACGGGCCTCGCTATTGCCAAGCTTCTGTTTGGTTTGTCCCTCAAACTGCGGATCCTCAATCTTTACGCTTATAATCGCCGTAAGTCCCTCCCGAATGTCCTCGCCGGATAAGCTTTCCTCATTATCCTTTAAAAGCTTATTCTTTCTGGCATAATCGTTAAAGGTCTTGGTGAGAGCATTTTTAAAGCCGGTTAAATGCGTCCCTCCCTCAGGGGTATTAATATTATTTACAAAGGTATAAATATTCTCTGTATAGGAATCATTATGCTGCATGGATACTTCCACATATACGCCCTCTCTGGTTCCTTCACAGTAAATTACCTTATCATATAAGGGAGCTTTGCTTTTATTCAAATAAGTCACAAATTCCTTGATTCCACCCTCGTAGTGGAAGATCTTTTCCTTTTTTTCTTCCCTGTTATCCCTGAGACTAATCTTCAGGTTCTTAGTAAGAAAAGCCGTTTCTCTGAGCCGGATTTTAAGGGTATCATAATCATACACCGTTTCTTCAAATATATCCTTATCAGGAAGGAATGTAACCTTCGTTCCATGCTCATGAGGCTCACAGACTCCTACTACCTTTAAGGGGTACATGACCTTGCCCCTCTCGTATCTTTGCTGGTATATTTTCCCATCCCTGTAAACCTGAACCTCCAGCCATTCTGACAATGCATTTACAACGGAAGCTCCTACGCCGTGAAGTCCGCCGGATACCTTATATCCTCCGCTTCCAAATTTGCCTCCTGCATGCAAGATGGTAAATACAACCTCCACAGCAGGAAGTCCGGCCTTTTTCTGAATATCTACAGGGATTCCCCGGCCATCATCAATCACTGTAATCGAATTATCCTCATTTATCGTAACATCGATGGAATCACAATATCCCGCCAATGCCTCGTCCACTGCATTATCTACAATCTCATATACAAGATGGTGAAGCCCTCTGGAAGATGTGCTGCCGATATACATGCCAGGTCTTTTTCTGACCGCTTCCAGTCCCTCCAATATCTGAATTTGATCTGCTCCGTATTGCTCTCCCATGTTTGATATCTTCCTTTCTTTTCGGATCACTATATGGCTAATTCTCATTTATTACCGTTCCATCTACAACCTTAAATACCTTGTCAATCTGAAACCGGTTATTTACAAAATCATCTAACCCTGTACAGGTGATTAGGGTTTGTATATTCTGTATAGCTGACAAAAGATGATTCTGCCTGCTACTGTCCAGCTCTGAAAGCACGTCATCCAGCAAAAGGATGGGGGAATCATGGAGCAATTCCTTTACCAGCTCCAATTCTGAAAGCTTTAAGGACAGGGCAGCCGTTCGCTGCTGGCCTTGAGATCCGTATGTTCGGATATCGATCCCGTTAACCATAAAGCTTATATCATCCCTGTGGGGTCCAGTCAAAGTGGTTTTTTGCTTTCTATCCTGAGAACGGTTTTTCTTAAGAATTTCTTCAAACTCCTCCTCTTTCACATAAGGCTCATAAGAAATAACAAGATCCTCCCTGCTTCCAGATAGTTTTTCATGAATCCCATGGATAATACCGTTTAACCGGTAAATAAAATCCCTTCGAAAGCCTATAACCTCACGACCGTAGGTTGCCAGCTGCATATCCCACACATCCAGGGTTGCTTCATATTCCGGATGAAACAAAAGCTCCTTTAAAAGCTTATTTCTCTGAAGCAGAGCCTTGTTATACTGTACCAATGAATGTACATACAGCTTATTAAGCTGACACAGCTCCATATCAATGAATCTTCTCCGTTCGGAAGGGCCATTTTTAATAATATTCAAATCCTCAGGGGAAAAAAATATAACATTCGCTATCCCAAATAGCTCACTGGCTTTCCTTATAGGTATTCTGTTAATAGCGATTCCCTTAGCCTTATTCTTTTTTAAATGCATATCCAAACGATATGGAACTCTATTTTTTCTTATTTGGAGCTTGATATGGGATTCATCCTGTCTAAATCGGATCATATCCCTGTCCTTTGCGTTTTTATGAGATTTAGAGGTGCAGCAGACATAAATCGCTTCTAAGATATTTGTCTTGCCCTGGGCATTGTCACCATATAGTATATTGGTTCCCTGATTGAATTCCATATGTAGTTCTTTATAGTTGCGGTAATTTTTAAGCTCTATGGATTCTATAATCATGGTCAGTCTCTTTTCCTGAACCTGTTACCTGGTGATTTTAATTGTATTTCCTTCAAAGGTAACCACATCTCCATTTACCAGCTTTTTGCCCCTCTGAAAAGAGATCTCCCCATTAACCTGAACAAGCCCCTCCTCTATGGCATATTTGGCATCCACGCCGGACTCTGCCAGACCGGCAGCCTTTAAGGCCTGGCCCAGCTTGATGTAATCATCTCTTAATTTTATTATTTCCATTTCTTTCCTTTCTTAGTACAAGCGCTGCCTAAAATTCTGGTTTAAACAGTAGCAGCATTGAAATTAACAGGAAGAATCAGATAGATATAGTTTTCCTCATCATCCTTTATAAAGCAGGGAGACTTGGGATTCATCATATAAATATTGATTTCCTCATCATCTATAGCCCGTAAAGCGTCAATAAGGAATTTGGGATTAAATCCAATCATAATTTCCTTGCCGGTCTTGTGAATCATCAGATCCGCATTCATAGATCCAAAGCTGGAATTTAATTTCAGCTCCATGAGATTATCGCTAATATTGATGATCAGAGGCTTCTTATCATTTTCCCTTATAAGAATGGTGGCCCGCTCAATACAATCCAAAAACTCTTTTTTATTAACGGATACCTTTGTCTCATAATCATTGGAAAGCATCTGGTTAATCCTGAAATACTCCCCTTCAATAAGGCGTGATACCACAATGGTGTCAGAAAATTCAAATAAAATATGGTTGGAACTGAAATAAATCAAAACCTCTTTTTCATTATCTCCGGCCAAAATTTTGCTGATCTCACTTAAGGTCTTTCCGGGAACAATAACCTTTATATTGTCATAATGATCCTTTAAACGTACCTTGCGAATGGATATACGGTGTCCGTCCAGAGACACTACCTTCAGCTGGTTTTCTGTTACCTCAAACAATTCGCCGGACATCATCTTATTGCTGTCATTTGGAGAGATAGAAAAAATTGTCTGCTGTATAACCTCTTTTAAAGTAAACTGGGAAAGGCAAATGTATCTGTCCTTCTCTATATAGGGAAGGTAAGAAAATTCCTCTCCGTCTCGTCCCTGAATATGAAAGACAGAATTTTCGCAGCTGATAATTGTGTTAAATTTATCGTCAGATTCAATGGTAACAGCTGCATTATTACTGGAAAGACGTCGTGTAATTTCAGAAAAAAGCTTAGCATCCAGAGCGATTTTTCCATGCTCTAAAATCTCTCCCTCCACTTTTGTCTCAATGCCAAGCTCCATATCATTGCCTGTAAGCTTAATTTCACTGGCGCTGGCATCGATTAAAATACACTCTAAGATGTTCATGGTAGTTTTGGAGGGAACTGCTTTCATTACAATATTAATTCCATTTACAATGGCATCTTTTTGAAATTTTAACTTCATTATGTTGATAACTTCCTTTCTGTGTATTTAGGGTATTGAGCCTTCATATATAAAGATATAAATAAATAAAATCCGTAGAAGCCGTAGTAGAAGCTGTGGGTATGTGCAAAAGTGTCTTAAGACCTTTAAGCTTAAGGAAAAGCTCCTGTGGAAGCACCTGTGGAAATATAAAGGATTTTCTCAGAAAAACTTCAGGTTTGTCCACAAGGTCTTAAAGAATAATCCCAGGTTCATAAATGAATAGGGATTATTAACAGCCTGTCCACAGATTATTCCACGGTTTATTGTGGATTAATCTTTTTCTTTAGTATATCAATGGTATTTCCCAGACCTTCATTTTTCTGAAGATCATTGGCAATCTTTTCTGCGCCGTGAATAATGGTAGTGTGATCCCTGCCTCCAAGGTATTTGCCAATGGTCTGGAGAGGAATAGCCATCATATCTCTGCATAAAAACATAACGATCTGGCGGGGATAAACTACCTCCTTATTGCGCTTCTGGCTGGCTATATCTAAAGGAGTGATTCCAAAATGGTCGGAAACCACCTGTATAATCAGCTCAGGTGTGATTTCCCGGTGTGAATTGGGGGAGATGATATCCTTTAATGCTTCCTCAGCCAATTCTAAGGTGATATCGCATTTGTTCAATCTGGAAAGCGCTACGATCTTAGTCAAAGCTCCTTCCAGTTCCCGGATATTGGATTTGATGTTAGTTGCAATATACTTGATTACTTCATTATCAATGTTATAGCCCTCCATCTCTTCCTTTTTTCGGAGAATAGCCATTCGTGTCTCATAGTCAGGAGACTGTATATCCACTGTCAGACCCCATTCAAAACGGGAGCGGAGACGTTCCTCCAGCGTTTCAATTTCCTTTGGAGGTTTATCGGATGATATAATAATTTGCTTTTTCGACTCATACAATGTGTTGAAGGTATGGAAAAATTCTTCCTGTGTACTTTCTTTACCTATAATAAATTGAATATCATCGATGAGCAGCACATCATTGTTGCGGTATTTTTCCCTGAATTCCGTAGTTGTAATGTTATTTTTGTTGCGGATAGCGTCGATCAGCTCATTTGTGAAGGTTTCAGAGCTGACATAAAGGATTTTGGATTTCGGGTTATTCTTTAAGATAAAATGGGCTATGGCATGCATCAGATGGGTTTTTCCAAGTCCCACCCCTCCGTATATAAAAAGAGGATTATAAATTTCTCCCGGAGTTTCCGCTACAGCCAGAGCTGCCGCATGAGCCAGGTTGTTGTTGGAACCTACTACAAAAGTGTCGAAGGTGTATTTGGCATTCAGGTTGGCGCTTTGGATTGCGTCAGGGCTTACGGCTGCAGGACCTTTTTGAATCAGCCTGGAAGCTGCGGATGTTCCTAAGGTCATTTCCTCTTCCTGAATCTGCTGTATTACCTTAAATTCTACTTTACAGTCCAATCCCAGAAACTCCGATATGATTACCATAAGCACGGGTCCGTATTTTCGTTCTACATATGATAAAAAGGTTTGCTCGGGGACAATAATTGTTACTTTATTATCATGGAAGGAATACGGTTTTAAGGGTTCCAGCCATGTAGTATAGGAAATGTTAGTTATTTCCAGTTCATTTTTTAAAGTAAGAAGTATTGTATCCCAGTTTTCTTTGATTTTTTCTATCATTTCTTGTCTCCTAAAACTGTATTGCAGAATCGCCCAATCTGAATCTATTGTATACTAAAGTAGATTTTTTTTCAATGACAAGTGTAAATAAATGTGGATAAGTATGTGGGAGAGATGTGGAATTGCTGTGATAATTTTGTGGACAAGCATTTCATCCACAAAATATACAAAAAAAACATTTTTATTTTTCACAATAAAAAATATATAGAAAATAAGGAATATTTGTAAGGGTATGGGGAAAATAAGATAGGATTACACATGGTTATCCACAACTTATCCACATTTTGTGGATAATGTTATGTAAATTAACAAAAGGAATACAAAATGAATCAATTACCTTCAGTTAACCAGTCAGAAATGAGGGCTTTATAAAATCATTGACGGTGTAAATTGTTTTTTTTATAATGGGTATGTAGCATTGCATTGTATCTTATTTGTAAGAACAGTAGCAAGGAGGAAAAAAATTGAATAAAAAGAAAAAAGATACCCGTTGGCTGGCAAGTGTTGCACTTATGATGGCAATCGTTATCCTGTTGGCAAATACGCCTTTTGGGATGATTCAGCTTCCTGTAATTAAGGCGACAACTGTGCACATTCCTGTTATTCTGGGAGCCATTCTTTTAGGGCCCTTGGCTGGATCGATTTTGGGAGCAACCTTTGGCATATGCTCCATGATAAGCAATACCGTAGCTCCTACTTTACTTTCCTTTGCCTTTTCACCTTTTATGAGCATGACTGGTTTAGTAGGAGTAGTGAAGGCTCTTTGGATTTCCGTTGGATGCAGAAGTATGATTGGACTAGTTACAGGATGGCTTTGGATTTTCTTTAAGAAGGTAAATTTGAATGGGCTGATTGCCCTCCCCGTTACCGGATTTATAGGCTCTATGGTTAATACGGTATTTGTTATGGGAAGCATTTACCTCCTGTTCGCATCCCAGTATGCAGACGCGAAAAATGTTGGAATTGACGCAGTCTGGGGGTTGATTATGGTGACGGTAACAGCTTCAGGTATACCGGAGGCGATTGTGGCTGCCATTCTGGTTGCGTTAATTGGAAAAGTAATGCAGCGACTTGTGAATTAGTTTTGATATACTAAATATAGTAAACCAAATTTGCAATGCATACATTTTATTGGGACAGCCTCTTTGGCTGTCCGTTTTTGTGGGATTTTTGTTAAAAATTGCTTGACGGAGGCGGATTTCTTCTATATAATTGAGAAGATGTTTAATTAAACTAGTCTAAATGTGTGCTATCACATTGCCAGATAATTTTGATAGGAGGTGCCGGGATTATGAAAATGACATTTCAGCCTAAGAAGAGACAGAGAGCGAAGGTTCATGGATTTCGTTCAAGAATGAAAACCGCAGGCGGTAGAAAAGTTATTGCTGCCAGAAGAGCGAAAGGCAGAGCAAGATTAGCATCTTAATTGTCAGAAGTTTAAGAAAAAAGAACCGCGGGCCACAGAACATTTGTGGCCTTTTCTTTTCTTAATATTCCTTCCTTTCAGTCAGGAGATTTTGTTTGGATGAAGCGATTTCCTTCCATTAAAAAAAATAGTGAGTTCCAGAGAATTTATAAAAATGGGACCTCTTACGCCAATAAGCTGCTGGTCATGTATGTAATGGAAAATGGAAAGTGTGTAAATAACATTGGCATATCCGTAAGTAAGAAAGTGGGCAACAGCATTGTACGTCATCATATTACAAGATTAATCAGAGAAATATTTCGTTTGAATAACCATAAAATCAGGACTGGATTAAACATCGTCGCCGTAGCCAGAGTGGCTGCAAGAGAATCAGATTACAAACATTTGGAAAGTGCCTACATGCACCTGTGCGGACTGCATCATATTTTAAAGGAATCGAAGTGAAGTGATTATGACTAATTGCCTGATTATGCTGGTAAGAGGGTATCAAAAGTTTTTATCTCCTCTTAAAATAAGAACTCACTGTATTTACACACCTACATGCTCACAATATGCTATTGAGGCATTGAGAAAATATGGAGCCCTCAAGGGTATATGGCTGTCCTGCAAACGGATACTCAGATGTCATCCATTTGCAAAAGGGGGTTATGATCCGGTTCCGTAAATTTAGGGGCAGCTTTTAAAAGACAGAAGCGAAGCCTTTATAATGAGTCATTCCGCTAAGTTCGTGAAAGATCTCACTAAGTGGAGATGATATCTATCGCACGTAAGCTCCTAAAGGACAGGAGCGAAGTGCTCATAAGGAGGTATAGTATATTGGATGGTTTTAGTGCGATTATGTTGACAAAGCAGGGCGGTTTTCTGGGCCCTATTGCGGATATTTTGGGCTGGATTATGGATCAGCTGTTTAAATTTACAACAATGTTCGGAATTGAGAATATAGGCCTGTGTATTATTTTGTTTACACTGGTAACTAAGGTTCTTATGATTCCTCTTACCATCAAGCAGCAGAAGTCTTCCAAGCTGATGGCTGTTATGCAGCCGGAGATTTCTGCAATTCAAAAGAAGTATAAGGGTAAGGAAAGCGATCAGAAATATGCTATGATGATGCAGACAGAGATTAAGGCTGTCTATGAAAAATACGGAACTTCCATGACAGGTGGCTGTCTTCCTCTTATAATTCAGATGCCGATTATTTTTGCTTTGTATCGTGTTATCTATAATATACCTGCTTATGTTCAGTCTGTAAGAGGTTATTATGAGACAGTTATAAGCAGTCTTCCAAGTGGTTATCAGACGGCTCAGACCTTTGTGGATCTGGCGGCTGCTCAGAAGATGCCGGTTGATAAATTCAATTACAGCAATGTTAATACAGTGATTGATTTATTATATAAGCTGACAGGCCAGCAGTGGGATACATTGGTAAACGCTTTTTCTGAGGTGGGACGGGCTGTAACAGAGACTGGCGTGAGAGTAGTAGATGCCATTGAAAATATGCAGACCTTTTTTGGACTGAATATTGCTTATACGCCTTTTCAGGTTATATCCAATTATTTTAATAAGGTAGACGGAACTACTATATTTACAGCATTAGCTGCATTATGTATTCCTTTATTTGCAGGTTTGAGCCAATGGTACAGTACGAAGCTTATGACTGCAAACCAGCCTCAGACAAACAGTGAGGATAATCCTGCCGCAGGTATGATGAAGAGTATGAATGTAACAATGCCACTTATGTCCGTATTTTTTTGCTTTACCTTTGCGTCTGGTATTGGACTTTACTGGGTTGCTCAGAGTGTGTTTACGATTATACAGCAGGTTGGTATTAACTCCTATCTTAATAAGGTAGACATCGATGATCTGGTTCAGAGGAATCTTGAAAAAACCAATAAAAAGCGTGCAAAGAAAGGCCTTCCTCCTGCAAAGGTTGGCAATGTAGATGAGATGCTAAAGAAAATAGAGGAAAAGGAAGCAAAGGCTGAGAGTGCGCAGATGGCTAAAATTGCAAAGACCAAGGCTTTGGTAGAGGAATCCAATAAATATTATAACAACGACGCAAAGCCGGGAAGTCTGGCATCCAAGGCAAATATGGTTGCTAAATATAATGAAAGGCATGATAGGAGTAAAAAGTAAAAAGGGGGTTTTTGTCTATGGATAGAAGGGAATTTAGTGCCAAGACTGTCAGCGAGGCAATTACAAAGGCGTGTATGGCCCTTGAAATAGCCAGTGATCATTTGGATTATGAAGTCATTAGCGAGGGAAGCTCAGGATTTCTTGGTATTGGAGCAAAGCCTGCCATTATAATTGCAAAGGCAAAAGAGACAGAGGAGAGTACAAAAATAGAGGGAGCTCGGTTCGGGGAGGAGTCAGCGGAAAAAAAGTCAATCGATCAGCAGGAGGGAAGCTTTCCTGTTGAGGAAAGAGCATCAGATTTTCTGAATAAGATATTTGACGCTATGAAAATGGAGGTTACCGTAAAAACTCAATTCAATGAGGCGGAGCAGGAACTTTCCCTGAATCTGGAGGGAGAGGATATGGGTATTCTTATCGGCAAGAGAGGACAGACGTTAGATTCTCTCCAGTATCTTGTCAGCTTGGTTGCCAATAAGGGTTCTGAAACATATATACGTGTGAAGCTTGATACAGAAAATTACCGCGAGAGAAGAAAGGAAACTCTTGAAATTCTTGCAAAGAACATTGCCTACAAGGTAAAGAGAACGAAGCATTCAGTGGCTCTGGAGCCTATGAATCCTTATGAGAGAAGAATCATTCATGCAGCTCTTCAAAATGATAGGTATGTTTCTACCAGAAGTGAAGGGGAGGACCCCTTCCGTCATGTAGTTATTGCGCTTAAGAAGGAAGCTTTTTCAGGAGAAAGAAAAGGGCGTTATGAAAGAAACAGAAGCGGTCATTATGAGCAGCGTTTCGGTGGATATAAGGGAGGCAGCCGTCGGAATCATTATTCTGAATCTGCTGCTTCCAAAGAAGCAGATTCAGAGGATACAGAGTGACTCTCAGTAAGTGCGCTTTCGCGTGTCTGAGATAAGAAGCTAAGAGGCTGTTGCAGAAGCGACGGCCTTTTTGATCTATATTATTTAAGCTTAGTCAGATTGAAAGGGAAGCAGATGAAAGCAGATACGATAGCAGCCATAGCAACAGGGATGAGTCCCTCCGGTATAGGAATTATAAGGATTAGCGGCAGCGAGGCATTTTCTTTGATTGATCAGATATATCGGAATAAGGCTGGAGCGTTTGTGAAATTAAGCGAGGCAAAAACTCATACGGTTCACTATGGATTCATTTATGATGGGGAACAAAAAATTGATGAGGCATTGGTTCTTATTATGAAGGGTCCTCACAGCTATACAGGAGAGGATACGGTAGAAATTGACTGCCATGGAGGTATTCTTATGGTGAAAAGGATGCTGGACGCAGTGATCCATCACGGAGCAAGGGCAGCAGAGCCGGGAGAATTTACCAAAAGGGCCTTTTTAAATGGAAGGCTTGATCTGGCACAGGCAGAGGCAGTGGCAGATATTATTCACGCTACCAATGAATATGCTTTGAATAACTCTGTAGGCCAGTTAGGTGGTTCGGTATCAAAAAAAATACGAAAGCTTAGAAGCGGAATATTGTATGAAATTGCTTTTATTGAGTCGGCTCTGGATGATCCGGAGCATATTAGCTTGGATGGATATGGAACGCATATTATGAGTGCTCTAAATTCTTTTATGGATGAACTGGAGATTTTGATCCGATCAGCAGATAATGGCAGGGTAATAAAGGAAGGAATTAAGACAGTAATTTTGGGAAAGCCAAATGCTGGAAAATCCTCTCTTATGAATGTACTTTTAGGAGAGGAGAGAGCGATTGTAACTGAAATTGCCGGAACAACCAGAGATACCTTGGAGGAGCATGTATATTTGCAGGGTATCAGTTTAAATGTGGTGGACACAGCAGGAATTCGAAATACGGAGGATGTGGTTGAAAAAATTGGCGTAGAGCGAGCGCTGAAGGCAGCCAAAGAAGGAGATTTAATTATTTATGTGGTGGACGGTTCCGTTCCTTTGGATGAAAGGGATCGGGAGATAATGAAGCTGATAAGGGATAAACGTTCTATTATCCTTCTGAATAAATCAGATTTGAACCTTAAGGTGGAAAAGAAAATACTGGAAAAGCTTTCTGGAAATAAAGTAATTTCTATATCTGCCAAGGAAGAACAGGGAATTGAGGAACTGGAACAGGAGATAAAACGTATGTTTTATTATGGAGAGCTTAACTTAAATGATCAGGTATATATTACAAATGTTCGCCATAAGGAAGCTCTGGAACAGGCTTTTGCCAGTCTTAGAAGGGTTAAGGAAAGTGTAAAGGCCGGTATGCCTGAAGATTTTTATTCCATTGATTTGATGGATTCCTATGAGCAGTTAGGCTTTATTCTGGGAGAAGCGGTGGATGATGATTTGGTAAATGAAATATTTTCCAGATTTTGTACAGGTAAATAACAGGAATTGTTTGAAAATGGAAGAGGATGGATATTATTATGCCATATTTGGAAGAAACCTATGATATTGTAGTGGTAGGTGCCGGACATGCGGGATGCGAGGCAGCCCTGGCCTGCGCCAGATTGGGGCTGGAAACGATTATTTTTACAATCAGTGTGGACAGCATTGCTCTGATGCCTTGTAATCCCAATGTAGGAGGAAGCTCTAAGGGACATCTGGTAAGGGAACTGGATGCACTGGGCGGGGAAATGGGGAGAAATATAGATAAAACCTTTATTCAGTCAAAAATGCTCAATGAATCGAAGGGACCGGCTGTTCATTCCCTGAGAGCCCAGGCAGATAAGCAGGAATACAGCAGACAGATGAGAAACACTCTGGAAAATACGGATCATCTTACCATTCGTCAGTCGGAGGTGTCTGAGATTATAGTGGAAAAGGGCAGGATTCAGGGAGTAAAGGTTAGCTCAGGAGCCATTTACAAAGCTAAGGGGGTGGTGCTTTGTACAGGAACTTATCTGAAGGCGCGATGTATTTATGGAGATGTGAGCAATCCTACGGGACCTAACGGACTTCAGGCTGCTAATTACCTCACCGATTCTCTGAGGGAGAATGGTGTAGAACTGCTTCGTTTTAAAACAGGGACTCCGGCCAGAGTAGATAAAAGAAGCATAGACTTTTCTAAAATGGAGGAGCAGTTTGGAGATGAACGAGTGGTTCCCTTTTCCTTTTCTACAGACCCGGAGACTGTGCAGAAGGATCAAATTTCCTGTTGGCTTACTTATACCAATGAGGAGACTCATAGAATAATAAAGGATAATTTGAAACGTTCGCCTTTATTTTCTGGAGCTATTGAAGGAACAGGGCCTAGATATTGTCCTTCTATAGAAGATAAAGTAGTCAGGTTTCCTGATAAGAGCCGGCATCAGGTATTTGTGGAGCCTGAAGGACTTTATACCAATGAGATGTATTTGGGAGGTATGAGCAGTTCCCTTCCTGAGGATGTACAATATGCTATGTATCGAACGGTACCGGGACTGGAAAAGGTAAGGATTGTAAGAAATGCCTATGCTATTGAATATGACTGCATTAATTCCCTTCAGCTTAAAGCTACTCTTGAATTTAAGAAAATAGAAGGGCTTTTTGCAGGAGGGCAGTTTAATGGAAGCTCCGGTTATGAGGAAGCGGCAGTTCAGGGATTTATGGCAGGTGTAAATGCTGCTATGAGGGTGCTTGGGCGTAATCAGATTGTTCTTGACCGATCCCAGGCTTATATAGGAGTACTTATTGATGATCTGGTTACAAAGGAAAATTATGAGCCTTATCGGATGATGACTTCCAGGGCAGAATACAGGCTTCTTTTGCGTCAGGATAATGCAGATCTCAGGCTTAGAAAGATTGGGTATGATATTGGACTTGTAAGTGATGAGGAATATGAAAAGCTTCTTAAAAAAAAGGATGAGATTGCTCAGGAAATAAAACGACTTGGCAGGGTAAATATAGGAGTAGATTCCCAAGTTCAAGAAATATTGGAAAAATATGGAAGTACTGTACTTAAATCTGGTATTACGCTATCAGAGCTGGTGAGACGACCTGAGCTGGATTATTTAAAGCTTGCAGAGCTGGATAAGGACAGACCAAATTTGCCTTTGGATGTGCAAGAGCAGGTTAATATTGAAATTAAATATGAAGGATATATAAAACGGCAGCTTCAGCAGGTAGCTCAATTCAAAAAACTGGAGGGAAAAAGATTGCCGGAAGAGTTTGATTATTCCCAGATAAAGAGTTTGCGCAGAGAGGCAGTACAGAAGCTTAATCGGATTCAGCCTGCTACCATAGGTCAGGCATCACGTATATCAGGGGTTTCACCGGCAGATATATCAGTTCTTTTAGTTCATTTTACAAAGAGAAAGTGAAAGGAAAGAGGTATGACAGATAGTTTTTGCAGACAGATGAAGAAGGAAGTGGAGGAGCTTGCTATCGATCTGAATGATAGACAGCTTGAGCAGTTCTACACCTACTATAAAATGCTGATAGAAACAAATAAAGTGATGAATCTGACTTCCATAACGGAAGAGAAGGAGGTTGTAACAAAACATTTTAGCGACAGCCTATCATTGGTGAGGGCTTTTGGAGGTGCAGATGAATTTAAAAGATACCTGGAGGGGGAAAAAACATTAATTGATGTGGGTACAGGAGCCGGATTTCCTGGAATTCCATTGAAAATTGCATTTCCTGAAATGAAAGTTACCTTATTGGATTCTTTAAATAAGAGAGTAAAATTTTTGCAGGGAGTTTGCGATAAATTAGGTCTGGAGTATGTGAAATGTATCCATGGAAGAGCTGAGGATACAGGCAGAAAGGTGGAGCACAGGGAGAACTATAATCTATGTGTTTCCAGAGCGGTAGCTAATCTTTCTACCCTTTCAGAATATTGCATGCCTTTCATAAAGGTTGACGGATTATTTATCTCCTATAAGTCAGGAGAGATAGAGGCAGAGCTGGAGCAGGCGAAGAAGGCGATTGATATGTTAGGAGGAACAATAGTAGGACTAAAAAAATTTATACTGCCTGGAAGTGATGCTGCCAGGTCATTGGTAATAATTAAAAAAAGCAGGATCTTGTCAAAAAAATATCCCAGAAAAGCGGGAATTCCTGCTAAGGAGCCTTTGGAATAAGGGATATTTATAAGCGCTGTGGAGTGTATGAAACATAAGTATTTACGAAATTCTGCCAATTAAATACGGTTCCAATAATGGCTATAAAGGTTATTTGGAACCGTATTTTTAGTAGGATATTGAATTAGTAAGCAAACCACCGGGAATAAAGGCTATATTCTAATTGAATTTTCTGCTGTCTAGGCTCCTTTGATTGTAATTCCTATTCAAATACTACGATAGCTTTTGGAGAATCGTTAATAAGGCATTACCTAAACGACTTTAGGGAGGTAGTTTCCCGAATTTCTATTTATGTATTCACCTGGATGAAGGTATGTGTGGATGAGCAATGTGCATTTTATCTGGAAGATAGAAAGCTAAATGGAGGATTCCCGCATCATTTGTATCTCTCTTGCATACCCATCCAGATTATTGGGAGTTTCCAAATAAAAAGGCAGTGATTTTAAAACAGGATGATTAACGATACGCTTAAAGGTATCTAATCCAATATGACCCTCTCCTAATTTTGCATGACGATCCTTATGAGCTCCCAGAGGATTCATACTGTCGTTTAGATGAATGGCTTTTAGATGTTGAAGACCGATGATTTTATCAAATTCTGTGAGAACCTCATCCAAATGATTCGCGATATCATAGCCTCCATCCCAGACGTGACAGGTATCTAAACATATGCCCATATGCTGGGAGAGTTCTATGCGATTCAGTATTTCTTTTAGCTCTTCAAAACGTCCTCCTATCTCACTTCCCTTACCTGCCATAGTTTCCAGAAGGACAATGGTGTGTTGTTCAGGAGTAAGAATTTCATTGATCATTTCTGAAATGTAGGAAATTCCAACTTCTACCCCCTGTTTTACATGACTGCCAGGATGAAAATTGTACATGTTTCCAGGTGTATATTCTAAGCGCGCAAGATCGTCAGCCATGGTTCTTTTAGCAAAATCTCTAAGAGCTGGGTCTGCGGAGCAAGCATTGAGGGTGTAGGGTGCATGAGCCAAAATAGGTGTGATATTTTCATTTTCAGCTAAGGATAGAAAACATTTTATGTCATCTTTGTTAATTGCCTTTGCATTGCCTCCCCGAGGATTTCGGGTAAAGAATTGAAACGTATTGGCATTTATCTGTAGGGCTTCTTTCCCCATGGACAGGTATCCCTTTGATGACGACAGGTGACATCCGATTCGTAGCATGGCTTGTTTCCTTTCATTTATTGGATTGTTGATTTCTGTATAAAAGAAAGAGTTCGGAGTGAATTTTTCAAACCAAATGTTTCACGTGAAACATTCCTTTTTGATTATAATGAAAAAAAAGTTAAAATTAAATTATAAACATCAGTAGGCTTTTCCATATGAGGAAGTAGCTTCACATTGGGAATTGTTGCGGTTTCTATCGCAGGATTACACTCCTTATACTCCCTCATACATTCCTTCATTCCTTCCACATTGCTGCCAATGAGATAAATACTATTATCAATTTTTCTCAAAGCATTAGAGATATTACACTTTATATAGTTGCATTTAATGCTGGCATATGCAGATTTTGGAGAGTCACCAAGGTGAGCAGCTTCATGACAGGCATCTATCATTTTAGTTTTAACAGAATATGGATTGTAATATAGATTCGTCATAAACTCTTTTATAATAGACTGTTTGCTGTAGGCAATGTTATAAATAAGAGTACCAACAATCGGAAGATCTAGGAAAAGTTTATAGAGCTTGGCATTCTTTCCTGGAATCTGACTGCAGGAAAGCAGTGATTCAGGATTAATAAAAAGAAGCCTATGAAAAAGCTCTGGGCTGTTGCAACAGGACATGGCTCCCAATGCAGCAGATGATCCGGAGGTAATAAGGTCAGTCCTATGGCCTATCTCAGATTTGATAAAATCGCATATAAGCTGAACATAGAGATAATTTGTATAGGTAAGATTTGGTTTTTCTGAACGTCCAAAACCTAATAAGTCTATGGTATAGACGGTATAATTTTCTGACAGCTTATCAGATAAATTTTTCCACTCATATCCACAGAATGCAGGAGACAAGTTGTGGATAAGCAGGACGGGCTTTCCGTTGCCAGACTTAGTATAATGGATGTTTCCAAGCCTCCATTTAAAACAATGTGCTTCTGTCTCCTGAAGTATATTGCGGGAGGTGGCGGATAGCTTAACGGCTTTATTAATAAGAGCGGTAGCAGTGCTTGCTCCTGCTGATAATATAAGTAAGGTTAGCAGTTTGTTTCTGGTTTTCATTGATTTTGATTCTCCTGATTTTCATCCAGTTTATTGGGTGCTATTTTTCTTAATTATAATACAAGCTAAAAGGGATTACAACGGGCGAAGGATTAAAATATTCTTAAGAGTTTTATGATAGAAAAATGTTTCACGTGAAACATTTTTTGTGTAAAAAGGAAAAATATAAGTTTGTCCTATTTTATTATAGGAAAAGAAAGATGCATGTGCTATAATCATAAAAGCAATCGAAAGGAGAGGTTTTTTCGAGAAAGGAAACATTACCATGGGACGAATCATTACAATTACCAACCAAAAGGGCGGAGTTGGAAAAACTACAACGGCCATTAATCTTTCTGCATGTCTAGCTGAAGCAGGACAGCATGTATTGCTGGTGGATTTTGATCCGCAGGGAAATGCAAGCAGCGGTCTGGGGCTTGAAAAGGAAGATTTTGAAAATACAGTATACCATATGCTTACAGAGGAGGCAGCTCCAGATAAATGCATTATAAAAGAAATTCAGCCAAATTTGGATTTACTTCCCTCTGATATGAATTTGGCAGGAGCAGAGATAGAATTTCAGGAAGAAGAAAATAAGGAATTTATGCTTCAGGGCTATTTGAAACGGATAAGAAATCTATATGATTTTATTCTGATTGATTGTCCTCCGTCCCTAAATCTTTTGACTATCAATGCATTGACAGCAGCTGATACTGTAATAGTTCCCATTCAGTGTGAGTATTATGCACTGGAAGGATTAAATCAGGTGTTAAAAACCATCGATTTAGTAAAAAGAAAGCTGAATCCTGAGTTGGAGCTGGAAGGTGTGGTATTTACCATGTATGACGCCAGAACGAATCTTTCTCTGGAGGTTGTGGAGAGTGTTAAGCATAGTTTGAATCGTACTATATATAATACGATTATTCCCAGAAATGTCCGTTTGGCAGAAGCACCAAGCCATGGAATGTCTATCAACGTGTACGAATCTAGATCAACAGGAGCAGAAAGTTACCGAATGCTTGCAGCAGAAGTAATGAGCAGAGGAGAGGAAATATAATGGCGAAAAAAGGATTAGGGAAAGGTCTGGGCGCTATTTTCGGAGAAGATGTAATAAAAGAGAGCCAGGAGGAAAGTATAAAAGGAAAGACTACTGAAAAAACAGAGGAAAATGGAAGAGAGCTGATGGTTAAGCTAGCTCTGATTGAACCCAACCATGAGCAGCCTAGGAAAGATTTTAATGAGGAGCAGTTGGGAGAGCTGGCTGAATCTATAAAACGTTATGGGATATTACAGCCTCTTTTGGTACAGAAAAAAGGCAGTTTTTATGAACTAATAGCAGGAGAGAGAAGATGGAGGGCAGCTAAAATTGCAGGTCTAAAGGAGGTTCCTGTAGTATTAAGAGAATATAGCAGGCAGGAAACCATGGAAATTGCTCTTATTGAAAATGTTCAAAGAGAAGATCTGAATCCTATTGAGGAAGCCCTGGCTTATCAGCAGTTGGTGAAGGAATTTAATCTGACCCAGGAGGAAATCGCAGTTAGAGTAGCTAAAAATCGGGCTACGATTACTAACTCTATGCGTCTTTTAAAATTGGATGAGCAGATACAGAAAATGCTGATCCAGAATTTAATAACCAGTGGTCATGCCAGAGCTCTTTTATCTCTGGAGAATAAGGCATTGCAGCTCAAGGCAGCAAAGCTGATCCTGGATGGAAGACTCAGTGTAAGAGAAACGGAAAAGCTTGTAAAGCGTTTGGTAAAGGAAGCTTCTTCAGAAAAGGATGAAAAAAAAGAAAAAATTAGGGATGAGGCGATGGAGATTATCTATCAGAATTTGGAAGAACGGATGAAATCAATTATGGGTACAAAGGTGAGTATCCATAATAAGGATAAAAACAAAGGCCGTATAGAAATAGAGTATTATTCAAAGGCAGAGCTAGAGCGGCTTGTGGAAATGATTGAATCAATTCGTTAGTACAAAGGAGAGATAGAATGGATAATAGTATTTTAAATCAGATTCCTTTTGACCCTGCATACATAATTGGGGGATTGTTGGCATTGGTTATTCTACTGCTCATATTGGCAGTTGCAAATATGATGCAGATTAAAAGTTTGAGCCGCAAGTATGATTACTTTATGCGAGGTAAGGATGCAGAAACAATGGAGGATGTGATTCTGGATGAGATGGATGAGCTTCGCAGCTTAAGAGCGGAGGACAGAGCAAATAAGGATTCTATTCGTAGCCTGAACCGGAACTTTAGGGCCTCTTTCCAGAAATATGGCGTTGTAAAGTACAATGCATTCAAAGGAATGGGTGGAAATCTGAGTTTTGCATTTGCTATGCTGGATTATACCAATAGTGGTTTTATATTGAACTGTGTCCATAGCAGAGAAGGATGTTACCTTTATATTAAGGAAGTGGATATGGGTAAGACAGATATTGTTCTGGGAAATGAAGAACAGGAGGCATTGGAGCAGGCTTTAGGATATATTAAAAAGAATTAAACATGTAAATATATGATTTGTTTTTTGACGCTGCCGTTTTATTCCGGGGCGTCTTATTATTTTTTTAGGAAACAAGGAAGAATGACAAAGATAGCTGCATATGATATTAGCAAGAGAAAATTGATAAAGGAAGAGTAGATGCAGGATATTGAATATTTGAAAAGTATGTATCCAGCGGGTATTAAGATGCTGCAGGAATATGTTTCAGAGGCTTGTGACAGGTTGGATTATGATAACAGCCCCATGTATGACGAATTTCCAGATCCTATGATGGTAAACCGGCTCTGTGATACTATCTGCGATACTGTGGTTTCTTCAGAAGGAATTGAACGAATTAGAAGTATGTGGAACATAAGAGAAACAGATCAAAGAGCTATGGAAGCTGAAGAGATTAGCAAGAATTTGGAACAGTTAGAGGAGAAAGAAAGTGCTGAAAAAAAGAATCCACTGATAGATGATCTTGCTCTGGAACCTTTGGAAACACAGGAATTACGATTTCAGGAGATGCAGGATATGGAATGGGATGGGCGTTCGCCAATGAATCCCGGTCCTGGGCGTCCGCCGATGAATCCCGGCCCTGGGCGTCCGCCGATGAACCCCGGTCCTGGGCGCCCGCCGATGAACCCCGGCCCTGGGCGTCCGCCGATGAACCCCGGCCCTGGGCGTCCGCCGATGAACCCCGGTCCTGGGCGTCCGCCGATGAACCCCGGCCCTGGGCGTCCGCCGATGAACCCCGGTCCTGGGCGCCCGCCTCGGCCAGTACCTCCGCCTCCAGGACCAAGACCACCCTGGCTCAGAGATATAATCAAGGTGCTTCTGCTTAATGAAATGTTTAACCGCAGGTGTGCCAGAGGGTTTTGTAGATAAAAAACGGAGTAAGTCTGATTTGTTAAAAATTCCGGCTGCAGACAAGAACAGCTTGTAGGAAGAAATTGAAACGGTAAATGTGCCTTTATAAAATTTAGAAAAGATTAAGTTGTAGTTTTTTTGGTTATTATATAAAATAAAAGATAGAAAAATAACCTTAAAGGAAATCAAATGCACATATGAAAAAAACACTACAAAAAGTTGGAATCTTGGTCCTGATATTTATAATAGCAGTTGTGGTATACTTTATCAGCGCAAGAAACGTAATGGAAAAAGAAACAACGGTTTATACCTCTATGGATGAACCAACTCTTCCTGTGATATATACAGAACTTAGCGGAATTCAGATTAACGGCCTGCATGGATATATGCGGGATATGGGAAATCAGGCGGCCAGAGACAGCATCTCTGTGCTGCCTGAAAATCGTGATCTGCATATACGTATTGTTGAATATGGCACAACCATTACGGGGATTAGCTATGAAATCCGAAATTTGTCTATGGATCGTTTAGTTGAACGGACGGAGGTAGAAAACTGGAGCAGTTTAAATGGCATAACCAATGCTACACTTCCTATTCAGAATATTTTGACTAAAAATAAAACGTATCTTCTGAAGCTTATTCTCAGAACAGGAGAAAAGGAAATATTTTACTATACCAGAATTACTTGGCCAGATAATTCATATGCGGCTGATATGATAAGGCTGGCAGACGAATTTTCCAGAAAGAGCATGGACTATAATCAGGCCAGAGAGCTGACCTCTTATCTGGAGACCAATAATACTGAGGATAACAGTTCCTTAGGCCACGTAACAATCAAGTCCAGCTTTCATCATCTGACCTGGGACGGTCTTTCTGTGGAAATGCAGGGAAAGCCGCAGATAACGTTTCAGGAATTTGACGGTATTATGGGGCGTATCCAGGTAAACTATAAAGTGTTGATCAGTCAGGAGGACGGAACAAAGGCGCTGGTAGATACGGAAGACAATTTTTCAATGAAGTGGAATGAAAAAAGAATTTATATGATGAACTTTGAACGTAATGCCAACGAAATATTTACAGGAGACAAAGAATCCTACTCAGGAAAGAGGATTCTCCTGGGCATAAGCGGTGACAATCGTGTTCATATCATGAAGAGCTCTGGCTCCCGGTATTTGGCCTTTCAGGTCAACGGCGATTTGTGGTGCTATGATCAGAAGGATAAAGAGATGATCCGGATTTTTACCTTTGAAAGCAATCAGGATGATGGAGTGAGAAGCAGTTACAAAAAACATGATATTAAGATTATGTCTGTAGGTGAAGACGGAACTGTGGATTTTCTTGTATACGGCTATATGAACCGTGGAAAATATGAGGGCCATACAGGAGTCGTATATTACCGGTATATGGCAGACAGCAGCACCCTTCAGGAACAATTCTTTATTCCGGCCGCTGAGTCCTTTGAACAGATAAGGGAGGATGTGAACCGTTTATCTTATCTGGCTCCTAATAATATGATGTATCTTATGCTTCAGGGGAATGTATATGGAATTGAGCTTACCAGCAATGAATTTATTGTTATAGCTCAGGGACTTACAGAAGGAAGCTTTGCAGTGAGCAATGACGGCAGCTGCTTTGCATGGCAGGAGGGCCCCAGCCTTTACGAATCAGAGAGGGTTCATGTAATGGATTTTAACACTGCCGGTAAGCAGGAAATTGAGGGAGCTGAGGATGATTATGTGAGAGTACTGGGATTTGTAGGGAATGATCTTATCTATGGACTCAGTCGTTCGAAAGATGTATGGCTGACCAATGGACGGATGAAAGGAATTCCAATGTATGCAATGTACATTGTGGATAATCAGATGCAGGTAGAAGATGAATATAAGCGGGATGGAATCTATCTTTCAGATGTTTCTGCCAAAGATGGAAGAATTCATTTGAAGCGTCTTGTAAAGCTGAGTGAAAATCAGTATGTATATCAGGATGAGGATACCATTGTTTGCAACCAGAAGATAGATGAGAGTTCTATGAAGGGAATCGGATGGTATGCCTCTGGTGAAAAGGGAAAGGTATATTTTGTTCAGACAGATGTAGATATAGAGGGAGACAGTGTAAAGGTATCGGCTCCAAAAGCATTTTCCTATGAAAATACAAGTATACTGGATGTGGAGAGCGCCCAGACGGCTCAGGCTGATTCAGAAATGATATTTTACGCTTATGGAAATGGACACTATATCGGTTCCAGCAGGAGCTTTGTAACAGCCATGGAGATGGCCTATGACCAGATGGGCTATGTAACTGATAGAAATCAGCATATTGTATGGGACAGGATTGACAGGAAAAATGTGGCAGCCATTAAGTCACCTGCAGACGAGGCCAGCAAAATCATAAAATATCTGGATTCCTTTAGCGGAAGCAAACAGTACGAGGATGGAGTTATTCTAATTGATGGCGGAGGGTGTACCTTAAATCAGGTACTGTACTATATCGGAAAAGGAATTCCGGTCATCGCCTATGTGGAAAGTGGAGGATATGTGATGCTGACAGGCTACGATTCCTATAATATATCTCTCTATGACCCGGAGACTCAAAAGACCTGGAAGATGGGGCTGAACGATGGAGGGGAATATTTCCGGGCACTGCAAAATGATTTTATCTGTGCTTTATCTGTGGAATAGGTAAAAGGAAATTTGGCAAGGATTTCTCCTTCCCCTTTACAAATCCTCTGGATGTTGGTATAATCAATTAAGATGTAAATAAATTATGAACAAATATTTAAGGTTTATTTAGGAGAAACATCCTGAATAAACCTTAGTCGGCTGTTCTGATGAAATATGGTATAGCTGCAATTTGTTTCTATCAGTATCAGAGGTGTGGAATGGAACAATATATAATCAAAGGCGGTAATCCGCTGGTGGGAGATGTGACCATAAGCGGAGCTAAGAATGCCGCGCTGGGCATCCTGGCTGCTTCTATTATGACAGATGACGATGTGGTGATTGATAATTTACCTGACGTAAGAGATATTAATGTACTGTTAGAGGCCATTCAGGAAATTGGCGCAAGGGTTGAACGGATTGACCGACACACTGTAAAGATCAATGCCTGCAATATTAAGGAGGTATCTGTGGATGATGAATACATCCGCAGGATTCGCGCTTCCTATTATTTTATAGGTGCTTTATTAGGTAAATATAAAAGCGCCCAGGTGCCTCTTCCAGGCGGCTGCAATATTGGCAGCAGACCTATTGACCAGCACATTAAAGGCTTCCGGGCTTTGGGAGCTGAGGTTTCTATTGAGCGGGGTGCAGTGATTGCTCACGCCATTGACCTGGTGGCAAGCCATATCTATCTGGACGTGGTATCAGTAGGAGCAACCATCAACATCATGATGGCGGCTGCTTTGGCGGAGGGTCAGACCATCCTTGAAAATGCAGCAAAGGAGCCCCATATTGTAGACGTAGCCAACTTTTTGAACAGCATGGGAGCCAATATTAAGGGAGCTGGTACAGATACCATTCGTATAAAAGGCGTATCCAGACTTCACGGTACGGAATACTCCATTATTCCTGACCAGATTGAGGCTGGAACCTTCATGTGCGCAGCAGCGGCAACCAGAGGGGATGTCATGATAAAAAATGTAATCCCCAAGCATCTGGAAGCAATCTCTGCTAAACTGACGGAGATTGGCTGTGAGGTAATCGAGTTTGATGACGCGGTGAGGGTAGTGGGAAAACCCAGTCAGAGGCATACCGATATTAAGACCCTTCCTTATCCGGGATTTCCTACAGATATGCAGCCCCAGATGGCAGTTACTCTGGCCCTGGCTGCCGGAACCAGTATGGTGACAGAGAGTATTTTTGAGAATCGTTTTAAATACGTGGATGAACTTGCCCGTATGGGAACTAACATTAAGGTTGAGGGAAATGTAGCTGTGATAGACGGTGTGAAGCTTCTTACAGGAGCTCAGGTCAATGCTCCGGATCTCCGTGCCGGGGCCGCGCTTGTGATTGCAGGCATGGCTGCGGAGGGTTATACCATTGTAGATGAAATTGGCTACATACAGAGAGGGTATGAGAATTTTGAGGAGAAGCTTCAGGGACTTGGAGCTATGATCGAGAAGGTAGATTCTGAGAGGGAGGTTCAGAAATTCAAGCTGAAAGTAGGCTGAAAGTGAAGCCGTCTATTAGAATCCTTAGAATTGTGAAAAAGAAAGAAAGCAGGAAAAGTAAAGCACGGTATTTGCCATATACTTTACTTTCTCTGCTTTTTAATTTATAATGGGGGCATGATTAAATAACAGATAAAGGGGGATTTAAAACTATGAAGGTTAGGCTGAAAAAGGGACTTTTATCTCTGATTTTCACCCTGGCAATGGCCATTTCTCTGATAACAGGAATGACAGCTGTTGCTTATGGCGCGGATCAGGACATCGTGATTCTCTATACCAACGATGTCCACTGTGGAGTGGATGACAACATTGGTTATGGGGGGCTAGTGCTTTATAAAAAAGCCATGGAACAGCAGACCCCCTATGTAACTTTGGTAGACGCAGGAGATGCCATACAGGGGGCTCCCATTGGAACCTTATCGGACGGAGGCTATCTGATTGATATTATGAATCAGGCGGGATACGACTTTGCTGTTCCTGGAAATCATGAATTTGATTATGGAATGGAGCGTTTCATGGAGCTTTCAGGCAGGTTAAAATGCGGTTATTTTTCCAGCAATTTCTTAAGCCTGGCAAGCGGAGCGCCTGTATTTGCGCCTTATAAAATTTTTACTTACGGCAGTACCAGGGTAGCTCTGGTAGGAGTGTCCACTCCTGAGAGCTTTACCAAATCTACCCCGGCCTATTTTCAGGATGGAAGCGGGAATTATCTCTATACCTTCTGTGAGGATGAAAGCGGAGAAGCGCTCTACAGCCAGGTTCAGTCTGCAATAGATTCGGCCAGAAATGAAGGGGCAGACTATGTTATACTTGTAGGACATCTTGGCAACGAGGGGATAACGCAGCGTTGGTCATCCAGGGAGGTTATAAGAAATACAAGGGGAGCAGATGCCTTTATTGACGGGCACTCTCATGAAACGATGCCTTCGCAGGAGCTTCAGAATAAAGATGGTAAAAATGTGATTGTCACACAGACAGGCTCCAAGTTAAATAATATTGGTAAAATGACCATAAAACCCAACGGAGAGATTACATCAGAGCTGGTAACAGAGGTTCCTGCAGCAGGAACAGCCAGGGACTATGTGGTTCGTAAGAATGATTCTCTAAGAAGAATCGCAAAAAGAGAGCTGGGTTCTTATGATCGCTGGCTGGAGATATACAACAGCAATCTGGATAAAATAAAGAATCCAAATATTCTTCCTGTAGGGACCCATCTGGTAATTCCAGGAGGCTGTATCATGAATGAAAAGGGAAGAGCTGTGGATTATGATACAGATCAGTTTATTAAACAGCTGCAGAGTCAGTATAATGAAACCTTAAAAACAGTTTTGGGAACTACGGATTACGAGCTGACAGTCAATGATCCGGTGTCAGGAGAGCGTAGAGTACGTAATGGTGAAACCAATCTGGGAGATCTGGCTGCAGATGCCTACAGAGTTCAGCTTGGAGCAGATATTGGCCTTTCCAACGGGGGAGGAATCCGAAGCGGCATTAAACCAGGAGCTATCACCTATAATGATACATTGGCGGTATTCCCCTTTGGAAATATGGGTTGCGTCCTGGAGGTAAAAGGACAGCAAATAAAAGACGCTTTGGAGATGGCTTCCAGAAATTATCCCCAGGAGAACGGCGGTTTTATCCAGGTATCGGGCCTTGCCTACACCATAGATACCTCCGTAAGCTCCAATGTAAAGACGGATGATAAGGGCAACTTTATCAGCGTAAGCGGTCCTTACCGTGTAACGGATATCACAGTAGGAGGAGCTCCATTAGATGTGAACAAAACATATACTGTGGCATCCCATAATTATATGCTGAAATCAGGCGGTGACGGTATGACTATGTTTAAAGGCTCCAAAGTGGTTAAAGATGATGTTATGGTAGATGTAGATATTCTATCCGCATACATACGAAGCCTGGGGGGGACGGTAACAGCCGGCTATGCCGATCCGGCAGGACAGGGAAGAATCACAATTAAATAAAATAATATTCCAAAGTAAAAAGGTATTGACATGCCTGTATAAATGAATTATTATATAAATAACATTTTTACAATTAAAAAGTTCGTATATATCCCTTATTCAGAGTGATGGAGGTACAAAGGACCTGTGAAGTCACGGCAACCCCGGTTGAGTATATCTGCCTGATATACGAAAGGGCCGGAAGGTGCCAACCTGAGCGAGGAGTATGCCGGAGCTATAACAGGGCATACTTAGTCGAGCAATAAGAGGATTTGAAGATTATAAGATTATTTTCAAGTCCGCAGTTGCTGCGGACTTTCTTTTTTGTAAAGATGATATGCTGCAGCAGCTATAGTGATACTAAGGCTAATGAAAAAGGAGAGATCATTTTAATGGAAAGAAGACTTTTTACATCTGAATCTGTAACTGAAGGACATCCAGACAAGATATGTGATGCAATTTCCGATTCTATCTTGGATGCATTGCTGGAAAAGGACCCCATGAGCCGTGTTGCCTGCGAAACGGCAATCACTACGGGACTGGTTCTGGTAATGGGGGAGATTACAACCAAGGCTTACGTAGATATCCAGAAGCTGGTACGTGAGACAGTCAGGGAAATCGGATATGACCGTGCTAAGTATGGCTTTGACTGTGATACCTGCGGTGTAATTGTATCGCTTGATGAACAATCTGCGGACATTGCCATGGGCGTGGATATGGCTCTGGAGGCAAAGGAGAAAAAAATGTCCGACGAAGAAATCGAGGCAATAGGAGCTGGTGATCAGGGAATGATGTTCGGCTTTGCTACCAATGAAACGGAGGAGTATATGCCCTATGCGATCGCTATGGCACATAAGCTGGCCAGACGCCTGACAGAGGTGCGAAAGGACGGAACTTTAAAGTATCTCCGGCCTGACGGAAAGACTCAGGTAACGGTAGAATACGATGAAAATGACAGGCCGGTCCGCCTGGATGCAGTTGTATTATCCACTCAGCATGATGAGAATGTGACTCAGGAGCAGATTCATGCAGACGTTAAGAAGTATGTGTTTGATGAGATTCTTCCGAAGGATATGATTGACGAAAACACCAAATTCTTTATTAACCCGACGGGACGCTTCGTCATCGGAGGCCCTCACGGGGACAGCGGTCTAACCGGGCGTAAGATTATCGTGGATACCTATGGAGGCTATGCACGTCATGGCGGCGGCGCGTTTTCTGGCAAGGATTGTACAAAGGTAGACAGAAGTGCTGCTTATGCTGCCCGCTATGTGGCTAAAAATATTGTAGCGGCAGGGCTTGCTGACAAGTGCGAAATTCAGTTGTCTTATGCCATTGGCGTGGCTCATCCCACTTCTGTTATGGTGGATACCTTTGGAACCGGAAAGGTGAGTGATGAAAGGCTGATAGAGATTATCCGCGGCAATTTTGACCTGAGACCGGCGGGAATTATTCAGATGCTGAATCTGCGCCGTCCTATTTATAAGCAGACCGCAGCATATGGACACTTCGGACGAAACGATCTGGATCTGCCCTGGGAGCGCCTTGATAAGGTGGAGCTGTTAAAGAGCTGTATTTAGTATCAGAAGGGTGATCGATCAGGGGACTGTTCTGAAAAGGTATTTCACAGAAAGCTGCCACAAGAAAGGCGTTCACGAAGCTTAGCAAAACAGGTTCTTACCAACATGCTGAACAATAAAACATGGTTCTAGTAGCTACAAAATGGTGCGCTGCCTGGAACCGTGTTTTTTTGTTCAGAAGAGTTGATTTTTGTTGAATATGCTAGTTCATTTTTATTTGAAAGACCCCCATTTATGAAGAATAATATCACAAAAAAATAATTTAATATTAAAAAAGAATAAAATTATATTTTATATTTAGATTCACTATGCTATAATCGGAAGAAAGATGCCTGCTAATGTAAAGTGGGTAAAAAGAGAATAAAACCAGAGGGGGATGACTTATTAAATATGATAAGACGGTGGAACGTACATGGGAGAAGAGGAATAAAAACCGGAAAGCAGGGATCTATCTCTTTTAAAGTCAGTATTAGCTTAATGGCTGTTCTGGCTCCATTTCTTCTGCTTTTGATTATAATCTCCTTCTTGATGGCAGCGAGGAGTATTTCCGGACTTAATGAGAAGAACCTGAAAGCTCAGACTGACTATGTGGCTTCAGTTGTAGACGGATTCTTTAACAGTAAGATTACTGCGGTCAGCATTCTGGGGAACGACGCACGGTTTCACGCTTATAATCTGTCCATCAGACCAAGGCTGGAGTCCTATCAACAGATGGATGTCCTTGTGAACATGCTGAAGGATACCCTTAAATTTATGGAGGATGAAAGCGTTCAGCAGGTGTGGATAACTAGTTCTAAACTTGGAAAATATGTGAGAGCTACCGGAGAGATAGTGGATGCGAATCTGGAGGAAACCGGCTGGTATCAAACGATTCTCTCTACAAAAAAGACAGTGGTTTCAGATCCATATCCGGACCCTGTATCAGGTGAGAGCATTGTGTCCATTGTAGTGCCTGTCATGGCTCCTAATGAAAAACTAATATATGGATATGTGGGATTAGACGTAAATATTGATAAATTGTCAGAGACTCTGGATGGGGTGGAAGTGGGAGAAACCGGCTTTCTGGAGCTGATTTCCAATCATGGGGAATATATATACAGCGCACAGGAGGGGCTGATCGGAAAGAATGTAAATGCCCTGGACCTATCAGATGACTATAAGGAAAAGGTACGGAATAGTTATAAAGGAATAGCAGAATACAGCTATGGTGGAGTTTCCTATAAATCCATATTCAGGGAAAGTGGAACGACCGGATGGCTTATAACTGCTAATCTGCCTGTGTCAGAATTAAATTCTACCCGTAATAAGCTTATAGCTACTATGGCGGTTCTATCCGCGGCATTGATGTCTGCGATGGTGTTTGTTATTGTAGTGACTATTCGAAAGATGATGAAGCCTCTTAGTGATATCAGCGGCAGCATGGAGAAGTTTGCCCAGGGTAATCTGGGAATTGATATAAGCGTAAAGAGCGATGATGAGATTGGCCGGCTGGCAGACAGTGTCCGGAGAACCATGCAGGCATTAAGGGAAATCATTCAAGATATATCCCATATATTAAAGGAGATCTCCCAGGGAAACCTGAATTTAGCTGTTAAAGGAGACTATATGGGGGATTTCAGATCTATTCGTGAGGCCCTGGATCATATCATCCAGTCCCTAAATGATACGCTTGGTCAGATCGATGAATCAGCAGAACAGGTAGCCGGAGGTTCCCATCAGGTATTGTCAGGAGCCCAGTCACTTTCCCAGGGAAGTGTGGAGCAGGCCGGATCGGTTGAAGAGCTGGCGGAGACCATTAACGAAATTTCACAGCAGATAACCGCCAATGCCAAAAATGCGGAGGATGCCAATAAAAAGGCGGAGATGGTAAGCGATGAGGCGTCAGAAAGCAATGAACGCATGCAGGCAATGCTCTTGGCTATGGGTGATATTGCAGAAAGCTCCAGGAAAATCGGGAATATTATTAAAACCATTGAGGACATAGCCTTTCAGACAAATATTCTGGCCCTTAATGCAGCCATAGAGGCGGCCAGGGCAGGAGCGGCAGGAAAGGGATTTGCCGTGGTAGCCGGCGAGGTCAGGGAGTTGGCTTCCAAGAGCGCCGAGGCATCCAAAGATACCACGGTTCTTATAGAAACCTCCTTAAAGGCGGTGGAAAATGGAACTCATATTGCAGACGAGACGGCAAAATCCATGCAGTATGTTCTGGAAGGCGTGCAGGAGGTAGCGGGAATTATCAATGGAATATCGGCGGCTTCCAGCCTGCAGGCAGAGTCGGTAAATCATGTTACTCAGGGAATCCGGCAGATATCAGCAGTGGTACAGACAAGCTCGGCCACAGCAGAGGAAAGCGCCGCAGCCTGTCAGGAGCTGTCAAACCAGGCTCAGCTAATGAAGGATTTGATTAAGAAGTTTCGGATACAGAAAAATTAAGCATATATTTTTGTAGCTGCTGCACAGCCTGCTTTTTTGTAAACCGGGTTCGTCTGTCCGGCAATAAAAGAGATAAATTTTAAAATACATATTGACATTTTTTTAACGAAGGTTTATAATGCAGACAGTAAGATTGATAATTAATTAACAAATTGTAAGAAACGACCTCAACCAAACAGAAGCAATCTTATGTACTACAAACACAAGGAAAATTTGGAGGAAAAGGAAATGGCAAAGAAAATTGAGCAAGTTGTTGTTCCGGAAATCATTGACAGCGTTGAATCATTAAACGCAAAGATGAACGCAATGCGGGAAGCGCAGAAAATCTTCTCTACATATACGCAGGAGCAGGTAGACGCAATCTTTTTCGCGGCAGCAAGCGCAGCAAATAAGATGCGTATTCCTCTGGCTAAAATGGCAGTAGCTGAAACCGGCATGGGTGTCGTTGAAGACAAGGTCATTAAAAATAACTATGCGGCAGAGTACATTTACAATGCTTATAAGAACACGAAGACAGTTGGTGTGATTGAGGAGGATGAGGAGTACGGCATTAAGAAAATCGCGGAGCCAATCGGCCTGATCGCGGCTGTTATTCCTACTACAAATCCGACCTCAACTGCTATCTTTAAGACATTGCTTGCGTTAAAGACGCGAAACGCCATTATTATTTCTCCACATCCACGGGCAAAAGGCTGTACCATTGAGGCAGCTAAGATCGTTATGGATGCTGCGGTAAAGGCAGGTGCACCAGAAGGCATAATCGGCTGGATTGACGTGCCCTCCCTGGAGCTGACCAATGAGGTTATGAGGGATGCAGATCTGATTCTTGCAACAGGCGGACCTGGAATGGTTAAAGCAGCTTACTCCTCAGGAAAGCCAGCCTTGGGCGTTGGAGCGGGCAACACACCGGTTATTATTGATGATACTGCTGATATTAAGATGGCCGTTAGCTCTATCATTCATTCTAAGACCTTTGATAATGGTATGATTTGCGCTTCAGAGCAGTCTGTAACTGTTATGGAGTCCATTTATAAGGAAGTGAAGAAAGAATTCGAATACAGAGGCTGTTACTTCTTAAAGCAGGGCGAGATCGATAAGGTGCGTAAAACCATTATTGTAAACGGAGCGCTCAATGCCAAGATTGTCGGGCAGAAGGCAGCTGTTATCGCCAAGCTGGCAGGAGTGGAAGTGCCTGAGGATACCAAGATTCTCATCGGCGAGGTGGACTCTGTGGATATAAGCGAGGAATTTGCTCATGAGAAGCTGTCTCCTGTACTGGCTATGTACAAGGCCAGAACCTTTGAGGAGGCTCTCCAGAAGGCAGAGCAGCTGGTTGCAGACGGCGGTTATGGCCACACTGCTTCTCTGTATATCAATGTTAACGAAACAGAAAAAATTATGGAGCATGCTTCCAGGATGAAAACCTGCCGTATCGTTATCAATACACCTTCCTCCCACGGTGGAATCGGTGACCTGTACAACTTTAAGCTGGCTCCATCCTTAACCCTGGGCTGCGGCTCCTGGGGCGGCAACTCCGTATCCGAAAACGTTGGCGTTAAGCATTTACTGAATGTTAAGACTGTTGCTGAGAGGAGAGAGAACATGCTGTGGTTCCGTGCACCGGAGAAGGTATACTTTAAGAAGGGCTGTCTGCCTGTAGCGCTAAACGAGCTGAAGGACGTAATGAATAAAAAGCGGGCATTTATTGTAACTGACTCCTTCCTGTATAAGAATGGCTATACGCATGTGATTACAGACCGCTTAAATGAAATGGGCATCACCTACACGGTATTCTCCGATGTACAGCCGGATCCGACTCTTGCCAATGCTCAGGCCGGAGCCAAGCTGATGGCACAGTTCGAGCCTGATGTGATTATCGCAATGGGCGGCGGCTCCGCAATGGATGCGGCTAAGATTATGTGGGTACTCTATGAGCATCCGGAAGCAGACTTTATGGATATGGCAATGCGTTTTATCGATATCCGTAAACGTGTATACACCTTCCCGAAGATGGGTGAGAAGGCCTACTTTATCGCTGTTCCAACCTCTTCCGGTACAGGTTCTGAGGTTACGCCGTTTGCAGTTATTACCGATCAGGAGACCGGCGTAAAATACCCGCTGGCAGATTATCAGCTGCTTCCTAATATGGCAATCGTAGACACGGATAATATGATGAGCCAGCCTAAGGGCCTTACCAGCGCATCTGGTGTTGACGTACTGACCCATGCTCTGGAGGCATACGCTTCTGTAATGGCTACTGATTATACCGACGGCCTGGCATTAAAAGCCATGAAGAATGTATTTGACTACCTGCCCACTGCTTACAGCGAGCCGGACAATGTAGAGGCACGTCAGAAGATGGCTGACGCATCCTGTATGGCCGGTATGGCCTTTGCCAACGCATTCCTGGGCGTTTGCCACTCTATGGCGCATAAGCTGGGGGCTTTCCATCACCTTCCGCATGGTATTGCAAATGCGCTGTTAATCTCTCTGGTAGTTGATTTTAATGCAGCGGAGAATCCACGTAAGATGGGTACCTTCTCCCAGTATCAGTATCCTCATACACAGGCCAGATATGCTGAGTGCGCAAGATTCTGTGGCATTAATGCCAAGGATGACGCAGAGGCAGTAAAGAAGCTCATTGATAAGATTGAGGAGCTGAAGGCAGCGGTAGGAGTTAAGAAGACCATTGCCGCTTACGGTATTGAGGAAAAGGATTTCTTAGACAGGCTGGATGAAATGGTTGAGCAGGCATTTGACGACCAGTGCACCGGCGCAAATCCAAGATATCCCCTTATGAGTGAGATTAAAGAAATGTATCTGAAAGCTTATTACGGTAAATAATTCGGCCCATTGTGGGTAAATACCTTTATCCTTTGTGTTTGGAGCAGGCTCTACGCTTATTGGCATAGGGCCTGCTCTTTTATGGTTTTATACCGGAAATTATGATATGTATTAGAGCAAAGAACGTTTTGAGTTGGTCGATTTGGAATTCATCTCATATCTTTCTTGACTTTAACAAATTAACTTGTTATACTTTTTTTAAGTGTGTGTCATTAAAACACTGGCATCCCCACACTTCATATCTTACATAAAACTTAGGAGGGCAATGAAATGTCATATGTTGATGAGATTTACGAGAGAGTAGTAACCCAGAATCCGGGAGAGCCGGAATTTCACCAGGCTGTTAAGGAGGTACTGGATTCCTTAAGGCTGGTGATTGACGCCAACGAGGAGAAGTACCGCAAAGCCGGTATTCTGGAGCGCTTTACAGAGCCTGAAAGAGTTATCTCATTCCGCGTGCCGTGGGTAGATGACAATGGCCGTGTTCAGGTGAATAAGGGCTACAGAGTGCAGTTTAATAGTGCAATCGGCGCCTATAAAGGAGGATTGCGTTTCCACCCTTCCGTAAACGTCAGCATCTTAAAGTTTCTTGGTTTTGAGCAGACCTTAAAAAATTCCCTCACAGGCCTGCCTATGGGCGGAGGCAAAGGCGGTTCCAACTTTGACCCCAAGGGCAAATCTGATCGTGAGGTTATGGCGTTCTGCCAGAGCTTTATGACAGAGCTGTACCGCCATATCGGAAAGGATACGGATGTTCCTGCCGGCGATATAGGGGTAGGGGGCAGAGAGATAGGCTTTCTGTTCGGACAGTACAAGAGAATGACAGGATTGTACGAGGGAGTTCTTACAGGAAAAGGACTGAACTTCGGCGGTTCTCTGGTTAGAACCCAGGCTACCGGCTATGGCTTGATTTATATTCTGGACGAGATGCTGAAAAATAACGGTAAAGAGCTGACAGGCAAAACCATCCTGGTATCCGGTTCTGGAAACGTTGCTATCTACGCAGCAGAGAAAGCCATAGAGTTGGGCGGAAAGGTAGTTGCATTCAGTGATTCCAACGGCTACATTTATGACAAGGACGGCATTAAGCTGGATGTTGTTAAGGAAATTAAAGAAGTAAGAAGAGGACGAATCAAAGAGTACGTAGATGCGGTACCTACTGCTGTATATACAGAGGGTAAGGGAATCTGGACCATTCCATGTGATATTGCTCTTCCGTGTGCAACTCAGAACGAGCTGGATTTGGAGGATGCAAAGACGCTTTTGGCCAACGGATGCTTTGCAGTGGCAGAGGGAGCTAATATGCCATCTACAAGAGAGGCGACGGATCTGTTTGTAGAGAAGAAAATTCTCTTTATGCCAGGAAAGGCAGCAAATGCGGGAGGTGTGGCTACCTCTGGCCTGGAGCAAAGCCAGAATGCCTTAAGAATGTCCTGGACCTTCGAGGAAGTAGATGAAAAGCTTCACAAGATTATGGTTGATATATTCGCAAAGGCAGCGGATGCGGCGGAACGGTATGGAGTACCTGGAAATTATGTGACAGGCGCTAATATTGCCGGATTTGAGAAGGTAGTGGATGCTATGTTAGCTCAGGGCGTTTGCTAATAGAAGATTTCTAAAATAAAAAATCATATGAATAAGTCCTGTAAGCTTCGTGTTTATGGGACTTTTCTTTATGTGTTGATATGACAAAAGAATTGTCAGAATAACCGTAAATAAAAGATAATTTACGGTTATTTTGAGGATGATATAGGGAGCTGGTTATAAATTTAATAAGAAGCTAAATTAAGCAGGTATTATAGTGTTTTAGCATTTGATGGAAATAGACAAGGTAAGTTTGTAGCTATAGATATTGAGGATTATAAACGTGAAAAGGCAGAAAAGAAGTTACGTATGAGGTTACAGGAATCAGCAGCAGGTAGTCTCTGACGCTTTCTTTTTCTGATAGTTTATGCTATAATCGGCTGGAAAATAGTAAATTTAGAAAGCGGGTTTAGAATGAAAAAGAAAGCAATTCTGGCAGTTAGCTTTGGTACCAGCTATACAGAAACCAGGGAGCTGACCATAGGGGCCATTGAGAAGGCCATTGGGGAGGCTTTTCCGGAATATGAGGTGTTCAGGGCTTTTACCAGCCAGATGATTATTGATAAGTTAAGATCCAGGGATGGACTTGTGATTGATACTGTGAGAGAAGCCATGGAAAAACTGGTATGGAAGGGATTTAAAGAGGTGGTGGTGCAGCCTACCCATGTGATGCCAGGAGAAGAGTATGATGATATGATGAGCCAGGTTAGGCCCTTTGAGCAGCAGTTTGATTTGATCCGTTATGGAGGGCCCTTGCTTGGAGCGGAGCAGGACTATCTGAGGCTGAGGGATATTCTGATCTCTTCCACCCAGGAGAAGCTGGATGAACATACGGCGATGGTATTTATGGGACATGGCACAGCCCATAGAGCCAACATCGCCTATCATAAATTAGGGGAAATGTTTCATAAGGCAGGCCACAGCCGCTACTTTGTAGGTACGGTTGAAGCAGAGCCAGATATAGAGGCCAGCCTGAAAGCGGTTGAGGGGATGTGGGTCAAAAAAGTAGTGCTTCAGCCTCTTATGATTGTGGCCGGGGATCATGCCAATGAGGACATGGCTGGGGACGATGAGAACTCCTGGAAAACCCGATTTTCAGAAAAGGGATACCAGGTGGAGTGCATCGTAAAGGGATTGGGAGAATTTACCGAGATTCAGGAAATGTTTGTGGATCACGTTAAGGACGCCTTAAACTCATAAAATGAAATGCGTTGCAGCAACAGAGGGTAACAGCATTTTCTAAATCCTATGGATCGTAGTCAAGGTGTTTGAGGAAACATTCTATCAACTGCGTTTGCGAAAAACTATGGATATCTCCGAACTGCACAAAAACACGGTTTCAGTAGCTATAAAGGCTTCTTAAACCGTGTTTTTTAGTGATTTTTGTTCAGGCTCGAATCGCAGTTTTATATTGCTGCAGCCCTTTTACAGCGTTCTGAAGGATTAGTCTGAAAGGGTTTCAGAACGATTTTTACTTATTGACAAACTGCTTATCAAACTCTGGGTTGAAATAATAAAAGTTCTTCTCGTTAAGCTTGGACTTAATCTTTTCCAGGGCCTCACCAAATCGCTGAAAATGCACAACCTCACGTGCCCTGAGAAACTTAAGGGGTTCTCTTACCTCCGGATTTTCAATAACACGAATCAGGTTATCATAAGTGGTTCTGGCCTTCTGCTCTGCAGCCAGATCCTCATGAAGGTCTGTGATGGCATCTCCCTTAGACTGGAATTCACAGGCATTGAAGGGTACGCCTGCGGCAGCAGTAGGCCAGAGAGCAGCCGTGTGGTCAATATAGTAGGCATCAAAGCCTGCTGTTTTAGCCTGCTCTGGCGTCATGTTCTTGGTCAGCTGATAGATAATAGCACATATTATCTCCAGGTGCGCCAGCTCCTCTGTTCCAATATCTGTCAGAAGTCCTCCCACCTCCTTGCATGGCATGGTATAGCGCTGGGAAAGATAACGCATAGAGGCAGCTAATTCTCCGTCAGGCCCGCCAAATTGGCTGATAATCAGAGATGCGGTCTTAGGGCAGGTTTGAGTTATTTTTACAGGAAATTGAAGCCTTTTTTCATAGATCCACATTATTTTCCACCTCCTTTTTCATCCTGATTGTCCCAGGGCAGAGGGCCGTCAGTCCAGGAGAAATGCTTTTGGCCCGGGTAGTTTGTATGAGCTTCCGATTGATTATTCGTGTCAGGACACACACAGTTTAGGGTGAGAGGCTCAAATTCCTTTGCGTAGGTATCCAAAAGCTGCCTCCGCTTTGCCATAGACTGGCTGAATGCGTCCAGGGCGTCTGCATCCAGAGGATGGGTATCCAGATAAAGGGTTAAGTCATTCACAATAAAACTGACTTCATTTATTTCCTGAAGAAGCCTACAGCGGTCAGCCATTGAGTTCACCTCCTGTTACAAAAAACGGAAGATCCAGACAGGGGAACATAGTACCCTGCTTCAATGCCCTTGCAGGCGTATAGGGAGTTTCCCATGGCTGCATGGGAATTGTAGCAATACCAAGCTGAAGGCCAGGTCCAGGGGAGGCAGACTTATCGCCCCATGTTTCTTTCTGGGCCGTTGGCTGTGAATTACAATCGCAAAAATTCATTGAACACACTCCTTTCATTGTTGCTGCTGCCGTTTGGCTTCATAGTTAGTATGAGCATGAGAAAAGCCGATTAGAGTATATAAATTCTGTCATACAGTCCAGAAGTCTACAGCTTTAGGAAAATTTCTACAAATAAATTTTTATGTAAGAACCTCTGGTGGAAGAGCGTCGGCAGGATAAAATAAGCGAAGGGAAAACGAAACTTTTTATCAACAACAAAGAATATAAGAAAAAATACTTGTTATCTTGATTAGTTTGTGCTAACTTATATAGGGCAATCATCATTTGGTATAGCGAAACAGTAAAACCTCAAGATTTAGTTATAACAAAAATCTTATGAGAAAGGAGGAGTATGATTAAAAAGTACTATACGACTATATTTTTAACAATTATTCTGATTCTTATTTCTGCCGTATCTTTATTTATCGGAGTCCTGGAAGTAGAACCAGCAGCCCTTTTATCTGGCGATACAGAGCCACTTGAGATATTCCTGATTTCCAGACTGCCTCGTCTGTTAGCAATACTGTGTACAGGTGTTGGAATGAGTGTGGCCGGTTTGATTATGCAGCAGTTGTGCATGAATAAATTTGTATCGCCTACAACCGGAGCTACGATTTCTTCTGCGCAGTTTGGTATTTTGATGGCATTATTGTTTCTGCCGAAAGCAACTCTTTGGGATCGAGCCCTTTTTTCCTTTGCAACAGCAGTACTGGGCACCTGGGTATTTGTATGGTTCATACAGCGGATACAGTTTAAGGATACCGTTATGGTTCCCTTAGTAGGGATTATGTTTGGAAACATTATAGGAGGAATTACAAACTATTTCGCTTATAAGTATGAGATGACTCAGGCTCTTTCCACCTGGTTAGTAGGGCATTTTTCCCTTGTGCTCAGAGGCCGCTTTGAGCTGGTGTATCTTACGGTTCCCCTTGTGGCGCTGGCTTTTATCTTTGCGAATCATTTCAATATTGTTGGTATGGGTAAGGACTTTGCTAAAAACCTGGGCGTGCCTTATAATCTGGTGCTGTTTATGGGACTGACGATTGCGGCGGTGATAACGGCCAGCGTAGTTGTGGTTGTTGGTTCTATCTCCTATATCGGCCTTATTGTACCGAACATCGTAGCCATCCTAAAGGGAGACAGAATCAGAGGAACTCTCATTGACACCGCTTTGTTTGGCGCTATCTTTGTTTTGGTTTGTGATATTTTAGGAAGGTTAATTATCTTTCCGTACGAATTGCCGATTGATTTGATTATTGGAATAATTGGCAGCTTTCTTTTTATCGGGCTGTTGTTCTATCGGCTGCGCCATGGCAGGAAATCAATCCGCTTATTCATGGGAGGTGATAATAAATGTTCCTGACTCATCAAAAAAATAAACGTAAGCTGATCATACTTGCTGCGCTGGTTATAGCCTCAGCTCTTGCTTATTTGCTGCTGGAGGTGAATTTTGGAAACTCTAAATTGTTCAGGTATTCCATGGGGATAAGGGCGCCAAAGGTATTAGCTATGCTTATAGCAGCCTTTGCCATTGGCGGGGCCTCTATTGTATTCCAGTCTATCATCAATAACAGGATTGTAACGCCGTGCTTGCTTGGAATGAATTCTCTGTATACCCTGATTCATACAGCTGTGGTATTTGCAGCAGGTTCTTCCAGTGTAATAGCCTCAAATGATAACATAGCCTTTATATTTGACCTGATATTAATGGGGATCGTAGCCACCGGAATCTATAGCTATATGTTCAAGAAAACGAACTACAATATTTTGTATGTATTATTGATAGGAACGGTGTTAACCTCCTTTTTTTCCAGTGTGCAGACCAGTATGACAAGAATTATGGACCCAAATGAGTATGATGCCTTATTATCAACCTTGGTGGCAAGCTTTAGTAATATAAATACAGAGATTATACTTTTTTCAGTCTTTGTGTTAGCCCTTATCCTATTTGCCTTGCGAAAGGAATTGGGATTACTGGATGTGGTTACATTAGGAAAGAATCAGGCAGTCAACCTTGGCGTAGATTACGACCACTGCGTCAGGAAGCTTTTGCTTGGAGTTACCTTATGTATTGCTGTTGCAACGGCCATGGTTGGGCCAATCTCCTTTTTAGGCCTGATTATAGCAAATCTTGGCCGGCAGCTGCTGAAAACATACCGCCACATATATCTGGTTACAGGCTCCGTGCTTTTTGGAATGCTGGTTTTACTGGGAGGCCAGACGATTGTAGAAAGGATATATTCCTATGAGATCCCGGTCAGTATCTTTATTACAGCAGCAGGAGGAGTGTATTTCCTATATCTGCTTCTGATGAACAGGAGTGTATCATAATGATCATTGATAAGCTATCAAAGCGGTATGGGAGTAAAACCGTTGTTGATTCTATTAGCATTGAAATTCCCAAAAAGGCCGTTACCTCTATGATAGGGCCAAACGGGGCTGGAAAATCCACTGTTTTCAATATGCTGGCCAGGCTTATTGCCAGGGACGCAGGAATCGTGGATTTTAACGGAAAAGATATTGAGAAATGGAAAAGCAAGGAACTAGCAAAGAAAATAGCGATCCTTACCCAAAGCAATAACATCCAGATGAAGCTGACAGTCCGGGAGCTGGTGGCCTTTGGGCGGTTTCCTTATTCTGGAAGCCGCCTGACAGAGGAAGATGAGGCAATTATTTCAAAAGCCATCGCCTATCTTGAATTGCAAGATATTCAGCACCAATTTATTGATGAAATTTCCGGTGGCCAGCGCCAAAGAGCCTATATTGCAATGGTGATTGCTCAGGATACAGAGTACATATTGCTGGATGAACCTACAAATAATCTGGATATTTATCATGCAACCAATATGATGAAAATCGTCCGCCGGTTATGCGATGAATTAGATAAGACTGTAATTTTGGTATTGCATGAGATCAATTATGCGGCATTTTATTCAGATTATATCTGTGCACTTGTGGACGGACGGGTTGCTAAGTTTGGCACAGTGGATGAGGTTATGACGAAAGAAGTTCTTTCTTCAATCTATAATGTAGAATTTGAAATTATGAGAATTGAAGGAAAACCATTATCTATTTATTATTAACGGAGGATAAGACATATGAAAAAAATGATAACACTAGGCATGACATTGCTAATGGCGCTTGCTTTATCAGCGTGCACCGGAGCGCCAAAGGATGAAACAATCCAGGCTGAGAATCAAAAAACCGTTAAGATTACTTCACTTAACGGAAGCAGGGAGAAAACAGAAATCGAGGTTCCATATGATCCGGAACGCATCGCGATTCTTGATATGGCGTCCTTAGATATTATTGATAATCTGGGGCTGGGAGAGCGGGTTGTGGGAAGCGCCAAAACTTCCTTAGAGTATCTCCAGTCCTACGCTAACAATGATAAGATTGAAAAATTAGGCACCATCAAAGAGGCTGATTTAGAAGCGGTTATGAAGGCTGACCCAGATATTATCTTTATTGGCGGAAGATTGAGCAAATCCTATGATCAGCTGGCGGAAATCGCCCCTGTCGTTTATCTGGCAACGGATGCAGAGAAGGGATTGGTTAAGAGCGTAGAGGACAATGCTTTGACAATCGCAAAAATCTTCGGAAAGGAAGATCAGGTCGCTTCTAAAATGGCAGAATTCGGCAAGCGGATTGATGCTTTGAAAAAAGATAGCGAAGGGCAGACGGCTGTTCTTGGGCTGACAACCAGCGGAAGCTTTAATGTGCTGGGGAATGATGGCCGTTTGGCAATGATTGCCACGGATATTGGATTTGAAAATATCGGAATTGATATAGCAGCAAGTAAAAAGGATGAAAAAGAAAAGAAAGATAAAGAGGCCTCCACAGCGGCCCATGGCAACGAGTCCTCCTTTGAGCTGATTCTTGGTTTAAATCCTGACTACATGTTTGTAATGGACAGGGATGCTGCTATACAGACGGAAGGAGCAAAAGCAGCCAAAGAAATTATTGAAAATGAGCTGATTAAAAAGACAGAGGCATACGCACAGGGAAATATCGTATACCTCAGCCATCCGGCAGTATGGTACACTGCCGAGGGTGGAATCACAGCTTTGGATATCATGCTGCAGGACTTAGAAGAAGGGCTTGCAAAATAATGTAGGATAAATCAAAAAGGGGTATCTCGGATTACAGCGAGATGCCCCTTTGTTGTTTTGCTTGATTAAGCCCTGCTTTTAGTGGATATGTTATGAGAGGGATTGTGATGAAAGAAGATTGGTACATATAAATTTATATGGTAATGGAAGTAATCAGGTTCATCCTGGTTCCAACGCAGAGAGAGACACTGACAGCAATAGGGCTGCTTTCATACTGGAAGCCATTTACTAGCATTAGCATACTGTCATATTCATTCAGCCCCAATAGCTGGTATTCGGTCCGGCTGGGTTGATGAATCCGCATATACTGAGTTTGCTTCAGTCCCTCTGGAATGGAACGGACATAAAATAGTCCGGGAAACGACAGCATGGATGTGCTTGTCTGGGCTGTATAGGTAATTCCTACAGGAATATCGGACAGATATTCTATAAAACGGTTCATGTTCAGATGGGAATGGTCATTAGCATTTAGCATATTGTTGCATATATTGCGGATAGACTTTGGCATATATTCAGTGGTTTTTACGGAAAATTCCTCTGGTCTTAAAAGGGGATCTGCATAGGGAAAGCAATAGGCAATCAGGGAGCGGTCTATTTTAGGAGGGTTTACATAGTATCCGTTTTCGGATCGAATGACGCCCTGATCCAGCAGACGCTGGTATCCCTGGCGCACGCTGACACGAGTAATGCCCAGCTGGGCAGCCAGTTCCCGTTCCGTTGGCACGCGGCTGCCAGGCTGCAGTCTGTGTTCGTGAATGTATCTTTCTATATATTCTGCGATGTCGTAACTTAGAAGATTGAAAACTTTTGGCATACTGGTTTCCTTTTCTGTTTAAAAGCTTTGATGAGATGGGTGCATTTTGGTATCTTAAAAAATCATAGTGGTTTAATTGGACTGGGCATATACATTAAGCTTGTTCTCCTGGATGATGCCGTCTGAATAAAATTTGCAGAATTCCGGAAGTACCAGCGCGTTGGTGTACTCAATGATTCCATTTTCTTTACTGGTGGAAGTAATGGCTATGGATACCACCGGGCTGCCATGCTCCGTGTTCAGGTACTTTGCTTCTGAATTGCGTACCCGGGTGGTGGAAAAAACCTGCTTTATATCTGCAATACGCAGGGAATTCATGGCAAACGCATCATAAAGGGAATAAATCTGAAAATCAATTTTCTCAATATCAGGAATCAGCTTATATGGAACAAAGGTATTTTCAATGGATACAGGCTGCCCGTTCCCAAGGCGTAAACGCATGATGCGGTACAAAGCCGTGTTCTCGTCCACCTGCAGCAGACGGGATAGCTTGAAACCGGCTCCACTGCAGCCGGTATATAAAATTCTGGAGGAAGGGGTATATCCATTATTTTTAAGTAATTCGCTCATACCGCGGAAATGTGTATATTTATCATCCTTTGGATGGCACATAACAAACGTACCCTTACCCTGAACCTTTTTTAACAATCCTTCATCCACCAGGGCCTGGATGGCAGCCCTTACGGTTGAGCGGTTGAGGCCAAAGTTTCCCGCCAGGTCGCGCTCGGCAGGAAGTGCGGTTCCGTAAGGGTAGATGCCCGCCTGTATACGGTTTTTCAGTGCCTGGGTGACTGTTTCTGTTTTTGTCTGTTTTTGCATCTGCTGCCTCCCAATTCTGGTATTTATTATCCGCCATTATTGTCTGCTCTTGTTTTATTATATCATATTTTCAGGAAAAAGAAATAAAAAATAAAGACTAGTATAAAATAAAATAGAATTGGTTCTAAAATAGTATTGACAAGGCTGAATGATGTTGGTATATTAAAAATATAAGATGGTTTGCACAAGCGCAATCTGAAATAGCAGATTAAATTCAGCTGATTAAATTATAAGGAGGATGAAAATGTACGGTTTTCAGAATGAGGATTTCTTAAAAACATTAAATGGAGCGGTTTCCAGGATAGATGAGATTAATAAAATTGCAGATAAGGTAAGTGATTTGGGATATAAAAATATCTATTTGGTTGGAACTGGAGGAACCTATGCTATCATCAGTCCGCTGGCCTATATGTTAAAAACAAACTCCACACTGATATGGTATCATGAGATTGCGGCAGAACTCCTGGCAGCAAAGCCCAAGTCGCTGACCAGGGATTCTTTGTTTATTACCTCTTCGCTATCAGGAACGACGAAGGAAACCATTGCGGCAGCGGAGTATGCCAGGAGTGTGGGAGCAACGGTCCTCTCCTTTGTGGGGGACAGGACAACTCCTTTGGCGGCTGTATCAGATTATGTGGTAGAGAATGCAGCATGTAATGATAATCTGGTGGAGGAGCTGCATATACAGTTGTTTGCTTTGGGAGCCAGATTGATGATGTGTAACGGAGAATTCCCGGAATATGAGCGGTTTATAGGAACACTCAGGAAGATGCCGGAAGTACTGCTAAAGGTGCGGGAAGAAAATGACGAGAGAGCGCTTACATTTGCCGAAAAGCATAAGGATACAGGGTTCCATATGTGTGTGGGGGCTGGAAACACCTGGGGAGAGACCTATTGCTTTGCCATGTGCGTATTAGAGGAAATGCTCTGGATTCCCACCAAGTCCATCCATGCAGCGGAATTTTTCCACGGTACTGTGGAGATGACCGATAAGAATATGAGCTTTATGCTCTTTAAGGGTGAGGATGAGACACGCTGCCTGGTTGAACGAGTAGAGAAGTTTGTCAGGAAGTATTCGGATGTGGTGCAGGTGTGGGATACAAAGGATTACTCTCTGGAGGGGATTGACGCTGATATGAGGAAGTATGTTTCTCCCATGGTGATGTCTACCCAGTTAGAGCGGGTCAGCGCCCATTTTGAACATGTGAGGAATCACAGCCTGGACATACGCAGATATTACAGGACAGTAGAGTATTAATTAGAATATGAACCAGATAAAGGAGAAGGCCTGATGAGAAGGATATTGATTGCGACTCATGGTGAATTTGCTGGAGGACTGAAGCAGATGATGGATTTTGTTCTGGGCGGAAATGATAAGGTAGAAATCCTGAATGCATATACCACGCCGGATTTTGATATGGACAGAGAAGTAGCAGCTGTCATGGATGGGGCGGAGGAGGGGGATGAGCTGATAGTCCTGACGGATGTTCTGGGCGGCAGTGTGTCCAATGCTTTCTCCAGGCAGCTTTCCCGTCCGGGGATTTACGTTCTGGCCGGGGTCAATGCTCCTATGCTGCTGGCTATGGTTCCTATGCTGGACAGTGCCATGGCGACAGAGGAACTGATTCGGCAGGGAATGCAGTCAGCCAGGGATGGGTGTGTGTTCATCAATGATCGGATGAAGCGGATCTCAGAAGAAAGAGAGGAGGATTTCGCATGATTAAGATAACAAGAGTTGACGAGAGGCTGGTACATGGGCAGGTGGCATTTGCATGGACCAATTCATTGGGGGCTGACTGCATATTGGTTGTAAATGATGATGCTGCGGCAGACAAGATACGTGCCGCCACCCTTAAGCTGGCCGCGCCTGCCGGAATTAAGTTTTCCATAAAGTCCGTAGAAGACGCCATTGTCCTGTTAAACGGGGATAAAACGGGTAAATATAAAATATTTGTTATTGTAGGGAATACGGATGACGCGTTGAAGCTGGCAGAGAATGTGAAGGAGGTGGATCACATTAATCTGGGTAATATGAAAAAGACAGAGGGACGCAGGGCCATCACCAATTCCCTTGCTATAGACGATCATGATGCTGAAAATATCCGTGTCATGGTACAGGCTGGGGTAGTAGTGGAATGCCGGGCTGTACCTACGGACAAAGAGATTGACGCAATGTCATTGATATAAGGGATATATGAGAGTAGTAGAAAGGAGAAGGGATTATGCTTCAGGCGATACTTGTGTCAATTGTGGCCTTTTTGGCTTCTATTGACGAATATACATTTGGGGCATCTATGATGGGGCGTCCGCTGTTTACTGGGCCCATAGTAGGCTGGATACTTGGGGATTTCCAGGCCGGTATCATGATAGGAGCCACTCTGGAGCTGATGTTTATGGGCTCTATCATGGTAGGGAGCGCTACCCCGCCGGAGGTATATGCCTCCAGTGTGCTGGGAACAGCCATTGCCATTCAAAGTGGAGAAGGAGTGGGGACAGCGGTTGCCCTGGCTCTGCCGCTGTCCATATTCTTGCAGATGTGGAGAAATGGCTGCTATGCTATTGGTGCAAGTTGGGGAGGAAAGCAGATAGAAAAAGCGCTGGCCCAGAGGAATTTAAGAAGGGCCAATATGTGGCATCTCATAACGCTGCCTCTGATGGTAGGAGTTCCTTCCATGCTGCTGGTATTTTTTGCCATGTATTTTGGTGCGGGTAGCATCAACGAGGCCATCAAACTGATTCCCCAGGTAGTTCTGGATGGGTTTGATGTGGCGGCAGGTGTTCTATCCTGTGTGGGACTTGCACTTTTAATCAAGATGATGGGTAATAAAAAGCTGATGCCCTATTTGTTTCTGGGCTTTATCGCGGTTATGTACATAAAAATGGATGTGATTGGCGTTGCGGTAGCAGGCCTTTGCATGGCCCTAATTGCTGTGGGAAATATGAAATTTGAAGAGGAGGAGGATTTTTAAATGAAGGAAACAAAAGAAACTTCCCTTATAACAAAGAAGGATTTGCGCAGTGTATTCTTAAGATCCTTTACCATGCAGTCCTCCTGGTCCTTTGATAAAATGATGGCCTATGGATTTATGTATTCCATTGAGAAGCCCTTACGGAAAATTTATCCAAAGGACGACGACTATTTCGAAGCATTGCACCGGCATACGGAAACCTTTAATATCACGCCGCATGTATCTCCCTTCGTCATTGATCTTTCGGTAGCAATGGAGCAGGAATGTGCAGAGACGGATAATTTTGATAAGGAGTCCATTAATAATCTGAAGGTGGGACTTATGGGGCCCTTGTCCGGTATTGGAGATTCCTTCTTCTGGGGAACATTCCGTGTCATTACGGCTGGCATTGGCATTGCTTTTGCCCAGCAGGGCAGCATACTGGGAGCGCTTTTGTATTTCTTTCTGTACACGGCAATCCATTTCCTCACAAAGTATATCGCTGGTAACGCAGGGTACAAGATGGGAACCATATTCCTGGAACATTCGGCAGAAAATCATCTTATTGAGAAACTGTCCTACGGGGCGTCTATCCTGGGACTTGCTGTTATTGGAGCCATGATTGGAACCATGGTGACGCTGCAGACCTCCCTGACCTTTAACCTTTCTGGTACAGAGACAACGCTGCAGTCCATCTTCGACCAGATATTCCCTGGCCTGCTTCCTTTGGGAGCCACATTTCTGTGTGTCTGGCTGTTTAACCGGAATGTGAAAACCATTGCTATTATTCTTGGGATTTTTGTGTTCTGTATCCTGGGGTGTGGGATTGGGATATTCTAGTCTACTGTTATAAAGCGTCATTCTCCGTGTGATAGCGGCATGTAACAGGTTAATAAGGCATCCCCATATGACGCCGAAATTCCGGTGTCATAGAGGGATGCCTTCCTTACTTTTTCCATGTGTTGGGGACATAAATCCGGGTTGCTTCAGTCCGTATAGGCATAGGAGCGGAATACATGTTCCTCATTGTGATTGACTGATACAACCTTCTCATATACCGCGCTGGCTGCGTGGCTGTAGCGGCAGGCCTCCTTTATCTTATAGGATATGGTAGTGTAGCTGATGCTGTTATCATTCCCAGATGCTGGAGAAGATAGTAGGTAAAGGGTTCTGTCTGATTGAACATCAGGGTGTCCAAGGTGATGCTGGCTCCCTGATTGGTTTTTACCTGCAGCGTTTGCCCGTTTGCGTTCCTCAAAAAAAAGTGAAGCTGCTTCTGATTGGAATCAGGCCGTTTATGGCATTGGTGGCTTTCAGGGGTACTTTGGGTGTCTCTGTTGTAAGGCTGCTTCCACCGTCATTGCTTGTTTCGGAATTTCCTGATTGACCGCTTGAGCCAGAGCCTCCTTTATAGCTTTCAAAGGCTACAAGAACGGTTGCGCTGTCTCTAATAGTGCCAGAGGTATTGGTCTTAGCCAGGCTATAATTGTGGTTGCCCTTTTCCTCTACGGAATAGAACGTCCCTGCAGGAAGGCCCGCTGCCGTTTTACTCTCTCCGGGTTTTAGGGTGAAGCTGGCAATTCCGCTGGTAAAGGTCATATCTCCAAAGGTACCGGAAACCTCCGGCTTGTCTAAGATAATTGTAAAGGTTAAGACGCTGCCGTCATCTGTTCCTGAGCTGATTACTGTCAGATTTCCGGTATTGGAGCTGGTAGCTGCTTCCGCTTCGGAGCTTTGATCAGCGGTAACTCTGATCCGGTAAACCACTCCGTTTACCATGAAGTCAGTGACGCCAGGGGCAACACCCGTGATGGTTAGAGTGTGAAAGGTGTCAGTAATGGTATCGGAGACGATGCCGCTGCCAAGATTTGCCTTGATGACGTGGCTATAATAGCTGCCGGCGCTGGCAGAGGGATATAGAGCATAGTAGGCTCCATTAACCTTATGAACGATGAGATAGCGTTGGCCGCTGACAATCTCTTTTGCGTCAGTCACCTGCAGATAGCCGGGGATTTCGCCGTGCGGCTCGCTCTCCCTGGCAGGACGGAAAAGCTGGAACTTAAGCTGATCCAACGTCTCGAAGTTCTTCTGCTGGTCGAAACGGAATGCCTTGGCATCCTGATGATGGAAATGCAGGTATCCGCTGTAGCTGTCTGTGTTACTGCGTATATAGAAGCCTCCGCTTCCGTCTGCTGACAGGGAAATCGTACCGGCATTGGCGGCGTCAAAGGTCTGGGGATAGCCGGCCTGACCATCGCGAAGGCTCAAATATACCGGGGTGCCGTCAACCGTCTGTCCGGAAACCTTATAGGAAGTCCCGCCGTCTTTGGAAGTGAAGGTATACAGAGCTTTGCTCATGGGCACGGCGGCATCGGTATAGCTGGAATTTGCACCCAGATTGCCCTGGCAGCCGTTATAGGTGGTGGTAACTTTGGTAGTCGCGGCTTCTGCAAGGGCGATGGTATCATCTGCCTTGTGAGTGACCTCTGTACGGTTCAGATCGAAGGTCACAGTATCCCCTGCCTTTACCGGTACCTCCACCAGGTTCGGAGCAATAATGTTGACGATGTATTTATAGCCGCTTACCTTGTCGGTAAAGGTAACGGAGCCGTCCTTAAGGCCGGTGTAGGTGATCTGGATAACTGTATCAGCGCCTCCTGCCTTTGCCACATGGGCGTATCGATCGGTAATGCTGAAGGTAGGATGGAGGACAAAGTAGCTGTCGTTTACATGGGACACCACCAGATAACGTTCACCGCTGACGATAGCGTCCTTATCGGTCACCTTGACATAGCCGGGAAGTTCAGCGCTGCCTTTTTCCCCGTCAGCTGGATGATAAAGCAGGAAGTCGGTTTTGCCGCTTTGGTCGAGATTTCCCTGACGGTCAAAACTGTATGTTTTGCCAACCTGCTCATTCTTCCAGAAATACAGAAAGGTATCAGCATTGTTGGCAGCTTTTGTCTTAAGGGAGAATCCTTCCTTTTGCCCAGCTTCTACCTGAATCGTTTTAGGCGTGTTGGAGTTTGGCTGGCCAGCCTTGACGCTGTGGTTTAAATAAATGCTGTTGTTGCTGACGCTTCTGACGGTCCAGCCTTTAATACTATCGCCGGTAAAGGTGTACAGACAATCCCTAAGAGAAATTGATTTGCCGCTAAAGGTATGGTTGCTTCCCAAAAGAGCCATAGTTTCGCTGGACTCCTGGGTATCAATGGAAAGTATGGAGCCATCGGGCATAGGATCGGGTTCAAATCCTCCATAGGCGCTTTCGGTCAGGGTTCCGTACAGAGGGACCGTCAGCCGGCGTTCTCCGTTGATTGCGCTTTTTAAGGCAATTTTTGTGATGTCATAGATACTGTAGGTAATGGCCGCTCCCTTATGTTCCCATAACAGCCCGATCTTTCCGTCAGCATGCTCGGTCAGGCAGGAGTAAGCGAAATAAGCGTTATTGACTGCAAAGGTATAGCCCAGGGTCATAGAATTGTCATCATCCACCAGGAATACGTAAATACGGCCGTCGGAACGGCTGTTGGGATTGCCAGGGCAAGCGACCAAGATTGCGTCCTTGCCGTCGATCTGCTGGGAATACATGATGGCGGAGACGTTACAGCCGGAGCGTGCCGGCACGCCGGTGGAAACGACCGCAGTGTTCCATACATAGTTTTCGCCATCCCAGACTGCGTCCGCATAGGCGACTGCGTTCTGGCTGCTGCGGACAAACAGACGCAGGGTGCCGTCGTCTAATTCAACCAGTTCACACTCACTGCTAAAGCCGTTGGTTCCGGGTACATCTTCAGTTCTGTGCCAGGTGGCGCCGTCGTCCTTGGACCAGATGAAGCTGGAATGTTCAAGGTTAGGAGTGCTGCTGGCAGAATCAAAGTGGTTGTAGAACGGAATAACAATGGTGCCGTCCCTAAGCAGCGTGCCACGGCCTGGAGAAACCAGCAGGCCGGTCTCGGTGTTCCGCTTGATCTGGGGATTCAGATCGTTCATGTTCCAGGTTGCTCCATTATCTGTTGATGTGAGCAGCCACATATAGCCGGTATTGTAGACGTGGAGATCGGAACCCTTGTAGAACACATTTTGCTTAATATCCTGGGAGGTGTTCACCTGCTTCTGCGTCAGTACGAGGATGGAATCGTCCTCTCCTACTTTGAAAAGATTGAACCATTCATCTACTACATATTCAGTGGGCTGACTGGTGGCACGGTCGATTACAGGCGAATAACCATTCTCGCCCACATCGCCTACATAGTAGGGATAAGAGGTAATATCGCTATTAGTAGGAGAAATGTTGACTTTGCTGTAGTTGTTAGTCAGAGCCAAACGCTCTACACCATCTATGTTGATGTAGCCGGTGCCGGCACCCGGCATTTTAAAGCCGCCCATAGTTGTGACGCCGGTAGGGTTCACATCGGCGATTAGATAGATGGTTTCGTCGCTTCCCTGGATTAGAGCCGGGTCAATGATCGTGGTAGCCCGATTGCCTGCATAGCCGTTGCTGTCGGGAAAATAAATGGGGAAGTTGTATTCCCAGGTGGCGCCATTGTCCTTGGAGATGCTGACAATAGTGTCCAGACCTCCGCCGTCACCACCGGTTCCCCAGCGGGTATCAGCCGCCGCCATAAGCCAGCCATTTTGCAGGGTAATGATTGCGGGAATACGGAAGTTCTGACTTCCTCCAGTTCCCCCGTTCATGGGCTGGCCTGTGGTAGAGCTGCCTGCAAGAGGTCCGGCCTGGGGCAGAGCCCAATCCGTCTCTGCTGTCCGTTTCATTCGTTTTCCAGAAGAAGGAGTGGCTGATTCAGCGTCAGTATTCCTCTTACCGGAAGAAGGAGTGGCTGGTTCGGTGTCCGATCCTTCTTCCTTGGAAGAACTCCTGTTTGATTTTAGATCCGCTTCCTGTCTTTCTGCCGTTTCTTTTCTGGGCTGGCTGTCAGCTTCCTTTCTTCGAGCCTCTGAAGAGGTTCCCTTTAGATTCGTTTCCTCTGCTAGGTTTTCTGTGCCGGTTTCTTGGGAGCTGCCTGCTTTGGCATAGGCTGGAAGTTTGTTGCAAAATAGTGTCATCACCATTATAAAACATAGCAGAAATGATAAAACACGCTTTTTCATAGTTTTTCCTCTCTTCGCAAGATTTTTAATATAGGCTGTTTAACAGTAGGTATAACCAAAAAGAAACTTAATACTTCGTGATTGCTTAGGCAGGAACACCTTATAGAATCGCCCTTTCCTAAAGATACATTAAAAGGCTGGCTCTGGTTGCTGCTATTTGTTTGGCGAAAATAGGGCTGACAGGCAGTTCAGAGCTTTATTTCGTTTTTAGAGAGAAGCTTCCTTTGAGAAATGTAGGACATTGTTCCGGAAGCTAAATCCTTTTAAAGAGTCTGGGATACCAACGGCCGGATAGATTAGGAATTCCGGTTTGTTTCCGGTAAATTCAGAAGGTCAAATTCCTTTGATTGGATGATACCCTATCATCTGATCAGATGATGAGCTATCTCGGTACTTGACTGTTATAATTTTCTTCACCTCCTGCTATAAATTTATGGTAGTGTCTCAAAAGTCATTCTAATTTTTGGAATGATACTATATAGAATTTAAGTTAACTTTTTGTGTCTTTTCCAAAAAACCTATTGTATTTTCAAAAAACAGGGTGTATAATATTTAGCGAAATAAATACAGGGGAGCTTGTGTTAGCAGGCTGAGAGGAAGTAACCGAACTTCGATCCTATAACCTGATGCGGATAATACCGCCGTAGGAAGTCATATACAAGGATTTTTTACAGGAGGCATCCAAAAGGATTGTCTCCTGTTTTTATTTTGCAACTGAAAACGCAGGGGAGCTTGTACTGACAGGCTGAGAGGAAGGTATCACCTTCGACCCTTATACCTGATGTGGATAATGCCGCCGTAGGAAACACTTGCGCTCTGTTACAGGAGGATACCACAAAAGGTATTCTCCTGTTTTTTCTTTATCTTTTGAGAAAGGAGGAAACGAGATCCACTTATGTGGCGGACTGAGGGGGAGAGCCCTGAGTCTTGTATATCAGCGATGGGAAGCCGTGTTCCGGCGTGAGAGGATGCCAGTAAGCATCGACCGAACTTCCATGCAGTTTCCATTGGGGTAACTGTGACTATTTCTGGAAGCGCCGCTGATGACTGACGTTTCCTAATTCACTCAAAGGAGAAATTGAATATGAACAAAACTAACACAAAAAAATTAGCGATTGCCGGTGTATTCTGTGCTGTTGCTGCTGTGGGAAGTCTCTTTTCTTTCCCTGTTTTCGGGAGCAAATGCTCTCCTGTTCAACACATGGTCAACATCTTGTGCGCAATTCTGCTCGGTCCCGGTTATGGACTGGGTGCAGCCTTTGCAGCGGCTTTGATTCGTAATCTGCTTGGTCTTGGAAGTCTGATGGCTTTCCCTGGCAGTATGTTTGGTGCATTGGTGTGCGGCGTGGTTTACGCTAAGACCAAGAACATCTTGAGAACCTTGATTGGCGAAGTATTTGGTACTGCTATACTTGGTGGTCTGTGTGCTTACCCGATTGCAATTTTCTTTATGGGACAAAGCGCAGCCGGTCTTGCTTTTTATGCTTATCTCTACCGCTGGCGGCGCGATTATATCCGCAGTTTTGATTTACAGTTTGAAAAAATCCAACATTCTGCATATCATGCAGAAATCTCTCAACCGATAAGGAGGAAGAAAAATGTTTCAGACTATGCTTGAAAATGTACGAAAGAATTGTCCGCTGATTCATAACATTACCAACTATGTGACAGTCAATGACTGTGCAAATATCGTGATTGCCTGCGGCGCATCCCCTATCATGGCTGATGATAAGGAGGAAGTTGCGGAAATCACTACGATCTGTTCCGGTTTGAACATCAATATCGGTACACTGAATAGCCGAACGATTGCATCCATGCTGATTGCAGGCAAACGAGCCAACGAACTGAACCATCCCGTTGTGTTAGACCCCGTGGGAGCCGGTGCATCCAAACTGAGAACCGAAACCGCCATGCAGCTTCTCGAAGACGTAAAGTTCTCCGTTATCCGTGGTAATATCTCTGAAATTAAAACCTTGGCTTCCGGCAGTGGCACAACAAAAGGCGTGGATGCTGACGTAGCAGACAAGGTGACGGAAGAAAACCTCGATGATGTGATTGCTTTTGCGAAAGCATTTGCAAAGAAAACCGGAGTGGTCATTGCCATCACCGGTGCTATCGACATTGTAGCAGACAGCAATAAGGCTTACTGCATCCGTAACGGACATCCAAAGATGTCTTCCATTACCGGAACGGGTTGTCAGCTTTCTGCTATGACTGCGGCTTTTGTAACTGCAAATCCCGATCATCCTTTGGAAGCTACGGCTGCTGCTGTTTCTGCTATGGGTTATGCAGGTGAGGTGGCTCACAGCAGACTCACCGAAATGGATGGCAACTCTACCTACAGAAATTACATCATTGATGCGATTTACAATATGACCCCAGAGATGCTGGAGAAAGGGGCAAAATATGAAGTGCGATAAAAAAGCAATGCTGCTCTACGCTGTCACGGATAGAGCTTGGATTGGCAAACAGAGTTTGTACGAACAGGTGGAGTCCGCCTTGAAAGGCGGTGCAACTTGTGTTCAGCTCCGTGAAAAGGAACTGGACGATGAAACATTTCTGAATGAAGCTATGGAAATCTCGGCTCTGTGCAAACGGTACGGCGTTCCGTTCTTCATCAATGACAATGTGGAAATTGCAATCAAGTGTCATGCTGACGGCATCCATGTTGGACAGGAAGATATGGAAGCCGCACAGGTTCGCCAGAGAGTTGGCAATGATATGATGATCGGTGTTTCTGCACACTCGGTTGAAGAAGCTCTGGAAGCTGTCAAGAACGGCGCAGATTGTCTTGGCGTAGGTGCAATGTTTTCCACATCTACAAAAACGAACGTAAATGTTCTGCCGAAAGAAACGCTTCGTGATATTTGTGCTGCTGTTGATATCCCTGTGGTTGCCATCGGCGGCATTGGTAAATCCAACATTTCTCAGCTTGCTGGTACTGGTGTAGATGGTATTGCATTGGTCAGTGCCATTTTCGCAGCTGATGACATCGAAAATGAGTGCCGTTTGCTTCGCAAGCTGTCAGAAGAAATGGTGAACGCATGAAGATAAAGTGTGCGATCTTCGACTTTGACGGAACGCTCTTCGATTCCATGTTCATTTGGGACAGTATTGGTGAAATCTATCTCCGTTCCCTTGGAAAAGAGCCGAAACCGTCTATGCGTGAAGATGTCAGACCACTGAGCCTTTATCAGTCCGCCTGCTATTTCAAGAAAGAATATGACATCTCTCTTTCTGTAGAGGAAATTATGGCAGGTGTCAATCAAACGATTGAGCAATTCTACATCCATGAGGTTTTACCGAAGCCCGGTGTTGTCGATTTCTTGGAACAGATGAAAAAAGCTAAGATCCCGATGTGTATTGCAACGGCATCTGACCGCTATCAAATCAAAGCTGCTCTTAGCAGATGTGAAATGGAACACTATTTTGAAGCAATCTTCACTTGCAGTGAAGTTGGACATGGTAAGGATGAACCTGTCATTTTTCAAAAGGCAATGGAACATTTTTGTGCTGATCGTAGTGCTACCATTGTTTTTGAAGATGCCATTCATGCTATTCAGACAGCCAAAGCTGACGGTTTTGCAGTAGTCGCAGTATTCGATAACAGCGAGAAACGGCAAACCGAAATCCGTGATCTGTCAGATTGCTATATTACGGATTTTGAACATACAGAAGAATTTTGGGAGCTTGCTTCGGCTGAGTAAGCCGAAAGCTTCAAGCGGCACATTGGGGGCACCACCTTATGCCGCTATATAAAACGATGCTGAAAACGAAAGGAGTACAAAACTATGAAAATGAAAACAGCATTGACCATTGCAGGAAGTGACTGCAGTGGAGGCGCCGGTATTCAGGCAGATATGAAAACAATGACCATGAATGGTGTTTATGCCATGAGTGCAATCACAGCACTGACTGCGCAAAACACAACCGGCGTGAGAGCAATTCAGGAGTCAACACCAGATTTTCTGAAACAACAATTGGATGCGATATTTGAAGACATCTATCCCGATGCCGTAAAAATCGGAATGGTAGCATCCAGCGAGCTGATCCGTGTCATTGCGGACAAACTGAGATACTATGATGCCAGGAACATTGTTGTTGACCCTGTTATGGTGGCAACCTCCGGCTCTGCCCTAATGAAAAATGATGCAGTTCAGACCTTGATTGAAGAATTACTGCCTCTTGCCATCCTCATGACTCCAAACATTCCGGAAGCACAAGTTCTTTCCGGTCTGACCATTGAAACAAAAGAGGATATGGTGACTGCGGCAAAGCAAATCGGAGACAGCTACCATTGTGCTGTTTTGCTCAAAGGCGGACACAGTATCAACGATGCCAACGATTTGCTTTATGCAAACGGAGGGTCTCAATGGTTTGAGGGTAAGCGTATTGACAATCCCAATACCCACGGCACAGGATGTACACTCTCAAGTGCCATTGCATCCAATCTTGCCAAGGGATTTACACTCGCTGAATCCGTTCAGAGAGCAAAGGACTATATCTCTGGTGCTTTGGCAGCAATGCTTGATCTTGGAATGGGTTCCGGTCCGATGAACCACTTGTTTGACCTGAATAGTAATTACATGAAGGAGGCTGAGTAATATGACCAATTCTGTATCTTACCGCCTTCATGATGCGGCAGCTTCCATTTGGGAAGCGTGCCTGAAGCATCCCTTTGTCACCGGCATTGGTGACGGAACGCTTGCCGTAGAGAAGTTCCAGCATTTCATGTTGCAGGACTACCTCTATCTGTTTGACTATGCACGCGTTTTTGCCTTGGGTGTGGTCAAGGCCAGAGCTCCCGAACTGATGCGGACTTTTGCCGCCAATGTGGACGCTATTCTGGGTGGTGAGATGAAGATCCACCGTGCCTACATGAAACGTCTTGGTATTACAGAGGAGCAGGTATTTGCGGTGAAACCTGCCCTCGATAACCTCTCTTACACCAACTATATGCTATCTGTTGCAAGCTCCGGTAGTCCCATGGAAATCGTTGCCTCTATTCTCGCCTGCTCCTGGAGCTATGCGGAGATCGGACAGGCACTTGCCACCATCCCCGGCGCAGCGGAGCATCCCTTCTACGGTGAATGGATTCAGGGCTATGCCGCTGAGGAATATGCCGCTACGAATCAGGCTTTGATTGAATTGATGGATTCTCTGGCGGCAAATGCCACCGAGGAGCAAATTGCATATCTGACAGAGGTCTTTGTCAACTGCAGCCGGTATGAGCTGGGCTTCTGGGATATGTCTTGGGAAATGCGGACATGAGTATTCTGAGCTTCGACAACGTTTCCTACCAGTACCCCAGTGAGGATTTTGATATCATCGACCGGCTCTCCTTTTCCGTGGAACCAGGCTCTTTTCACTGCATCATCGGCATCAGCGGCTGCGGCAAGAGCACCATTTTTCGCATGACCAATGGTCTGCTGAAGCCGAAGGCCGGCAACATCTGTGTCAACGGCAGCCCCATTACCGGGCAAAACCATTACTGCGGCTATATGCCCCAAAAGGATATGCTGTTCCCATGGAGAACGATCGGCGAAAATCTGGCGCTTCCTTTGGAGATCCAGCGGAGGTATACAAAGTCAGAGCAGCGGGAGCTGATTGATGCAGCCTTGGCAGATGTGGGTTTGGATGGCTGTAGGGACAAGCGTCCGGACGAACTCTCGGGCGGTATGCGCCAACGGGCCGCTTTTGCCCGTACTATGCTCACCGGCAGTGATCTGCTGTTATTAGACGAGCCTTTTTCTGCACTGGACTTCCTTACCCGCATTTCCATGCAGGAGTGGCTTCTGGATCAGTGGCAGCGCCATAAAAAAACGATCCTGTTCATCACCCACGATGTGGAGGAAGCCGTATTTCTATCTTCCAGCGTATTGGTAGTGGAGAAAACGCCGATTCACACGCTAAGAGAGATTCCGGTTCCCATGGACTATCCCCGCACCCGGCAGGATTTGACCCGCCCGGATATCGTGGAGCTGCGGGAGCAGCTGGTGGATATGCTGAGAAAGCAGGTGACGGAATGAAGAAAGCCTGTAGAAGCAATCTTCCGGCCCTCATTTTCCTGTTTGCCTTGCTGATGCTGTGGCAGCTTGGGGCGATGAAGGTAAACGCTGCCTATATTATGCCTACCCCCATTCAGATCCTGCAAAAGCTATGGGAACTGCGTACTGTGCTGTTTACCGTACATCTTCCCGCTACCATGCTGGTCACTCTTGTGGGGTTGGCCATCTCGCTGGTGTTTGGCTTGGGTCTTGCCATACTGATGGATGCCAGTCCATTTTTCCGGAAAGCCATGTATCCGGTGGTCGTGGCATCCCAGACGATCCCGACGACTGCCATTGCGCCGTTGTTCGTGCTTTGGTTCGGCTACGGCATCTGGAGCAAGGTGCTGGTGACAGTACTCATCACATTTTTCCCCATTACCATCACAGTATATGACGGTTTGCAGTCTGCAAAGGTGGAAATGACGGAACTGCTGCTGACCTACGGCGCAACAAAGCGAGATATTTTTTTCAAAATCAAAGTCCCCTGTACGCTTCCATACTTTTTCTCCGCTATCAAAATGGCCATTCCTATGAGCATCATTGGTGCTGCCATCGGTGAATGGCTGGGTGCGCAAAGCGGTCTGGGATATTTCTCCCGGCGCATGATGACGCAGCTGGATGGCGCAGGTGTCTTTGCGCCTATCGTACTGCTTTCTGTAGTTGCGATGCTGGCTGTGGCGCTTGTAGCATTGCTGGAGAAAAAAGTTGTTCGCTGGCGGGGAGAATTTTAAGAGAGGTTATCATTATGAAACGTATATTATCTATCCTGTTAGTTTGTGTGCTGTTACTTTGCGGATGCAGCACAACAAACAATAACGGAAATTCTGACAAATTAAAAGAATTGGACGTGGTACTGGACTGGTATCCCAACGCTCTGCACGCCTTTATGTATGTAGCCATTGAGAAAGGATACTATGAGGAAGAGGGTTTGAAGGTAAACATCCAGTTCCCATCCAACTCCAATGACGCTATTTCTCTTGTGGCAGCCGGACAGGCAGACATTGGCCTGTACTATCAGCAGGATGTTATTCAGGCCCGCACAAAGCAGAATGTTCCTGTGAAGTCCATCGGAGCTGTCGTGCAGGGGCCGCTGAATATTGTGCTGTCTCTGAAAGAAAAGAATATTACCACCGCCGAAGATTTGGTGGGCAAGACCATCGGTTACGCCGGTACGGAGCTGTCGGAGGCATTGATCCGCAGTATTATGAATTATGTGGGTGCTGACTATAGTGATGTGACCATGATTGATGTCGGCTTTGATCTGATGAGTTCAATGACTACCGGAAATGTGGATGCCACCATCGGCTGTCTCGTCAACCATGAGGTTCCTCAGATGGAGGAAGAGGGCTTCGCTGTGAATTGGTTTGCTTTGGATTCATATGGCGTCCCCTCCTACTATGAGGGTGTGTTCCTTGCCAATGATGAGACTATCGCTAATGATAGCGAGATGCTCAGTGCTTTTTTGCGGGCATCTGCCAAGGGATTTGCCGATATGAAGGCTAATCCGGAGGAGGCACTACAGATCCTGCTGGCCAACCAGAATGAAGAGAACTTCCCTCTGTCTGAAACAGTAGAACGCAAGAGCATGGAAGTTTTGCTGCCTATGATGGAAACTGCGGATGCCTCTTTCCTGTCCCAGTCTGATGAATGCTGGCAGGAAAACATTGACTGGATGCTGGAGCAGGGCCTCATTTCTGAAACGGCCGCTCTGGATGAAGTCCGCATCAATCTGGTGTACTGATGATGGCACGCTGTGTAATTATAGGCGGTGCGGACATCAATAATTAGAAAGCTCTAACTGAGCAACTAAGCAAACACAAATAAAAGAGCATCGGAGGACTGTGCATCGCAATGCACTGGGGCAGATTCTCTGCTCCTCGGTCGGATAAGATGTCGAGTGCGCTCGGTTATGAAAATAACCGGGCGCTGATTTTTTAGAAAGGATTTGATAACAATGAACTTATTGAAAGACAACATCAAAAAATGTATTTTAAGTACCTTGCCGCAGCCTTTGGCTCGTCGCTGAGCAGTACGATTTACGGTTTTGTGGATATGATCGTGATCGGCAGATACGAAGGCCCTGCCGGATGCGGCTAAGGCTGGCATTTCTCCTATCTGGAATATTATTTTCAGTTTAGGCTTATTATTTGGTATCGAAGGAAGCGTTTATTTCAGCAACATCCGAGGCAGGGAACAAAAAGACGGCGAGAATGAAAACGAATACTTCACCGTTGCTACCATTGGTGCGGCATTTTTCGCAGTGCTTTGTACGGTTATTTTCGTTTTCTTTGACAAGCAGATTTTGATGCTCTTTGGTGCGGATGAAGCATTTCTTCCGAAAAGTAAAGAATATCGTTGTTACCGGCTTTTCCTCTTTCTTTGTAGATGTGGCAATGGGTATTGTCACTGCCCTGCTCAACAACCAGATTATGAAATACACCGGTGCAGACGCAGATCGCCAGTCACCGCAGGCAGCAAAAGGATGCTGCCACACAGATCTTCTCCGGTCTGGTGAAGTGTGCGGACTGCGGATGGCCGATGCGTTTCGGTACTAACAGTCAGAACAAGAAACCGTACAGCCATTACATTTGCAGTTAATATGGGCAAGGATTAAGACAATGTTCTGCCCACTATATCCGACTATATCCGCTATGACTACCTCTACCACTACGTTCTGACAAGAATACAGGATTTATCGAGACAGGCACAGTTGGATGAACAGGCACTTCTGCATCGGCTGCTGAAAGCGAGTGACCAGGAGATTGCCTCCAATGCAAAAAGGCAGAGCGCAGAGCTTACAAGAGCCGAGAAACGCAGAACAGAGGTTGACCATGACTTCTTACTCCTTGTGTTCGCAGGATGCTTTGCAACAGAGAGTATTTTGTGGCGCTCAATTTTGATTACAGCGGGAATCATTATCTTTTCTTGCGGAATATGGGTAGCACTATATCTTGAGCGAGAATCTGGTTATTATAAATGTGAAAAATGTGGTCATATCTATGTACCAGATGCTGCAAGCCACTCTTTTGCCATGCATTTGGGAAAGACACGCTTCATGAAGTATCCAAAGTGTGGACAAAAAGTTGGCAGAGAAAGGTTCTAACGAAAGAAGGCAAAGAATAAGACTTTCAGTTTGATAAAACTCCCAATTCATCCAGCCCAAAGCTGCCGTTGCAGAAGCCATTCCCACAACGGCAGTTTTTATTTTCTCCTGAGCCGGAAGTTCAAGCGTTTTGGATTTCAACTGTGCGGCAGTGAGCGTTTCAGAATAGAGGTTCCCTTCCGCATGGCGGTGCTGGCGGATGGGTGTGCCTCTAATCTTCCAGAAAACTCGTTCCTATCCCAGAAACGGGCAGTTGCATGGCGGTCTATGTAAATCTCCGTGTCATCATAAAGGTAGCGTTTGGTATTAGCAAAATGCTCTACGGAAATCGTGCATTTGTCTTCCTTTCTCATAAGCATATTTGCGATATACCCCTGGCTATAAAAGGAACAATATTCCAGCCCCCAACACATCCGCAATGGAATGTGATAAAAAGAAGGGGTATAGATTTTTCCTTCCGCTTTTTTCGTACAGAACATAATACAGAGTACCTAAAAGCAGCCCAATACCAGCTGCGGATACCATGCCTTGATAGGTGTGGAAGGAAAAACGCACAAGAAGAGAGAATAAAAATGCGCCTCTTACTTTTTTCGGATTAACGCATAGGCACATACCTAGGAAATAAATTTCCTCATATATTCCATTTAACAGGGCATAGATAAGAATCGAACCATCAATCACAGGTAAGGAAACCGGGACGGCTGCGCTCATTACCGCATCATAAGCGCCAATCTGTACATAGGAGACTACGATAAAATAAAGGTCCATCATCAAAGCGGCTACAGCAAATAAGCCTACGGAATACAACGTCGTTTTAGGCGTAACATGTATCCTCCATTGAGAAAAATCAAAATTCCGCAGCCACAAATAAAAAAGGGCAATCAGCAGCAATATAAGCTGCAGCATAAAAGCGCCATAATTATCTGCCGCAGAAAACTCAACCGCTCCCTCAAACGAGCCGGTATCGGTATTAGCGAAATAACCCCTAGTAGATGTACAGATCACATTTCCAAACAGGATTACAGTGAGAATGCCTATATCCCACCATCTTAGCTCCCTAACTGGTTCTTTGTTCCTTTTTAATCGCTCTAGTAGTTTCAATGTTTCCTCCTTATGTTATAATTCTTTCCGCCTAGGCGGCAATGCAGCAGAACTCTTTTTTAAAAAGGCTCCGCTCCTTTTTGAACAAGCCGGCCAACAGCCTATATGTTAAAAATCACGCTTCTCTAAAGCCGTTCTTGCTCAAAATCAGACTTTTTTAATACATACCGCTTTCTTCCCAAAAGGCTCTCGTCCCCTCTGTAGGCATCCTTTTCCTCCAGACGAGAAAGCGCCTTGTCCTGCAGAGACTTTTTAAGCGCAGCCAGAAGATGCTCTCTTAAAAATTTAGGATGCTCTCCTCTTTGAATGCCAATAACCCCTTCTATAACAGCAGAACAGTAAAACGCCTCCTGCCTATGCCGTACCCGGAGCTTTTGAGCAATCGGATGAAATATCAGGTTTGCCAAAACAGAGCCGTAGAAAGTGGTAATAAGCGCCAAAGACATATCTCTGCCCATGCTGAAGGTTCCACCCATGCCAGGTTCCATGCCCTTTAGCATATTGATCAAACCAATCAAGGTTCCTATCATACCAAAGGCCGGGGCATAGGTGGCAGCCTTCTCATAGAATCCTGCCGCCCGGTCATGACGGTTCACCATATCCTCCAGCTCCTTTTCCAAGACGCAGCGTATCTTCTCCGGCTCCTGTGCGTCCACAGCCATCAGAAGGCTTTGCTTAAAAAAAGGCTCCTTTATTTCCTCTGCCTTAGACTCCAAAGCCAACAGGCCATCCTTTCTGGCCAATATCGCCAAATCTACCAGCTGATCCACAAGCTCCACAATATCATACCTGTTACCCCTAAACAAAACTCTTATGTGTCCTGGAATATCACGCAGGATGCTAGAAGAATAGCTTGCGACAGAGGCTGCCAGAGTGCCTCCTGCTACGATTAAAAAGCTGGAAATATCTATAAAATTACTGACACTTCCAATTCCAATGCCATTGATAATCAATAAAAAGCCTGCCGCAATCCCAATCATTGTCATTAAATCCATACTTTTCCCCCTTGTTCATTATCTGCTTCTTCCAGCAGTATGCTCATTCAGAAGCCTATTTTTAAGCACTGTCCGCAACTAACGGTTCAAACGTTACAGGCTCCTTAATACAAATCGTATTCTTGCGTCACCAATTATGAGAATTCGTATTACTCAGCCTTTCCATCTGCAATCTTAACGATTTTTTAACTTATGAACAAAGTATATCAAAAAATATATTATATTTCTACTTAAATATATCTTCTTTTCATCATAGAATCTCAAATGCAGGCACATGAAGGATTGTGCTTTCTAAAAATACCGATTCTCCTATGATTTGTGAAAAGCACTAAAGCATTGCCCCGCAACAAGTCCTTGACAAACCACAGACTCTTGTAATCACTGATAGATACCCTTCGATCATTCTGATTTAGCATGTTACAAAAGCAAATTTCTCGCTCAAAGCCTTCCAATATAGTAAAATGAAAGCTCCCTTATCAATCTGCCTTTACACAGAACCATTTTCTGTGAGAAGCAGAACCGGCTTCTTTTATTTGTCCGGTCGAAAAGGCGTTAGCATAGAAACGCTTACAGCCATGTAAATATGGGTATACTGGGACTATCAGACAGAGCAAACGGTTTACAGCTCAGCCGAAACATGGGGAAGGATTGCGGAGAAATATATCAATTATGGAGGAAACCATGGAGAGAACGACATACGGGTATATCCGTGTTTCAAGCGCCGATCAGAACGAGGATCGTCAGGTAATCGCTATGCGGGAGCAGGCGATTCCAGAACAAAACATCTACACAGATAAGCAGTCCGGAAAGGATTTCGATCGGCCCCAATATAAACGCCTTGTAAAAATGCTGAAAGCAGGCGATCTGTTATATCTGTTGAGCATCGATCGCCTGGGGCGCAACTATGAAGAAATACAAAACCAATGGCGGCTTCTGACAAAAGACATTGGGGTGGATATCTGCGTGTTGGATATGCCCCTTCTGGACACCCGGAATGGAAAAGATTTGATGGGAGCCTTTATTGCAGACCTGGTACTGCAAATCCTTTCCTTTGTAGCCCAGAAGGAACGGGAAAACATCCGAAAACGTCAGGCGGAAGGGATTGCAGCAGCTAAAGCCAGAGGCGTGGTGTTTGGCCGGCCCTTTGTAAACGCTCCAGATGATTTCCTTCAGATCGTAACAGAGTGGCGAAAAAATAGTATCCCTTTTTCCGAAGCCTTAAGCCGCAGTGGTCTAAGCTCATCCACCTTTTACCGCCGCCTGAGAGAGCAGCAAATGGTAAAAGCTACCAGAGAATAGCATCAAATGTCACAATGTACACCTTTTGATAGCTGCCAATATACATAAAAAATAACATATAAACTCTTTATTTTCAATATAATTTTATTAATTTTCATCCTCTTTTTGTCTAACTAAAAAGGGGAATTTCTACCATTTGCATCCTGGGGCATTTTATCAAAAGGTGTACTTTTTGACAAAGTCTGTATGAGAGTGTCCCAAAGGTACTTCAAACTCAAACTTGTACCTGATATAGATATATTAATAAATCTATTATTAAATAACTTAATACATGAACAAAATAAAGGCTTATATTCTACAACTTTACATCAAAAAAACCACGAACTAATGGTTGAATAATGGATATGATCAGACTTTACTAAGAGTAGGACGGCTATTTTACAATCCAGAGCTTCACAAATTAAAATTTCAAATATTTAGTTTTAAAATAGCTGGATGGGGCGGGGGTGAAAGAAGATTTGGGATTGTTCCTGATAGAGCGGTATGATATACTGGAAAAGAAACAAAATTGTGTTGCAGGGTGGCGTTGACCAAAAGATGGAAAGCGGTGCAGATGGAATTTAACCTTCAGGACGTAATGGCCTTTGGGTTTTTGATGATTACATTGCTTACCTTTAGGTGTTGAAACAAGATGACACCTGGAATCAGAAGGTATGGTTGGACGCAGCACACAGGAGGAAAGAGCCGGGAGGATGGAAGATGGCAAGAGAACAAATATTAGTGCTGAATATAAACCAGCTAAAGACTCCTGGTGTTTTTGAAACATTTTTAGAGCAGGTTTCTCCTGATCGGCGGCAGCGTGTGGAGCGCCATGCAACGGTATCAGGCAAGCTCCAGTCCTTGGGGGCAGGACTGGTTTTGAACGAAATACTGGAACAATTTGGTTTAAATTCATCAGAGACAGTTCTGGAATATGGGGAGAATCAAAAGCCTTACATCCCCCATTGCTCCCAGCTTCATTTTAATCTGACTCATTCTGGAGACTATGCGGCGGGGGTGTGGGCCCACACCCCGGTAGGAATTGATATTGAACAGGTAGGAAGTGATGGGGAAGAGGTTGCCAGGCGTTTTTTTCATGAAAGTGAGCTTCGCTGGCTGGAAGGCTTATCCTCGGAGGCTGAGCGTATCCAGGGCTTTTTTCGTATGTGGGTCTTAAAGGAAAGCTTTTTGAAGGCTACAGGATTAGGTATGAGGCTGCCGTTAAATGCATTCGAGATTCGGATAGAGGATGAGGACATTTCTGTAAAGCAGAAGGTCAATGAAAATACATATTATTTTAAGGAATTTGAACTGGAGGGCTGCCGGGGAGCTGTATGCGCGGAGGAGCCGGAGGTCAGGGGATGGAGATTAGAAAAAATATTGCTTTAGGATGTGATTGATTCTATCAGGAGAATTTAAAAGGAATTTATGTTCAGGAAAAGCTTGATCAAGAACCATCGGAAGCAAGCGCCACAAGGTTCACACATAAAATGAAATGTTGCCATATTTTTAAGAAACTGCTATACTTAATTCAAGGATGAGTAAATTATAAGGAGATGCTATATGCGATTAGAGAGTATAGATACGAGTTCTCTGGCAGAGCGAGTAGCGGATAAAATCGAGGGATTAATTATAGATAATCAGTTGAATTCGGGGGATAAACTGGCTAATGAGATAGAACTGGTTTCTCAATTAGGCGTTGGCAGAGGAACAATTCGGGAAGCAATGAAAATTCTTGAGTCTAGAAATGTTGTGGAGATTCGCCGTGGAAAGGGAACTTACATATGTGATAATCTAGGGATGGTAGGAGATCCTCTGGGATTTCGTTTTGCTCATGATAAGAAAAAACTGGCAGAGGATTTAAGCGATCTGCGGTGCATATTGGAACCTGAGATTGCAGCGTTATCTGCTGAAAAAGCAACGGAGCAAGACATTGAAGAGCTGCAGAAGATTTGTACGGATGTAAGTGAAATGATAAAGAGGGGGGAAGATTATAGTCAACGTGATATTGAATTTCATGTGAAGATTGCCACTATAACAGGTAATCTTGTAATACCCCAGCTGATTCCATTAATTACACAGGGGGTATCGTTGTATGTGAACCTTACTAATCACAATATGGCAGGTTCGGCAGCCATTACACATCAAAAGGTGGTGGACGCTATCAAACGCCATGATTCAGAGGGAGCTTACGCTTCGATGCTGGAACATATGAAGGAAAATCGAGAGAATCTGGAATTATTAAAAAAGAAGTGAAACGAATCGATAGGTGATATTGTAAAATAGAAATGCAATAGTAAATTGAATAAAAAGCAGTCTTTCTAAAACAAAAAATCACGGTTCTAAGTGGCTTTTATAGCGATTTAGAAACCGTGTTTTTTGTGCAGTATTTTAGTCGGAGCCGTGTTTTGTAACCGCTCATTTTTAGACATATTTAACAAAAACAATCTTGCTATTTTGGCGTTTTGTATATTGATTAAAAATATAGATAACATATAATAATATCATCATACAACGTGATGACATTATGATAAAATCGAAGAAAAGGAGAAGGATATGGGAAGAAGCAGTGATATTTTAAAAGGGCCAGAATGGGCCAATGTCAGAGCACTCTATAAATCCTCCGGTTTTACGGAGGAAGAATTGAAGAAACCACTGATTGCGGTGGCAAATTCTTATAATACGGTGTGTCCCGGACATGCGGTTCTGAAACAACTTACGCAGAGAGTGAAAGAAGGAATCTATGCAGCAGGTGGAACACCCGTAGAATTTGGAACGATTGGAGCCTGTGACGGTGTGGCGATGAGCCATAAAGGAATGCAGTATATCCTTCCGGCAAGAGAGATGATTGCAGATGATATTGAGGCGATGATAGAGGCGCATCGGCTGGATGGACTGGTGATTTTGGGATCTTGCGATAAAATTGTTCCGGGAATGATTCTGGGAGCGCTGCGCGTGAATCTTCCAACGGTATTTGTCAATGGAGGGCCTACGCTTCCGGGAAGAATGAAAGAAGGGAATCCTTATGGTGGGGAGTATATTGATCATTCTATTATTCAACAGTCAGAAGGCGCTTTAAGCCAGGGTAGCATCACACAGGAAGAATTTGACTGGATTGAGAATAATGCAGTTCCTACAATCGGTTCTTGTGCAATGCTGGGAACGGCGAATACAATGTGCTGTCTAGCTGAGGCTATGGGACTATCTTTACCGGGAAGCGCAGCAGTGCCTGCAGTTTACAGCCGCCGTCAGAGTATTGCTTTTGAGAGCGGTGTAGCAGTAATGAATCTGGTGAATAAGAATATTTGTATCAAAGATATTGTTACAAAGGATGCTATTATAAATGCTATTAAAGTAAATTCTGCAATTGGAGGCTCAACGAATGCAGTGCTGCATCTTCTGGCAATTTCCTATGAGGCAGGAGTTGACCTGGACATCTTTGAGTTTGGAAAGGTAAGCATGTCGGTTCCTCATCTGGTGCCTATGATTCCCGCAGGTCAATATACTTTGCTGGACTTTTATGAAGCTGGTGGAATTCCGGTTATAATGAAAGAATTGTCTTCCATCCTGAAGCTGGGCGGCATTACCTGTACGGGCAAAAGTATGGAAGATAATATACGCAGCGTAAAGAATAAAAACCGGGATGTAATCCGCAGCTTGGATCATCCGGTACATACAAGAGGCGGAATTGCTGTTCTGAAAGGAAATGTAGCGCCTGACGGAGCAGTTACAAAACCGTCTGCAATACCGGAACAGGCTCTGAAGTTCTGTGGTCCGGCTAAAATCTATGAAAGTGAGCATGAGGCGTTGGAAGGAATCAGGGCACATCAGGTACAGGCCGGAGAAGTTGTTGTAATCCGCAATGAAGGTCCAAAAGGCGGTCCGGGAATGCCGGAGATGTACAAAGTAATGAAGGTACTGGTAGGTATGAAGCTAGGAAGTAAGGTTTGTGTAATTACAGATGGACGTTTTTCAGGCTCTAACAATGGTTGCTTTGTGGGACATATCTGTCCGGAAGCGCTTGATGATGGTCCGATTGCCTATCTGAAGAATGGCGATATGATTACTGTAGACATACTGAAGGGAACGGTAGAAGCAGATGTGGATTTTGAACAAAGAAAACATGAAATCGTAAGGAAAGAGAAAACACCGGTACAAGGCTGCCTCTATCAGTATAGAAAGAATGTCGCAACTGCATCAAAGGGAGCCTACATAGCTACGAAGGAATCATAAATAAAGTGAAAATAAAAAAGGAGAAATTAGTATGTCAGGTGTATTGTTAGTTATGAATCTGGTGATCGCAATTGCGATTATGATAGCATTGATTTTGATTCCAAAGCTGAATCCTGCTATTTGTCTGGTTATTGCCAGTTTATATATGGGGGTAGCTTGTGGTTTGGGATTTGTTACGTCAATTAACACAATCGGAGCAGGTTTTGGAAATATGATGGCCGGTATTGGTCTTCCGATTGGCTTTGGTGTTATTCTGGGACAGCTGATGAGCGATACAGGCGCTGCTAAGGTGATTGCAAAAACAATTGTACATGCGGTACCTAATAAGTTCGTATTATATGCAATTGCAGGTGCAGGCTTTATTCTGGCTATTCCGGTATTTTTTGATGTAACATTTATTATCTTAATCCCAATCGGAATTGCTGTAGCTAAAGAGGTGAATAGACCTCTGGCATATGTGGTAGGTGCTTTAACAATTGGCGACGGTATTGCTCAGACTTTAGTACCTCCTACGCCGAATCCACTGGCAGCAGCTGATTTACTTAGCTTTAATCTGGGCTCTATGGTAATTATGGGGTTGATTATTGGCTCTATTGCAACCGTAATTTCTGTTTTCGTATATACCAAAATTCATAATACAGGATTTTTTAAACCGGAAAAAGATACAAATCAGATCATGGAATTGAATCAGGAAATGTTAGAAACGGAAGCAGCTGGTAAAACACCTTCATTCTTTGCATCAATGCTTCCTATCTTAATACCTGTTGTATGTATTTTGTTAGGAACCGGCGCATCTGCTATTTATGGAGATAATACTCCTGTGGCAGCACAGTTTTTAGGAAATAAGATTATTGCGATTATGTTAGGTACTCTTTGCGCCTATTTGATTGGATACAAATATCTTGGGAGAAATAAGGTAGAGCTTTCTGCCAATGAGGCTTTAAAACAGGCTGGCGTTGTGCTTTTGATTACAGGTGCAGGGGGATCGTTTGGTGCGGTTATCTCTGCTACAGATATTGGAAATGCACTGGTTAATACATTAAGCATTAACAGTGGTTCTGTAATTAAAGTATTATTTCTAGCTTACTTTATTGGATGTATTTTCCGTATTGCACAGGGCTCCGGAACTGTAGCAGGTATTACTGCTATGACGATTATGGCAACCATCGCTCCAAGCATTGCTATTCATCCGGTATATATCGCTCTGGCAGCTCTGGCAGGCGGAATCAGTGTTGGGCATGTTAACGATAGTGGCTTTTGGGTAGTAAGTAATTTGTCCGGCTTTAATGTAAAGGGAGGACTAAAGACCTATACTCTTGCACAGATTATTATGTCAATATCGATTATGGTTTTGACTTTGATTTTTGCGTTGGTGCTGCCAGGGGCAGTTGGATAATGGATCTGGTATGAATAAAGGCAGCTGAATATCATATCAGGCTGCTGTCTGAAGGAATCGTTTCTGAATATGAAATGTAAATCAAAAGAACGAAGCCATAAAATATGAGTCCTGTTCATGAAAGCAGCCTGCCAGTAATAGAATGAGAACAAGAGACATTTTCAGGTGATGAAGTGTGAAGGTTCTTGTATTTTTATCAGAGGTTATGGTGCCTTTAACTATTTTCTATATTGTAGGATTTGGTCTGCTGTCACGGCGTCCGGTGTTGGATGATTTTATAGAGGGAGCCAAAAAGGGAATGAGTACAGTGGCTGGAATCCTGCCCACGCTGGTAGGACTGATGGTTTCCGTAGGAATTTTGAGGGCTTCCGGTTTTCTGGATTTTTTGGGAGGTATATTGGCAATGCCTGCTGCCCTTATTCATCTGCCTCCCCAGATTGTGCCTGTCATTCTGGTGCGCTTGGTTTCTAACTCAGCGGCTACCGGGCTGGTTTTGGATATTTTCAAGGAATATGGTACGGACTCCTACCTGGGGCTTGTAGCCTCTATCCTCATGAGCAGTACAGAGACAGTGATGTATTGCCTGAGCGTTTACTTTGGAACTGTGGGGATTACAAAAACACGGTATACTCTGGCAGGCGGGCTCATAGCAACGGCTGTGGGAATTGCTGCCAGCGTGGTAATGGCAGGAGTCATGTCTTAGAAAAAAACGTTGCAAAATCAAGGGTTATTGACTATAATAACTATGGAAATCCGCTGTATGACATTAGAGCGTACAGCGGGTTTATGCTTTTGAGAGAAAAAGGAGCGCTTATGGAAACATACCTGAAGCTGCGTGAGCAGTACCCACGCTTTTTTTACAGAGGATACAGGATAGAAGAGTCTAAGAAAGAGCTGAAGCTTACGTACAGCTTCGAGACAGAAGGGCTTTCCTCTTTTCGGCCGGAATGGATATTTCCCAGGCCAGAAGGAGACAGACGCTGCTGGAAGAGGGACAGGCTTTTGCAGGAGCTGGTTTTTTCACTGGGACTGGTAGAGCTGGTCAGCTACTGGAAGCTTACCTGCTCTCCTCAGGTAGTGGTGGAAGCCGGCTCCTTAAGCCAGGAGCAGATTGACTGGTGGAAGGATTTATATTTTAATGGACTGGGGGAATTTTTTTATATAAATCGGATCAATGAAGCCAGGCTTGAGGATTTTATGGAAATCAAAGCCGGAAAAGCTCAAAGGGCAGCCGGCGCTCAAGGGGCCGATGATCATAGAGAGGCCGGGGGAACGTTCTCAGGGGAAGCTGGCATTGCCTTAAGAACCCAAGAACGGCCCATCAAAGGGGTTCTTGTCCCTATCGGCGGCGGCAAGGATTCCGCCGTTACTTTGGAGCTTATGAGACAGGCAGGGGAAAAGCTGTATGCATACGTTATCAATCCCAGAGGAGCCACCCTCCATACTGCGGAGGTTGCAGGTCTGGATGCGGCCCATAGGATTCATGTAAAGCGGACGCTGGATGTTCATATGCTGGAGCTGAACCAGAAGGAATTTTTAAACGGGCATACTCCTTTTTCCGCGCTGGTGGCATTTTCCAGCATATTAGCGGCCAGATTATATGATCTGCCTTATGTTGCCCTGTCCAATGAATCTAGTGCCAATGAAAGCACCGTTCAAGGCAGTACAGTTAACCACCAGTACTCCAAGAGCTTTAAGTTTGAGGCAGATTTCCACAGATACACGGAAGAATACCTACCAGGCAGCGCATATTATTTCAGTATGCTTCGCCCCTTAAGCGAATATCAGATTGCCCGGTATTTTGCGTCCCGGAAGCAGTACCACAGCATTTTCCGAAGCTGTAACGTAGGAAGTAAAACAGACAGCTGGTGCGGCCGGTGTCCCAAATGCCTGTTCGTGTATCTGATTCTGTCTCCCTTTCTGACACCGGAGGAGATGGTGCGTATGTTCGGACGGAATATACTGGAGGACGAGACAATGAAAGTGACCTTAGAGCAGCTGGTGGGGCTTCATGAGGAGAAGCCCTTTGAGTGCGTAGGAAGCCGGGATGAGATTAATACGGCGATTGTTCAAACCATTGACAGGATGGAAGCGAAGGGGAGAAGGCTCCCGGCTCTTCTGGCTTATTATAAAACCACAGGGCTGTACCAGCGGTATAAGGCTGCAGGGAACCTGTATTCCTCCTATTATGACGAAGAAAATCTGGTGCCTGCCCGCTGGGCAAGTCTGGTGAAGGACAGCTGTGTAAATGGATAATATCATCCATTGTGCCTGTAAAGGAGAAATGACGTGATTGAAAGAATAGAGCCCTGGATTAAGGGAAAACGGGTACTGCTTCTGGGCTTTGGAAGGGAAGGCCAGTCTACCTATCATGTGCTCCGGCAGCTTGGCAGCTATGCAAAATTGGATATTGCCGATCAGTCATCCCCAAAGGAGCTGCCTGACAGGGAGATGGTGTGGATAACGGGGCCGGATTATCAGAAATGCCTGGATAACTATGATGTGGTATTTAAAAGCCCAGGAATTGTGTTGGAAAAGGAGCCTTATGAGTATAAATGCAGGATTCTTTCCCAGACGGAGGTGTTTTTCCATTGTTTCCGGGATCAGATTATCGGCATTACCGGAACGAAGGGCAAAAGCACAGTTACAACATTGCTGTACCACCTTCTGAAGACGGGAGGGGAAAGCACCCTTTTGGTGGGGAACATTGGAATACCCTGCCTGGATCATATAGAGGAGGTCAGGCCGGAGACAAAGATCGTCTTTGAGCTGTCCTGTCATCAGCTGGAGTATATGACGGTATCTCCCCATATGGGCATTTTAGTCAATATTCATGAAGAACATTTGGATCACTATGGCACTATGGAAAAATATGTGGAATCCAAACGCCAGATTTATAAGCATCAGAAGGACTCGGATATCCTTATCTGCAATGTTCAATGTCTGCCGGAGACCGGTACTTGTCCGTCCTGCCTGATCCGGGCGGGAATGGATGAGCCGGAAGCAGAGCTGAATGTAAGGGAGAAAGGGGGAGAAACCTGGATTTATTTCAGGGACAGAGCCTTTCGGATTCCCGGAGACAAGATTAAGCTTCTGGGACAGCATAATTACTTTGATATTGGCATTGCCTACAGCGTGTGCGTGATTCTGGGAATGGATGATGAAACCTTTGAGGAGGGCCTTACATCTTATGAGCCGCTGCCCCACAGGCTCCAATATCTTGGGGAACGGGATGGAGTTAAGTATTATGATGATTCTATTTCCACTATTTGTGACACTACGATTCAGGCTCTTAAGACCCTGAAGGATACGGATACCGTACTAATAGGAGGTATGGATCGGGGAATTGATTACCGGGAGCTGATAGAGTATCTGTCCCTGTGCCAGGTGCCCCATATCATCCTAATGGAGTCTACAGGCAAGCGCATTTATCAGGAAATATACAAGTATTATCCTGATTTTAAGGACAAGGCCAGGTTGATATTGGCAGAGCATTTGGAGGAAGGAGTCCGCAGGGCCAGAGAGATAACCAGGCCGGGGCGGAGCTGCCTTTTGTCTCCGGCTGCGGCCAGCTATGGCATTTTTAAGAACTTTGAGGAGCGGGGGAAGGCCTTTGCGCGTCTTGTGCTGGATAAGTAATCCTGAAAAACGCAGAAGATACAAGAAAAGTACACAGTCTTTTAAGAATTTTATAAGGATTTTGGGCTTGTGCGAATAATTAAAATACTGTACAATCAGTAGGAAGCTTTTGAAATAGAAAGTGAAAGGGAGAAGTGTGGAAGCTTACGATACGCTGAACGAGGTTTTGGTAAAATTGTTTCGGGATGTAAACGACATTGAGCAGAAGGCTATTATAACCCCGGAGTTTAAGGACATTACCAATAATGATATGCATGTGATTGACGCCATTGGTATTCAGGCGCCTAAAAATATGTCGTCTATAGCTAGGGAATTGTCGGTTACGGTGGGAACTCTGACTATTTCCATGAACAGCTTGGTGAAAAAGGGCTATGTAGTGCGGCAGAGGAGCAGCGTGGATCGGCGGGTTGTGTATATTTCCCTTTCAGAAAGAGGGGTAAAGGCTTATCAGCATCATAAGAAGTTTCACGAGCAGATGATCCACGGGGTAGTGAAGGAACTGACGGAGGATGAGCTGGAGGCCCTCGTAAAGGCGTTGACTAAGCTGAATGCCTGGTTCAGAAGCTTTGAAGAGAACTAAAGGAGGCAGTATCAAATATGAAAAAATGGTTAATAGGCGTGATGGCAGTTATGACGGCAGTTGCTCTGGCAGCCTGTACTCCTACGACTGAGAAGCAGAATAAACAGACGACAGCAGCGGCAGGAGAGGCCCAGGAGAGCATGGTGCCTCACAGCACCGGGGGGGTCAGCGACAAGGTTCCAGATCCTAACATAAAGCCAGTGGCTGTAGTTTCTATATATCATGGTACGGATGATGGACTGATTCAGGATATGGATTCTCTGGACACAGACGAATTGGACGCGCAACTTCTGGTAGATAAGCTGATAGAATATGGTGTTCTTACACAAGGGACAAAGGTCTTAAGCTTTACAGTGGAGGGAAAGAAAGCAGATAGCGCAAGTTCCCAGGGGCCGGGAGCAGAGGCTCAGACAGAGGAAGCTGTGGGAACGCTGGATCTGAACCACGCAGAGAGCACTTATGGGCACTCGGATGAAATGTTTCTCACTGAGCTTGGCAATACCTTTACAGAGAACTTTGGGCTTGCTAAGCTGAAGCTGAAGGTTAATGGAGCTAACTTTGAGGGTAATACCATTAAGCAAGGGGATGGTGATTTTATTACCTACAACACAAACTACAAATCGGTGAAATAATTATGAGCAGGATAACAGAAACACGATAGTAAATTGAAAATTTAGCCTTTGTAAAATAAAAAGTACGGTTCTAAGTGGCTTTTATAGCTGCTGGAACCGTGTTTTTTTAATACGGCATGGATATGACTTTGGTTGATATACTGTTGCATTTGGAATCGATAGCAGAGGGGAGAAGGCTAAAATCCATTGTTAAAGTTCAGGACATAATTCTTTTGCGGGTTAGTTGAATTTGTAACGCCAACCTCGTTTTGAGCTATATTGAATTGTTTTGATGTAGATGTATTTATAGTGCTTCCAGATCTGATTTTAGCGAAAATAGGAGAAAATCAGCCAAATTGGGAACCCTTTATTTGGTATGCCGGTGAGCCGGAGAATATTTTTAGCTATAAGAAAGCCCATGCTCCAATCTGGAAACCATGAGCTTTCCTTTTTGATTATCATTCCGTCTGCCATTAGGTTAGCTTGCTTTTAGAATCGTCTGAATCAGCTGCTGCCAATGGGCAGATAACGTTTGATAAAAAACTCTTATACTAGAACTTAGACATAGCAGCTTCATCTGCGACTACAATAACGTCCTTATGTAGCTGAAGCACAGAGGCAGGAACCTGAGGGGTAACGGGTCCAAAGACTACATCTTTAAGAATCTGAGCTTTATCCTCCCCGCTTACTGCCAAAAGAATCCTGGAGGCCTTCATAATGGTTCCAATACCCATGGTATAAGCCTGCCTGGGAACGTCGCCGGCAGAGGCAAAGAAACGCTTGTTGGCGTCAATGGTGCTCTCTGTCAGATTCACGCAGTGAGTAACAGGGGCGAAGGACTCGTCTGGCTCATTAAAACCGATATGACCGTTGTGTCCAAGGCCAAGCAGCTGGAGGTCAATGCCGCCTAAGCTCTGGATAATCTGTTCGTAGCGGGTACATTCCTTATGGCTGTCAGGCTCGGTCCCGTCAGGAACATTAGTATTTTCGGGATGAATATTAATGTGCTTAAAAAGATTGTTATGCATGAAGTAGTAATAGCTCTGATCGTTGTCTTTTGTAAGTCCCCTGTACTCATCCAAATTTACACTCTTAACGCAGGAAAAATCCAGATCGCCCCTTTCATAGCGTTCGATTAGCTCCTTGTAAGTGCCAAGCGGCGTGGAGCCGGTTGCCAGGCCCAGTACACAGTCAGGCTTTATGATTACCTGTGCTGCGATCACATTAGCGGCCTTTCGGCTTAAGTCATTGTAATCAGATGCTTGAATGATTCTCATTATTGTTGCCACCTTTCTATTACACTGCATAATAGTTGCATTTCCGCAGTTATCTAACTCCGGGCTGCATTTTATGAAAAAATTTTATTTTTTATTTATGTCTGAACATAGGATAGCATTTTCCTAACATACTTTCAAGGGGTAATTGCATAAAATATTTATAAAAGCAGATAGGCCGTTTTCAGGGCAGCTGCAGATAAAGGTGGGAGGAGTGAAAGCATGACCAATTATCGAAGACTGATATCTTATATCTATGCTTACGAGGGCGAAGTAAAGGGCAGAAATATTGGCTTTGCTAAGCTGGAGTCTAGGAACGGACAGTGTAAGCTCAGCGTCAATGTAAAAAAAGTCTATGTAGGAGGCAGCGACCTTGGGGTTTATCTGCTGGCTCCGGGAAGAGAGATATTCCTGGGAAGTATTTTTATCCGGGGAGGAACCGGAGAGTTTAGAGCTGCCGTCGCAGTGGACAATGCTGCCGATTCCGGCTGCAGCATGGAACATTGCTATGGTCTTACGATCCATGAAAATGGAGAGTCCTGGCGAGCCTATACCACCATATGGGAGGATGCGGTGGCCCAGGCTGCGGAGCTGGAGCTGGCAAGCGTCACCTCCGAAAATCGTGGAAATGCAGACGAGCAGATACATAAAAAGATGGAGGAACTGGATCGGGAGCTAGAGGCACAGGAGAAGGCCTTGGGAGAGGCGCCTGTGACAGAATCGGATATTGAGCCGGAGATTATTAAAATATCCGTGAAGCCGGAGGAAGATACGCCTGATATGAGGGCCGCAGATACGGAGGAGAGCCGGAAGGAGGAGACTGAGCTCCAGAAGGCTGGGACGGAAGCTCCGATGAAGGGCCAGGCAGTAAAGGAGATCGAGGCAGAAGCGCAGTGGGAAAAAGAGAATACTCAGACGGCAGAGGGGATAACGGAGGCAGACAGAATGGGAGAACAGAAGGAAGTCATAAGCCAGGAGGAAGAATCTGTCTCTGGGGAACCTGCTAAACAGGCTTCTGCCATGGAGGTGATACAGCAGGAGCAGGCAGAGAAGCTTCAGAGGAATGAGCCGGCAGGCCAGGAGAGAATGCCGATAAAGGAACAGAATCTGGTAGTATGGAGTGAAGCTAACCGTGTTCCAGAGGAGGAAGGCTTAGATGAGCTGGCTCGTGATGAGGCATATACATTCAGCAGGACGTTTGGCCCTGCCGGATTATCAGAATCTGGATATGATCCGGCTGTTGTATCAGAGGACGTATCTGTTGCTGATAATGCTCCCGCCTCCAAACGGTCTTCTTTTGCCGCCGTGTCTTCGCCCCTTCAGGACGCTCCGGCAGCAGATATAGGCTGCCCGTCTGCCCAGGAGAGGCAGCCGATTGTTGACTCTGGAGAGGAGGAGCTGTTCTTAAGTGATCCCCAGGAGCTGGCCCGTTTGGAGGAAGAGGAACAGGAATACAGCCAGCCTCAGCAAATATGGGAAGGATTTAGGAAGCGGTATCCTAAGATTCAAGCGTTCGACAGTGCCAACGGATGTGAAATTCTCACAATCAAGCCGCAGGACATCGGACTTTTGCCAAGAGAAAACTGGAATTATGGAAATAACAGCTTTCTTCTCCATGGATACTATAACTATCGCTATTTAGTTCTGGCCCGCATCGGAGGAGAAGGTAGCCAGATCCGGTATATTCTGGGGGTGCCGGGCCATTACTACAGCAACGAAAAATATATGGCTTCCATGTTTGGTTTCCCCCATTTCGTACTGTCAAAAAAACAACCGTCCCAGGACGGCCGCTTCGGCTATTGGTATACAGATATCCGCTTGCAGAATCAGGATTAGCTCTAGTAGGTATCTTTAATAAAATTGATAAATGGCTTAGACGTCAAGAAGCGGGCTTAAGGCTTAATACTCTATCCCCCGCAGAACCACCTTTCCTACAAAGGGGCTTACCTGCTTAGCAAAGCCCAGCATTTCATCCTTTGTAAATGCGCTGTACAGGCCGGGTGCAAGTATGTGACCGGTTTCTGCAAAACACTGCAAATAATATTCAGAACAGCCCTTAATCCACGGCCCGATCCCGTCGAAATCCTGACTGGTGTGAAGGCCGCGGACAACAGTTGTCCGAAATTCGTAAGGAACGCTGCCTGATAAAAGAAATTCAACGCTTTCGTTTATAGACTCAATCCGAAGCTTTGGCACTCCAGCCGCCTTCCCATAATTTTCTTTGGAGGCTTTTATATCCATAGCCACATAGTTTACCAAGCCCCTGTCGCATAGCCTTTTTAGAACGTTTGGATTATAGCCGTTGGTGTCCAGCTTTACAGCCAGCCCCAATGCTTGGATCTCTGTTAAAAAATCCTCCAAATCATAGCATAGTGTAGGTTCCCCGCCTGTGATACAAACACCCTCCAGAACGCCCTTCCGTTTGGTTAAAAACGCCAGCGTTTCTTCCGAGGAATAAGCCGCAGTCAGAGGCTCCTTGAGCAGCTGGCTGTTATGGCAGAAGGGGCATCTGAAATTACATCCTCCTGTGAATACAGTAGCAGCCACCCGTCCGGGATAATCCAGCAGCGTGGTTTTTTGCAATCCGCATATGTTCATAATTCTTATAACCTGCACCTTTTCATTTCCTGGTTTGTTCTATATAATAAAACATATATCTGTTTTGTTAGTATAGCATATTGAAAGCTGAAAAAAAAGAGGAAGAAGCTTATGACAACAGAGTCAATCAAAACTGGAGAGCTGCTGACATCTGATGGGGACGCAAGCAACAGCAGCCCTGGCGTTGGCGCTCTCACTCAGGAAGAAAAAGGCCGTGCCACGAAGCAGCGCCGTTGGGAGCAGCGTATGGAAAAGAAAAGAATGGCAGAAGAACAGGCTCATATTCTGGAAGAAGCCAAACGAAAGCAGGATGAGATGTTTATGAGAAAGGCCCTTGGAGAGGCCAGGAAAGCAGCCTGTACAGGGGATGTGCCCATTGGCTGCGTTCTGGTCCGGCGTGGAAAGATTATAGCAAGAGGCTATAACCGCCGGAATGCGGATAAGAATGTCCTTTCTCACGCCGAGGTGTCTGCTATCCGAAAAGCCTGTAAAAAGCTGGGGGACTGGCGGCTGGAGGACTGCGTTTTGTATGTAACCCTGGAACCCTGTCCCATGTGTGCCGGAGCCATTGTCCAGGCCCGAATTCCCAGGGTTGTGATGGGCTGCGCCAATCCCAAAGCCGGCTGTGCCGGCTCCGTTCTGGATCTGCTTCACCAGCCGGGCTTTAATCACCAGACAGAAACAGAGATGGGAATTTTAGGAGAGGAGTGCTCTCTGTTAATGAAGGAATTTTTTCAGGATTTAAGGCGGGCTAAGGATGCGGATAAGGGCTAACAGGAGACGGGCTGCTATCGCCCCCTTGACAAATAGTCCTGTGCAGAGTATACTAAACAGGCGATTGTGAAGCTTTGACCGGATTCCGGTTATCTTCACAGGCCTGATTCAGTTATAAAGCTTCCACGCAGCCGGGGAGATAGCGGTGCCCTGTACCTGCAAACCGCTCCAGCAGGGGTGATGCCTTGCCCCGGGTAATGGGCTGCGAAGCTGCCTTATGCAAGTGGCGTTGACGTTTGGGTCTTACGCAACGGGAATCTGTGAACCGTGTCAGGGCAGGAATGCAGCAGCACTAAGCAGAAGCTCCCGTGTGCCGTAAGGTCGCCTGGACTGAGTTAACTGCATGAGTAACGTCCGTGGCCATTACACAAAGCAAGGCGCGTGGAATTAAAATAAAGGGGATATAAATCTGACGATACGGATATGCTGTGCCGGCAGATTTATATCCCCTTTGTTTGATATCCGGGGGTCAGCCTTGCTGTTTCGGCCATAAGCTTTAATTTATACTTGCCCCAGGGGTTCCTTTCGGTTATAATTACAAAATGGGAATAATAGACCATTCACCAGCTTATAACAAGTAAAGAAAAAGTCTGATAGGGAGGAAGTGCGATATGAGAAGAATTGGAATGCTGACCAGCGGCGGAGACTGTCAGGCACTGAACGCTACTATGCGCGGCGTAGCAAAGTCCTTGTACAACATGGTTGACGACGTGGAGATTATCGGATTTGAGGATGGTTATAAGGGCCTGATGTACGCTGACTATCAGGTTATGAAGCCCTTTGACTTTTCTGGTATTTTGACTCAGGGAGGAACGATTCTTGGAACCTCTCGTCAGCCCTTCAAGCAGATGCGCGTTCCTGATGAGAATGGACTGGACAAAGTAGAGTCCATGAAGCACACCTATAAGAAGCTGAAGCTGGAATGTCTCGTAGTTCTGGGAGGCAACGGAAGCCAGAAAACAGCTAACATGCTTAGTCAGGAGGGGCTTAATATTGTCTCTCTTCCAAAAACCATAGACAATGACTTGTGGGGCACAGATATGACCTTTGGCTTTCAAAGCGCTGTGGATGTAGCGACGAATGCCATTGATTGCATACACACCACTGCGGCTTCCCATGGCCGTGTGTTCATCGTAGAGGTCATGGGTCACAAGGTAGGCTGGCTTACCTTATATGCGGGGCTGGCCGGAGGCGCGGACATCATCCTTCTGCCGGAGATTCCATACGATATCAATCTTGTCTGTGAGGCTTTGATGAAGCGCTCGAAGGCAGGCAAACGCTTTTCTATTCTTGCTGTTGCGGAAGGGGCCATTTCCAGGGAGGATGCTGAGATGACCAAGAAGGAGCTAAAGGAAAAGAAAAAGAGCAGCGTCATTTACCCTTCGGTGGCTTACGAAATCGGAGCCAGAATTCAGGAGACAACAGGCATGGAGGTTCGGGTAACGGTACCGGGCCATATGCAAAGAGGAGGGGAGCCCTGCTCCTATGACCGGGTTCTCGCTACCCGGATGGGAGCCGTGGCAGCCAGATTGATCCGAGACAAAGAATATGGATATATGGTAGTGGTTAAGAATAACAATATTAACAAGGTTCCTCTTTCGGAGGTGGCAGGAAAGCTTAAGACAGTAGACCCACAATGCTCCATGATCCAGGAGGCCAAGATGGTAGGAATCAGCTTTGGAGATGAGTAAAGCCTAACCTAACTATATAAGGAATAAGGAGTAATCACCATGTCATATACGGCGTTATACCGCAAATGGCGTCCTGTTTCCTTTGAAGATGTAAAAGGACAGGAGCCTATTGTTCAGACTCTTAAAAATCAAATAACGTCGGAGCGTATCGGTCATGCCTATTTGTTCTGCGGAACAAGAGGCACCGGAAAAACCAGTATTGCCAAGATATATGCGAGAGCTGTCAACTGTGAGCGTCCTGTGGACGGCAGTCCCTGCAATGAATGTCCAACCTGCCAGGCGATCCTTTCCGGGTCCTCTATGAATGTAGTGGAAATCGACGCTGCCTCCAATAACGGCGTGGAAAATATCCGAGATATCCGGGATCAGGTTCAGTATCCTCCCACTGAGGGAAGATACCGGGTATATATCATCGACGAGGTTCATATGCTGTCCATCGGAGCATTCAACGCTCTGCTAAAAACCCTGGAGGAGCCGCCCTCCTACGTTATCTTTATACTTGCCACAACGGAGGTTCACAAGATTCCCGTAACCATTCTCTCCAGATGCCAGCGCTATGATTTTAAACGCATTTCCTTGGAAACCATAGCCGCTCGCCTGCGGGAGCTGACCCAGGCGGAAGCCATCGAAGTGGAAGACAAGGCTCTCATGTACGTTGCCAAGGCTGCGGACGGCTCCCTGAGAGACGGCTTAAGCCTTTTGGATCAGTGTGCGGCTTTCCATTATGGGAAGCTTCTGACCTACGAAAATGTTCTGGAGGTGCTGGGAGCCGTAGACACAGCGGTATTCAGCCAGATGTTCAATGCCGTCCGGGAGGGCAGAACCAGAGACTGCATCTGCAGTCTGGAAGAAATCCTGATCCAGGGCAGAGAGCTGGGACAGTTTGTCACAGACTTTATCTGGTATATGAGGAATCTCCTGCTGATCCGAAGCTCGGATGATGTGGAAGGCCTTGTGGATATGTCGGAGGAGAATAGAAAGCTGCTGAAAGAGGACGCTTCCCGGTCTGATGGCCCTACTCTGATGCGTTACATCCGGGTATTTTCTGAGCTTTCCAACCAACTGCGCTATGCCGCTCAGAAGCGGGTGCTGGTGGAGGTGGCTTTAATCAAGCTTACCCGCCCGGCCATGGAACCTGATCTGGATGGAATCCTTCAGCGTCTGGGAGCGCTGGAGGCCCAGCTGGAGGATTTGGAGGCAGGCCGGATTGCCATCCCGGCTTCAAGTCCTGATGGCTGTACCGCGGCTATGGAAATGCGTCAGGTATCTGCGTCCCACCCGGTAGAGACAGAGACGCCTCCGGAGCGGGTAGCTCTTCCGCCGGCTCAGATGGAGGATTTAAAGCTGGTTCGCAATGAATGGGCCAAAATTGTAAGAAGCATCGGAGGAGGGGCCAAATCCTATCTGAGGGACACTGTGGTAGAGCCAGGAGGAGAAGGCTGCCTTACCATTGTTTTTATGGATTCCATGAGCTATGATATGGGGAAACGTCCTAAGGTCATCGGCGAGCTGGAACGGTATGTGGAGGCCAGTTACGGAAGGGCTATCTATTTTAAGACTAGGCTTGCTGGACGGGGAGAACGGCTGAATACGATCTATGTTACAGAGGAAGAGCTGAAGGAAAAGATTCATATAGATATAATAGAGGAAGATTAACAGAAGCAGCGCACAGGGGCTTAAAGGAAACGGTTTAAGCGTTCATAGCTATAAAAAGAGTAAGATAACAGGAGGAAAACACCATGGCGAAACGTGGCGGATTTCCAGGCGGCATGCCTGGCAATATGAATAACCTTATGAAGCAGGCACAGCGTATGCAGCGCCAGATGGAGGAGACAACAAAGGAGTTGGAGAGCAGGGAATACACGGCGGCCTCCGGAGGCGGCGCGGTTACTGTAACTGTATCGGGAAAAAAGGAAGTGGTATCTGTAAAGCTGGCAGAGGAGGTGGTAGATCCGGACGATATTGAAATGTTAGAGGATCTAATTGTAGCGGCTACTAACGAGGCATTCCGTCAGATGGAAGCAGAGAGCAGCGAAGCTATGGCTAAACTTACAGGCGGCCTAGGCGGAGGTTTCCCCTTCTGATGGATTATTACAGCAGTCAAATCACTAAATTAATCCAGGAGCTGTCAAAGCTTCCGGGGATAGGGGCCAAATCGGCTCAGAGACTGGCATTTCACATTATTAATATGCCAATGGAACAGGTGGAAGAATTGGCAGGCGCTATGACAGGAGCCAAGAAGAATGTCCGTTACTGCAAAGAATGCTTTACCCTTACGGATCAGGAACTGTGTCCTATTTGCAGCAGTGACAGAAGGGATCACAAGATCATTATGGTAGTGGAGAACACCAGGGATTTGGCTGCTTATGAAAAGACGGGCAAATATGAAGGGGTCTATCATGTGCTTCACGGAGCTATTTCCCCTATGCTTGGAATTGGCCCCAATGATATTAAGCTAAAGGAATTGATGCAGCGGCTTCAGTCTGAGGTAGAGGAGGTCATCATAGCAACTAATTCCAGTCTGGAGGGAGAAACTACAGCCATGTATATAAGCAAACTGATTAAGCCTACAGGAATAAAGGTCACCAGAATTGCCAGCGGTGTGCCTGTTGGCGGAGATCTGGAGTATATTGATGAGGTAACGCTTCTTAGGGCCTTGGAAGGCAGAACAGAATTATAAATCATCAGGGTGCTTATTGCCAAACCGGAAATTGCGATAGGGAGATGCAAAAGATGGATAAATACGAGTTTAACATTAAGGTTGAGCAGATTAAGAAAATGGTGGCAAGGAGCGATTATGTGACAGCTATGAAGATCGCCGACACCATTGACTGGCGCAGAGTTCGCAACATCAATATCCTGTCCATGGCTGCTGCCATTTATGAGAAAAATGAGGAGTATCAGGAGGCTAAGGATATTCTGCATTTGGCCTTTGAGCGGGCGCCCATTGGGAAGCGGCTTCTGTATAAGCTGGCGGAGCTGGCTGCTAAGGAGGGAAGTCTCAGGGAGGCGGAAGATTATTACAGGGAATTTTGTGATTTGGCTCCTGATGATCCCAGGCAATATATACTGCGGTATCTGATTCTGGACGCCAAGGGAGCTCCTGCCCAGCAGCTGATTCATACGCTGGAGCAGTACTGTAATCTGGAGCTGGATGAGAAGTGGCTCTACGAGCTGGCGGAGCTTTACAGAGAGGCGGGCTTAGACGATCTTTGCATAATGACCTGCGATAAAATTATGCTTATGTTTGGCTTGGGCAAGTACGTGGATAAGGCCATGGAGCTTAAGATGCAGCTGGCCCCACTTACAAAGTATCAGATGGACCTGGTGGAGAACCGGGATAAATATGAAGCCAGATTAAAGGCGGTGGAGCAAGGATACCATATGGGAGGATCTGGGGAGTACGAGGAAGGAACTGTGGCAGAGGCAGCTTCCTACGGGTACCAGGAGCCTTCCTACAGAGCCCGCCAGGAGGCTGCATACACCATGGAGCCTGAGAGTGAAGGCCGGAGAGATGCATATAGAGATGAAAGCCGGAGCAGCCAAGAGGCTGATGAGGAAGCCTCTGTAAATAGGCCCCAGGACAGTTATGAGGAACAAGGCGAGCATCCTGTCAGAGAGGGAAGGCAGGAGCTTTATGAGGACGAAGAAGATGAGACGCCTGAGTCCTCCCGGCTTACCATAGAGCCTGAGGAAACAGGGGAGGGCCAGGGGCCAGAACCTTCCCGGTGGACGCCGCAGGAGCCTGTTACTCCGTCGGTCATATCCGATGAAGCATTAAAAGCACGGATTCACGAGGCTGAGGCTCAGGCCAATCTTGCCTCTGAAATGTCCAGGCTTTCAGAGGGTCCCAGCTTCCAGCCGGAACTGGAGATGGCTCAGACACGAGTGCTCACCGATATACGGGATATCAAGCGAGGAGCGGCTACGCCTGTAGCTTTCCGCCTCATGATAGAAGCAGAGACGCCGGAGCAGGGACTGAAACAGGCGGTGGATGCCTTAAAGAAGATCCACAGGGAAACAGGCTCTAAGAATCAAGCAGCCAAAATTACTGGAGAAAAGCTGAATCTGAAGGGCGTCTTTGCGGTGGCAGATAAGCTTACAGGCAAGGATCTCATCGTGGAACAGGCTGGTGTGATGGCCGAGAGTACCCTCCAGGAGTTGAATCAGCTGATAGCCAGAGATGAGACAGGCATGAACGTGGTATTAATTGATTCTGCGGATCGTTTGCAGAAGCTTTACCAGATTTATCCCGGTTTTGCGAAACAGTTTGAGCTTACAAAGGCACAGACGGTTGAGGAATCTGTATCTAAAGCTGAGCCTGAGAAGGACAATCGCCCTGTAAGACATATAGAGCTTAAGAGGGAAAATGCAGGAAGGCCTGTTCCGCTTAATGACGGAGCCACTCCGGAGGCTCCTACCGCGAGACCTCGGCAGATGGAGCCTCAGACTTCCGCCCCAAGGGATATTCCTGAGCGAAAGTCTCAGTCTATAGGAGAGCGAAAGCCACAGTCTATGACAGAACCAAAGCCTCAGCCAAAGCCGGTTCAGATACAATCTAGACAGGCAGCAGCCCCTTCCAAAAGCGCGCCTGCTTATAAATGGCATGGGGAGGCGCCTCCGTCTGCGGAGAATTCTGGGAAGCCTGGAGAACCAAAGTATGAAGATGAGCAGGAGGAGATGGACATTGACGAATTCGCCAAGTATGCTTGTAAGTATGCTGGTGAAATCGACTGTAGTATTTCAGGAAAAAGTATGCTGGCCCTTTATGAGCGAATTGAGATTATGGAGGAGGATGGAATCCCTCTCATAAAAGAAAATGCGGAGGAGCTGATAGAGGAGGCAGCTGATAAGGCAGAACATCCGTCCTTTTTCAAGCGCCTTACAGGAATTTTTTCATCCAAATACGACAAAGAGGGCCTGCTAATATTAAAAGAGGAGCATTTTATATGAAAAATATCAGCCTCATCGCCTTTGATTTAGATGGTACCATACTTGACAGCCGAAAAAATATTTCAGAGCACACTCTGGAGGTCCTAAGCCGCTGCTCGCAGAAGGGAATATGGATTGTGCCTGCTACAGGAAGGGCAGTTGACGGTATACCCAAGAAGGTACAGGAGATTCCAGGAATCCGCTATGCGATTACAACAAATGGAGGGGCTGTAGTTGACCTGGATACAAGAAAAGTGCTTAAAAGCTGTGTTCTTTCTAACGCAACAGTATTGGAACTCATAGGCATTTTGAAGAAATACCATGCGATGTACGATCCATACATAAATGGAAGAGGCATTTCACAGCCTGCTTTTATTGAGCATATGGATAATTATGGGATTGAACCGGCTATTCAAAAAATGATCCGTGAAACCAGATATATCGTACCAGATACAGAGTCCTATGTAAGAGAAACTGGCTATGATGTAGAAAAGCTGAACGTGTTTTTTTTAAGGCCGGAGGACAGGGAGCTTGTAAGAGAGGAATTGAAACAGGTTGAGGGGCTTATCATAAGCTCTTCTCTGAATAATAATCTGGAGCTGAATGCCCAGGGAGCCACTAAGGGAGAGGCTCTTCTATGGCTGGCTAATCACCTGGGAATTAAAAGAACAGCTACCATGGCATTTGGAGATGGGGAAAATGATATTTCCATGCTGAAGGCAGCCGGGATTGGCATAGCTATGGAAAACGGGCAGGATTCAGCCAAAGCGGCAGCTAATGAGCTGACTTTAACCAACGACCAGGACGGAGTGGCTGCCGCTATTGAAAGGCTAATACTGTGTTAAAGTTAGATGAATATGAACAGGAACTGAAAGAAGAGGTGATATGATATTGGAGCATTGGCTGTCCATAGGGGCAGGAATATTTTTAATTGGAATGATGTTGTATGGACATTACCGCGGTCTGCTGAAGCAATGCGTATCTCTGGGAGCTTTGGTTCTTACTATAGTAATTGTAAAACTGGCAACACCTTATATAACTGATTTCTTAAAGGATAACCCATCTATCCGGAAAAACGCAGGCAACGCCATTCTTTCAGCGGCTGGATGGGAAGCGCCTGCGGAAAATCAGACGGGAATTCCTGCCGCCCAGAGAATATCCATTGAGAAAATGAATCTGCCGAAGCCGGTAAAGGAAATTCTCCTGGAAAATAATAACAGTGAGATTTATCATATGCTGGGAGTCAGTCAGTTCGCGGAATATATTAGCCTCTATCTGGCTGATATGCTCATCAATGCGGTTGTATCCGCAGTATTGTTTCTGATTGTATTCATTCTGATTCATCTGGCGGTAAAATGGCTGGATATTATTGCCCGGCTGCCGATCATACATGGACTGAATCATATTGCTGGCGCAGTGATGGGGCTGGCCTACGGACTATTGCTCTTGTGGATGGCTCTATTTCTGATGAAGCTTTTCTCTGCCACACCAACCGGAGGAATGCTGATAGAGCAGGTGAACCAAAGCCGGTGGCTTAACTTCCTTTACCGCTATAATCTACTTTCGATCCTTTTTGGAGGGATAATGAGGGGGATTTTTTAGAATAAGAGCAGTATAAATTGTTTTTAACATACATTCAATTAATTAAAAAGCAAATCAACGGCAAAAGATAAGATTCTTTTTTCGGTGATTCATCTTTTATCTTATTGCCACAAATTATAGAGGAAAAGCAAGAAAAACATGCATATGTAGTAGTTTTTAATACAAAGTTACAAATTGTTTGAAAAAGTGATACAAATTCTCTTGACAAATGAAAACCGGAGTGCTATATTAAAAGTCCGCCACATTAACGTGGGGGTATGCCGGAAGGAAATATTCTGAAAGCAGTTAAAAAAACGATTGACAAAGCGGAATGGTTGTGATAGGATAGAGGAGTTGCCGCTGAAACGCTT